>Ga0334893_1000291_pt1 | contig 77745 bp, 56 predicted proteins | sample GraSluR3_MG_5_FD_207218 | JGI IMG/M metagenome (GOLD analysis project Ga0334893, IMG submission 207218) | Sludge microbial communities from methane-producing bioreactor in Wageningen University, Netherlands - Granular Sludge_09_05-R3 | ecosystem: Engineered > Bioreactor > Anaerobic >...
AAAGCACCTATTCTTTAATTTCAACTACAATCCTGACCTTATATTTCTCAATTTCAATCTGTTAATCTTCCGAACATGACTGGGCAACGCCCCAGTATACAGGTGCAAGGGTTTTAGCAGAAACGCTTGAATTTCCTTGCACTCGACAGAGCAAATATGTTGTTCAATTATTAGGGAACAAGATGTTTATGTCTTATTCAGCAAGCCCTATGCTAGATTTTCTTCAAATATTAAATTCTCAGAGACATACTAAAACATTTTTGATAGCCTCATTTTTTCAGAATGCTTTCAATTTATAGACTTAGACGATATAAAGTAAATTTTATTTTCATTTTTTATTGAAAAAGAAATAATAGTACTACTTTTAAAACCAGTTTTTTATCAAATACTTATAATCTAAACTATTTACAGTATGAAAAAATTATCTCTCACCAATGCAGAGTTTAACCATTTGCGCGACATTTACTTAGGCGAATTGGATAAAGCATTAAAAAGGGTTGAGCACCTAACAGCCATACTAAAGAAAATTAATGCCGATTTTGATCCACCCAAGGAGGAGGAGCTCATGGCTCAATACCAAAAGGTAAAGCCAACCAAACCTTCGGCAGAGAAAAAGGCTGTGCCCAAAAGAAAAGTTGCAACAAAGAGTGCAGCAAAAAGAAAAGCTGGAGCAAGAACCAGAAAACCAATAGTTGATAAGGGGAGAGGTAAGGATAAAGTGAAATGGAACGATTTTGTTATAAAAGCTATCAGCGATAAGAAGTCGCCATCTTTATCGTCCGAAATTTATGAGCTGGCACTAAAGGAGTTTAAGGTTCCTCAAAGCGATGCCCCCAAGGTAAAGAGGGTAATTTCTGGGGCACTATCTAAATTGGTTACCATGGAGAAGAAGTTGCAAACGCAGAAACTTCCCAACTCACGCGAGAAATGGTATGGTTTGCCCGGTTGGTTTAACGAGAAGGGTGAGCTTAAGCCCGAGTTTGCAGCTAGGGAGAGTAAGTAAAGAGAATTGCATAAAGCCAAAAACGCAGGATCTTTTCCTGCGTTTTTTATTGCCTATCGCGATGCTGCCACCAGCTCTTCGAGTAGGTGAGGGTTCTTTTCGATGGAGTTGCCAACCACAACCATCGATGCGCCCGCCATTCGTATTGCGTTAGCTTGCTTTGGCGTTTTTATGCCTCCTCCTACTATCACTGGGATATCAATACTATCGCAAACAGTTTTTATAAACGTTTCGGGAATGGAGTCCTGGGCGCCGCTTCCCCCTTCGAGGTATATGGTTTTTAAACCCAGCTGTTCGCCAGCCAATGCCGTTGCAAGAGCAATGTCGGGTTTGCTGCTGGGAATAGGCGATGTGTTGCTCATATACTGTGCCGATGAGGTTTGGCCAGAATCAATCAGCATGTATCCGGTAGGGATAACCTCCATCTTGCTTTCCTTTATTGCTTGCGAGGCGATTACGTGATTGCCGATGAGGTATTCAGCGTTACGACCCGAGATTAGCGAAAGGAGTAGTATGGCATCGGCAGTTGGGGTAAACTGAAAAACACTACCGGGAAACAGCACCGTTGGTATTCTGCAGTTACTTTTTATGGTTGCTATGGTTTCCTCCATTCCTCGTTTTACAAGGCTGCCTCCAACCAGTATTAAATCAACACCAAGGCTCTCCGCCTTTGTAACCAAATCGGGGAGGTTGTCCGTTTGTTTATCGGGGTCAATAAGTAGCGCAAATGCGCCCCTTGAGCTTTTTATGGTGGAGTATACCATGGCTTACCAAACTAAAGTTTTAGGATTACAGCACACCCATACCACGTTAAAGTACTCCAAGTATTGGTAGTTGAGATTGAAGTGTTGAATGGTATTGCCAAGGCGAACCGAAGCCTCTAGCTTTCCTTCGTCAGATAAATGTTCGATAGGTTTTAGCTCCATATCGGAGCCGCCAAGGCCACTCATCCCCGGTAGCTTGTAAATGGCTTCCTTTGCGCTCCATATCAGAGCAAGCCTCCGATTGTCGTCGTTATCAACCCATTTCTTTTCTCGTTTCGAGAGATATTTATCCTTAACCTGGGCAAATGGCCGGGCAAACGATTCAATATCGATGCCTACATGGAACTTTTCACTCATGATAACCGCAACAAATGGATACGAGTGTGTTATGGAGATGTGCGACCGCGAATGGGCTAAAAAGGGACGCCGGGTAGGATGATACATCACATGCCCCTCGTACCCAAACTCCCTAAGGAGCGAGCGTGCGGCCAACCACTCAAGCCTTCGTCTTTCGTTGGTAATACGGGCAAGCCCAGGAAAATATGTGCCACCTACCTTCTGCTTTAGGGTCTCCTCGTCCTCTTCAAGTCGCCACACGCCAAGTATAAAGTCTTCAGTTCTATGTAGGTGTTTTATGGCCATAGTAATTATTCTAGTGGTTCCACTCTAGGGTTTCCATTATGTGTACAACATCTTTCCCAAAGAAATCGATGGCCGGTGAGAGTGAATCCTTATTGGGATTTACCGAGAAGTAAAGGGCTCCTCTAACAAAGTGTTTTACCGAGTCGGTTACATAGAACTGCCATGAGCTGGCAGTATTCCCCTTTAGGTTATATAGCATTCCGTAAACCTTTTTCTCTGGATCTTCAAAAAACTTCTCGCTAATTGCTTCGGCCTTAAGCGCATGCTTGTAAGCTAGGGTGCGAGAGTCTTCAGTTAGCGAATCGAGTCGGTTTTGTGCCTCCTTATAGCTTATGTGTATACGCGCCTTGTACTGTGGAAAATCGATATTCACCCAGTAATCCTCTGCAATTTTTGAGTCGTCGTTAACAAGCGTTCCGTAGGTTGGGTAGGAGAAACGGTAGGGATAGTGCGCCGAGTCTAAAAGTTGGTACTCCTTCTCAGGAAAGTCGATACGGAAGTAGCCACGGGGTTTGGGCGTTGAGCCTCCACCACAAGCCAGGAGAAGGATTACTCCAAGGATAACGAAAAATATGATTCTGATTCTACTCATGCTGATTTATATGCTTGTCGATGGACACTTTTATTCTTCGAATACGCTTGTTGTCAACCGAATCGATGGTGAACTTGAAGTACTTATGATTTATTGTATCGTTTTTACTTGGCAGGTGTCCAATCATTTCAAGTATAACGCCGGCAAGAGTTTCGGCCTCACCCCTTACATCATCAAAAACCGAATCGCTTACATTTAGCACCTTGGCAAAATCGTTGAGCAGTATTTTCCCCTCGAAAAGGTAGTTGTAATCGTCAATCTTAGTGTACAACGATATCTCCTCATCCGATTCGTCCGATATCTCCCCAACTATCTCCTCCAGTATATCCTCCAACGATACTATCCCGCAGGTCCCTCCATATTCATCTACCACAATGGCAAGGTGAATACGGTTTGCCTGGAATTCCGACAGGAGCACATTTATCTTTTTGCTCTCGGGGATAAAGTATGGCTCCCTAAGCAGCTTTTGCCAGTTAAAATCGTCTGGTTCGTCAATGTGGGGTAGCAGATCCTTAACGTATAGCACTCCCCTTACCTCATCGAATGAGTTCTCGTAAACGGGTATTCGGCTGTATCCCGACTCAACCACAACCGATTTTAGCTTGTTGAAACCTGTTGTTTTATCGAGGGCAACAACATCAAGCCTTGGCTTCATGATCTCTCTAACCTCGGTATGCCCAAAGGTCACAATCCCTTTAAGTATCTTTTTCTCCTCGGGATGATGCCCTGAGGTAATCTCAAGCGCATCGCTAAGCTCATCGATAGATATATTTCGCTTTTGGGAGAACCTCCGATTCATTTGTGCCGTTGACGAAACCAGCAGGTAGTTGAAGGGCCTAAACACCTTGGTGATGATAAAAAGTGGAAGGGCCATAAAGCGAGCAAAGGATAAGGACTTGCTCGTTGCCAGAATTTTTGGTATTATCTCGCCAAATAGCAGTAGGATAAATGTTATTACCACAACTTGAACAACAAAACCAATGATTGGCGATTGGCTAAAATCGATTGTTGCGTTGGTAATGAATGCCGAAAGTATAACAATACCAACATTGATGAAATTGTTCGCAATAAGTATGGAGGCAAGTAGCTGCTCCGGTTCTTGGAGCAGCTTTATCGCCACAGCATTGGTTTTGGTAGGGTTATCCTCCAGGTACTTTAAGTTAGCAGGACTTAACGAGAAGAATGCCGATTCTGAACCCGATACTAAGCTAGATAATACTAGGAGAATCACTAGCACTACGATGCCAAAAATTATTCCCAGAGTGATGGGGTAAAACGAGATGTCGGCCAAGATTAATATGTTGGCTAAAAAATGATCGCCAGATTCCAAAATGCAATAGTTTTGTTAAACACTAAACCTCCTTGATTTAGAAAGGAAGGTCATCTTCGGGTTCAGGCATAGGTGGTTCGGGCTTGTCGGTTCTTTGGGTGTTGGTTTCTGGGGCGTTTTGCTTAGTATTGTCCTGAACCTCACCCGTTGAAGGGCCTAAAAACCTAAAACTTGTACAGTACACCTCGGTGAAGTACTTTTTCACACCGGTCTCCTTATCGTCGTATGAACTTGTGCGTAGCCTGCCCTCTACATAGAGCAACTTGCCCGACTTTACGTACTTCTCCACAATCTCAGCCTGATTTCGCCAAACCACAATGTTGTGCCACTCGGTTTGGGTAACCTTCTGACCGTTCTTGTCGGTATACGTTTCGTTAGTAGCCAAGGGAAAACGCGCTACGGCAATGCCACCCTCTAGGTGCCTTACATCGGGGTCTTTTCCTACATTGCCCACCAGAATTACTTTGTTTACGCTCATAGCTAAATTAATTTAGGGTTTGTACAACATACAAATATAAGCATAACAATTAAAAATGAGCACACCTAAAGGTTTAATATGCTATCTGTCATTAACCCAGTTGATACCTATTCGGCTTGTTTTTTTCGCCATCCTACTTCGTAGTAGGTTGGCTTTTTTTCAATGGCTTTTTGCAAAAATTCTTGCGGATAGCCTATACCCTTTGGCCATGAATCTATCCTAATCTCCTCCCGAATATACCTGTCGTTGTATTTAACCAGCAGGTGCTTTGCAAGCTCTCTCCATTGCTCAGCAACTTGCTCTGCATTGTCGGCGCTAAACGATGTGAGGTAGTCCTCCATCACCAATTTGTTGGTCTCGTGTAGCACTTCGGCTGCCTTGTCGATGGCTGGAACCATAGCAAATACACGATCCTCCAGCTGGCGCTGCACCTTAAGGATATCATCAATAACAAGATTGTACATACCGTACGAGATATTATTAACGGTTGAGAATACCCAGAAGGCCGATTCCCATGAAAATTCAATGGGGCTTCCTCCCTTGAGCGATGGGGGTACTGCTTTGGTTGCCATGTAAAACGGCATCCAAACGGTGGAGTAGGTGTCGTCAACCGAGTACCACGCTATTCCGCCTATGGCATCGGGTAACCAGCTTCGTGCCTGTGTGATGTACGAGAAAGCTGTTTGGGTTTGCGATACGGTGCGCTCCCAAGCGTATTGGGTTGAATCGCCTTCGAGGGTAAAGGTTAGGGGACGCCAGCGATATGGATTACCAAATGGGCCAGCTGCGATGCCTTCGCCAGTATAGTATGGCGTGTTATGGAAATGATCGCGATGGAAAGCAATTACATCCTGAACGCTAATCTTCTTGTCGGGCTTAATGAATAAGGGGTAGGGCTCGGCACCCTCAACGCATCGCCAGTAATCGGCCGAATACTCTGCCGATGGAGCAGCTCTGTTGAAGATGCTCCAAACACGCCCCTCGCACATTAGAAGCGAGCGTGGAGTAACCGGGGCGTAGGCATCAACAAAGCTAAAGTCTTTGTCTTTACCCTTGAACCAACCCATTTGGCGAGCAAAATCAACCACATCGTCGGCCCACATCCAGTTGTCCTTATCTTTCCAATTAACTTTTCTAATCCTGGCTTGGTTTGCATGAGCAGCTATGTAACCATCGGGTACCCTGGCTGCTACCCACACTGCACCCTTGCCGTGTTCGCCTTTCCCAATAAATTCGAGCACCCATGCTTCGTTCTTATCAGCAATGGTGAACGACTCGCCGGTATCGCTGTATCCATACTCCTTAGCGAGTTCATCCATTATTCGAATGGCATCGCGAGCAGAACTTGCTCTTTGCAGGGTTATGTAGATTAGGTTACCGTAATCGATAAAACCATTTCCACCATGAAGTTCTTTTCGTCCGGTGAAGGTGGTTTCGCCTATGGAGACCTGCTTCTCGTTCATATTGCCCACTACCTTATAGGTTCGTGGTACCTGCTTAATGGTGCCAATGTATTTACCCTCACGGAAGCTATATAGCCTCAGCGAGTCGTCATTGGCATACTCGCCCCCTGGGTAAAAATGTAGTGGAGCCATAAAACCAACCACATCGTAGGTCCAGCTGGTTATTACGCTACCATCGGCACTGGCCCCCTTCGAAACGAGAACGCTTGTGCACCCATTGCTAGGTATAGGAGCTATTAGTAATAAAAAGGTAATTGACACGAATAGCTTGGCAAGCAAAGTTTTCATAACTTATTTTTTTATTGAGAAAGCTACAAATATAAGTCCTTGCTTCTTGCTAAAAAAGTAGAATCGTGCTCAATTCGTGTTCAATACTCAGAAAGGCTGCACCACGTTGGGCTAGCCGTTGTTCAGAAAATATTTGGCAGCTGGTTCTGCAGCCAAAAAATTGTCGATAAGCTTGGGGGTGGAGTAGTGGCTTACCTCGGACGTTAGCACCATGGTGCACTCCTGGGATAGCTTTTTGGAAATGGAATCAATCCGAATGATTACAAACCGAGTGTGAAGGGTTTGGTGGCTTAGCAGGTGTTTAACCACATCGGATATATATAATATGGTATACCCTTTTGTGCCAACCCATTCTTTCAGCGCCTTGTGCTTATGTAGCAGGTTGGGCGAGAGCGCCTTTTCGGTCTCAATAAGTGGAAATTCGTAAAGCGAATGCCAAATATCCTTCGACTTACGTTTGGAAATAAAGGTGTTGTATCCGAACTGTATAAGAAGGTATGTGAAGTACCTGTCGCGAGGGACCAACTTTTTCCCTTTAACCGGGAGCGAATCGATCATGTTGTTCCGGTAAGCATAGCAGTAATCCTGAAAAGGGCAATCGCCACACTTTGGGCTTTTGGGTACACATTGTAATGCACCAAAGTCGAGTAGTGCTTGGTTAAAGGTGTCGGGAGCTTCCTTGTCCATTAAGTCCATTACAATTTGGTGAAAGTCTTTTTTGCCTTGAGCCGAAGTGGGTAGGCTAAATACACCAAATATACGCGCAATGATACGGTATACGTTGCCATCTATAGCCGGAACAGCTTTTTTAAACGCAAACGATGCAATGGCACCTGCGGAGTAATCACCAATCCCTTTAATCTTGATTAGCTCACTGTATTCTGGCGGAATTTTGCCATTGTATTGATTTACAATTAGCTTGGCTGCATTGTGTAAGTTTCGCGCGCGAGTATAGTACCCCAATCCCTGCCACACTTTTAGCACTGTATCCTCGTGGGCATTGGCCAAATCATATATGGTCGGGAAGGTGTTTGTAAATCTCTGGTAGTAAGCCAATCCCTGAGCAACTCGGGTTTGCTGTAGAATAACTTCCGACACCCATATATAGTAGGGATTACTGGTGCTGCGCCATGGTAAATCGCGTCGATTTTGCTTGTACCAGCCAGTAAGGATGCTTTTAAAATCCATTAAATCAATTGTTAATGAGCTTAATTTCCACAAAAATAGTTGTAAAGTTTTTTATTTATCAATTTAAAAGACTTATATTTGCAGTCCGATTTGAGATTTCTAACCTTAATTTATTGATAATTAAAGATTTTTTAAAATGACAAAAGCAGATATCGTAAACGAGATTTCCAAGAATACTGGAATCGAAAAGGTAACTGTTCAAAAGACAGTTGAGGCCTTTATGGAGACAGTTAAGGATTCTCTGGTAAAGGAGAAGAATGTTTACCTAAGAGGTTTTGGTAGCTTTATCGTTAAGAAGCGTGCGCAGAAAACAGCCCGTAACATTTCAAAAAACACTACCATTATTATACCCGAGCATTTCATCCCCGCTTTCAAGCCCGCAAAAACTTTTGTGAACAAGGTGAAGTCTCACGTTAAGTAATTTTTTTTATCAACCTAAGATTATAATACCATGCCAAGCGGAAAGAAGAGAAAGAGGCATAAGATGGCAACACACAAGCGGAAGAAACGCTTGCGCAAAAACCGTCATAAGAAGAAGAAATAGTGCTTAGCAACTATTTTGGCGAGCCTATTTAACCTAACTATCCAACCTAAGGAGTCGTAGTGCTCTTTAGGTTGGTATTGTTTATAACACCTTACCGAAACTCACAAATATTTTTCACAGTGAATACAGAGCTGATTATTGATGTACGATCATCTGAAGTTGCCATCGCTCTGCTTGAGGACAAACAACTTGTGGAACTCAACAAGGAGAAAAGCAACGTTCAGTTTTCGGTTGGCGACATCTATTTGGGTAAGGTCAAGAAAATAATGCCTGGGCTAAATGCGGCGTTTGTAGATGTAGGGTACGAGAAGGATGCCTTCCTTCACTACCTCGATCTAGGGCCGCACTTCAGGTCATTTAACAAGCTGGTTCAAACAGCAAACTCCAAGAAGGGGAAAGCTACCCCGATCTCCAAAACAAAGCTAGAGCCCGAGATTGATAAGGATGGTAAGATATCCAGCGTGCTAAACTCAGGGCAAACGGTGCTGGTTCAGATAGCCAAAGAGCCCATCTCAACCAAAGGGCCACGACTAAGCTCCGAAATTTCTATCGCCGGTAGAAATATCGTGCTGCTCCCATTTTCCGATAAGGTTTCCATATCGCAAAAGATTACCTCGCCCGAAGAGCGCAAACGCCTTAAGCGCCTGCTGGAGAGTATTATGCCCAAAAACTTTGGGGTAATAGTTCGTACTGCAGCCGAAGGGAAGAAGGTTGCAATTCTCGATGCTGAGCTCCGCAGCCTAATTAAGAAGTGGGATACAGCATTCGATAAGATTAAAACAACGCCTGTTCCCGGGATATTGCTTAGCGAGCTTAAACGCACCTCGGCAATAATACGCGACATGCTTAACGTCTCGTTCAACAGCATATACGTTAACGACGACGGGATTTACAACGACATTAAAGAGTACATTGGTACCATTGCCCCCGAAAAGGAGAAGATCGTTAAGCTATATAACGGTAAAGTACCCATTTTCGAAAACTTTGGAATTGAGAAGCAGATAAAAGGGCTGTTCGGCAAAACCGTTTCTTTTAAAAGCGGAGCTTACCTTATAGTTGAGCACACCGAAGCGTTGCACGTTATCGACGTGAACAGCGGTAACCGCTCAAAGGCGGGCAACGACCAAGAAACGAATGCCCTTGAGGTAAACCTTGCCGCTGCAGATGAAATTACTAGGCAGCTTAGGCTAAGGGATATGGGGGGAATTATAGTGGTCGACTTCATCGATATGCATCAGAACGAAAACCGGCAAATGCTGTTCGATAGGATGAAGGAACTTATGGGCAGGGATAGAACTAAACACAACATTCTTCCCTTAAGTAAGTTTGGCCTGATGCAAATTACAAGGCAACGGGTTAGACCCGAAATGCATGTGGCGACATTGGAGAAATGCCCCACCTGTAAAGGTACCGGAGAGGTGTCTCCTACCGTTCTGCTCGACGAGCAGATAGAAAATAAGCTTGCTTTTCTGGTGAACGAGAAGGAGATCAAAAGTTTAATCCTTAAAACTCACCCTTACCTTGCGGCCTATCTTACCAAAGGGTTAATTAGTAAGCGTTTTAAATGGGCACGAAAGTACAAGTGCACGCTTAAGGTTGTGCCCATCTCGTCCTACACATTCTTGGAGTATCATTTTCTTGATCAACACGACAACGAAATAGATTTATAAGACCAACCCTAAGGCCGCTGCTAGCTACAGCGGCCTTTTTTTTTGCCTCATCAGGCAAAGCAACTTCTATTTGCCATTTTAAAATGGTTTAATACTTTTGCTTGAACTTTTAATTACTATGTTTGTTACGATTCAATACGCTAACTAATTAAAGATAAAATCGATGAAGAAATCACTTTCGTTAATAGTTTTGCTGGCCATCACAATGGCTTCACAATTTGCCTTTGCGCAAATTGAAGATCCTGTTAGTTGGAAATTCTCATCTAAGCAATTAGAGGGTCAGAAATATGAAATTGTGTTTGAGGCCACAGTTGATATGGGGTGGCATCTTTACTCATCGGATCTTCCAGATGGTGGGCCAATTCCAACCACCTTTATCTTTGCCGAGAGTGATAAGTATGTTGTGGCAGGAGAACTAAAAACCCTTAGCAAGGCTAAGCTCGAGTACGATGAGATTTTTGGGATGGAGTTGGCATACTTCGATGCATACGCACAGTTTACCCAAAGTATACAACTTAAGGAAGGTGTGGCAGGAGCTAATATTACAGGAGAGATAGAGTACCAAGTTTGCTACGAGGATAAGTGTATTTTTCTTACCAAGGATTTTTCGCTGGTTGTAGGCGATGCTCCTAGACCTTCGCAGCAGCAGGCTGCGGTGGCTGAGACAGAAACCGCTGAAGCACCAGCTTCGGAAGGTACCGATTCATCGCTCCTTATTTTCTTTTTCATATCGTTTGCAGCAGGTTTGGCAGGGCTTTTAACGCCATGCGTCTTCCCAATGATCCCTATGACCGTTTCTTTTTTTATGAACAAGCAGAAGAATAGGTTCAACGCAATACTTAATGCCTTTGTCTTTGGTATCAGCATTATTGTGATTTACTCATCAATTGGCCTGTTGGTTTCGCTTACCAGCGTAGGGGCAGGATTTGCTAACCAATTGGTGTCGCACTGGCTACCAAACCTAATATTCTTTATCCTTTTCATGGTGTTTGCAGCTTCGTTTTTTGGGCTATTTGAGATTATGCTACCCAGCAGCCTATCGACCAAAACTGATAGCCAAGCTGAGAAAGGCGGATTCATCGGTTCATTTTTTATGGCCTTAACCCTTGTTATTGTTAGCCTTTCATGCGTTGGCCCTATTGTAGGGGCCATACTGGTTGAGTCGGCTGCTGGACTAGGTTTGAAACCCATTGTGGGAATGTTTGGGTTCTCGCTGGCATTTGCCATACCCTTTACGCTGTTCGCTATATTCCCATCATGGCTAAACAAGCTGCCCAAATCGGGCGGTTGGCTCAACTCGGTTAAGATTGTCCTTGGCTTCATCGTGCTGGCGTTTGGTATGAAGTTCCTTTCGACCATCGATTTAACCTACCACCTGGGGATTCTCGGGCGTGAGGTGTATCTAGCCATCTGGATTGTTATCTTCACCATGCTTGGGCTTTACCTACTTGGCAAAATCAAGTTTAAGCTCGATTCAAAAGTTGAGCATATAGGTTTCTTCCGTATGCTGCTTGCTATCGCATCGTTCTCATTTGTAGTGTACCTATTGCCCGGTATGTTTGGTGCACCACTATCGGGGTTGTCGGGGCTTATCCCTCCCAAAACAACACACAGTTTCGACCTTGAGAGATTGATTGGACAGCAAAGGGTGACAGCTGTACAGGATAAATCAACCATTTGCGAAGAGCCCAAGTATGCTGATATTCTGCATCTGCCCCACGGCCTACAGGGTTACTTCGATTACGATCAAGCCTTAGCCTGTGCAAGGGAACAGAACAAACCCCTGTTTGTCGATTTTGTTGGCCATGCCTGTTCAAACTGTAAGGTGATGGAGCAAAGGGTGTGGAGCGACCCCAGGGTACTACAGCGCTTGCAAAACGATTTTGTGGTGGTGGCGCTTTATGTAGATGAGCGTACCAAGCTACCTGAGGACGAGTGGGTAACATCAACGGTTGACGGAAAGGTTAAGAATACGGTTGGTCGAAAAAATGCCGATTTTCAGATATCGCGTTTCAACGTGAATAGCCAGCCATACTACGTGCTCCTTGGAAATGATGAGGAGCTACTTACCGCTCCCTATGGTTTTAACACCAATGTTGATGAGTTTATAAAGTTTTTGGACAAGGGTATCGAGCAGTTCAAATCTACCGGGACAATTGGAAATATTCAACCAATCCAAATTGGTGGATAAACGGTTCGCATAGCACAACTCGGAAGAGCGTCGGTTACACTGAACTGACGCTCTTTCGGTTTATATCAGCCCCAGATTAAACTCTAATTCAGAAAAGTGTTCTAAGAGTTTACAAACTAATTCACAAATCTTACCTGTATGAAAAAGATATTCCTTGTTGCTACAGCTATCCTTTTGTTATGTTTGGGTAGTGTACAGGCTCAACGCGACCCAGTTATCGACCGAATAATTGAGATTGGCCAAACCGATAATCGTACTATGCAGCACCTCGATGTGCTTTCCAATAGAATTGGAGGCAGGTTAATTGGTTCCGATGGTTACGCTACAGCGGAGAAATGGGCTGCGCAAAAGTTTCGTGAGTGGGGTATGGAGGTGATAATTGAGGAGGTGGGTACACTGCCCGTTGGCTTCAACCGTGGCCCTTGGTTTGGCCGTATGCTTAGCGATAATGGGATGACACTTCACTTTGCAACTCCGTCGTATACCGTTGGTACTAAAGGAGTGCAGATTGGGCACGTTATGTTAGAACCAAAATCGCGTGCGGACTTTGAGCGTATGAAGGGCAAGCTAAGCGGGGCTTGGGTGCTAATAGCAGGCAAAAGCGATGGCTGGCCCATTGATGTTTCCGAGGAGGGCAACAAAAGGCGTGCTGAGATAATTGCCGAGAATGAGCAGATTGACAAACAGAATAATGAGATTAGACGCGAGAATAGAGCCAATAGGAACACCAACATACCGCCCAAAGAACTTTTGCCCCTAAAGGAGGAGCCTGCCCTTTTCTACAAGGAGATGGTGGAGGCAGGAATTCTAGGGATTATCCAATCGGCATCAAACCCTATAGTTGCGCTGTACGATAGGAAGAACCATATGAACTTCACCTTCGATAATTTACCGCAAGTACCCGATATTAAGCTCGATGAGCACCAGTTTGCTGTAATTGAGCAGATGGCCAAGGAGCGCCAGCGTTTTTTCCTCGAGTTCGATATTCGTAACCATTTCCGTATGGGGCCCATTCCATACCATAACGTTATTGGAGTAATTCCTGGCACCGAGCTCCCCGATGAGTACGTTATTATGGGTGGTCACCTCGATGCTTTCGATGTGGCAACGGGCGGTGTCGATAATGGTTCGGGCGTTACACCGGCTATGGAGGCCGCAAGGCTAATTATGGAGGCTGGCGGAAAACCCAAGCGAACTATCTTGGTATGCCTATGGACCGGCGAGGAGTTTGGTTTGTTGGGATCAAGGCATTGGGTTGAGAACCATACCGACAAGTTGGATAAAGTATCCAATATGTTTAACCGCGATGGTGGGCCTACGGTGGCCAGCAGCTTAAGCGTTACCGCCGCCATGATGGAGGATATTCAAAAAGTGTGTGAACCGCTGAATGATATCAATCCCGATTTCCCTTTTACAGTAACCGAAAGGCCTCCTATGGAACGTCCAAAGGTGGCTTGGGGAACCGATAGCGGCCCGTTTGCAGTAGCAGGAGTGCCTACCCTAAGCTTTGGCACAACCGATCCCAAGGGCTACGACTTTAACTACAGGGAGATTTGGCATACCGAGCGCGACTTGTACAATATGAGTATTCCCGAGTATCAGGAGCACACATCCATTGTAACCGCCATAGTGGTTTACGGAATTGCTAATCTCGACCACCTGCTATCGCGAGAAGGTTACTGGAAAGAGGAGCAACCTGAGCCCGAGAATACTAGCCGAAGGAGACGGAGGTAGTTAAATAGAATGAATATTACAAAAGCGGATGGGGCATTACACATCCGCTTTTTTTTATGTTAGCCGTTTGTACAGCACTGCTGATCGTAAGCCCATGGCTGCAACCAATGGGAACATTGGGAACGGGAGTGCTTGTGGTAGAATGAACCATAGTACAAGTAGCAATAGCATAAGCACAGTATTAACCCCAAAGTAGTATCGTATTATGCCTTTAAACCTCGATATGGTTAAAAGTATTGCAGCCACTAGGTGTATGGGGTGTGCCCAAATAAGGTTGTAGTTATTCGCCATTACTGCATGGTCCGAGCCAAACCATTGGAACGCAATCACAATCCCCAGTAGTCCCACCAGACCAAACAGAACTCTGTCGAACCAAAAAAAGTTTTGCCCTTTCTTTAGGTTGATGAATGTTACAAGTGCAGCCAGAAGTAAAACTAATGTAAATACCATTAACGGGGAGTTTCTAAATCTACTTTTGGTTATATCGCTTCCCTTTAGTAGTACCGTTGGCTCCTGCATTAACGGTATATTGCCATTCTCCGTCTCAATGGTTGCGTAGGCAAAAGCGGTTAGCATATGCTCTGGCAAAAACATGTGTTCCCAAGGGCGAGCAGGCCTATCGGCCGATACCCCGAGTAGAAGGTTGATGCCCAGCTTTGCCCAAGGTTTTTCCATCACGTTTGGCATTAGCAAATCTCTAAAACTCTTGGTTCCGTCGAGCTTGCTGTAGTCGAACGTAATGTTACGAGGAATTGCCTCAACAAAAATATCGCGTATGCGCGTAGCGCAGTTGTCGAACAGAAAGTCGTATAGGTAGTACCTGTTATCGGGTAGGTAGTTAATTTTTAGTGAGTCGAGGAGTAGCTGCTTTTCATGCTGATTTAAATTCAGCACCTGCTCGTAAATAAAGCGATCTTCGAAAATGTAGGTATGTTCAAAGTTTCGGTAGGTGGAGACTGAAAGTATATAGTTTAGCTTACCCTTCACAAAGTTGGGGTAGAACTTAGGATCGGAGAAATCGAAGGTTCCATAGTTAAAAACCCAGTCTACACCTACCTTTGGGTCATATACTCTTATGGCGCTATGCCCAAATATGGAGTACAACTCCTCGCCCTGCGAGCAGGTGAGCAGGCTTACCGTTGCATCTTTGGTTAATGCCACATCGGGTAGCTGGGCGTTACTCTTGAGGTTGGCTTGGAGTAGGAGTCCTAAAATCAGAATAAATAGATGTACCCTTCGCATATACAGTGCTTTATAGTTTAATTGATGTTAATAACTGGCATAAAGTTAAACGTAATTCTAAATTATCGACCTACCCTTAGCTAAAGATTTGCTATTTTCGCATTAAAAGAATATTGATATGGACACACAAGGAGTATGCATTGGTGGAGATTTTCGCAATTTGACCAATACCATTGAGGTTAAAAGCCCTTTTGATGGTAAACTTGTGGGCATTTGTTCCTTAGCGGGAACCAGCGAGTTGGAAGAAGCGATTGATAAAGCACAAGCCTGCCAAAGGGAGATGGCGAATATGCCCTCGTACCAACGGCAAGAAATATTGAATGGAATAGCCGATGGGATGGATCGAGAGCGCAACGAATTGGCAAAGCTGTTGGCAATGGAGGCAGGCAAGCCCTTGAAGTATGCTCTAGGTGAGGTCGATAGGGCTATTCAAACATACAGGATTGCTGCCGAGGAGTGTAAACGCCCCCCTGCCGAATACATTAAGTTCGACTGGACTCCTGCCGGGAAAGGGAAGGAGGGGCTTGTTAAGTATTTCCCTGTGGGGCTTGTGGCTGGTATTTCGCCTTTTAACTTTCCGCTTAACCTAACATCGCATAAGATTGCTCCTGCCATTGCTACTGGTTGTCCTATAATTCTTAAGCCAGCAAGGAGCACTCCTTTATCGGCATTGGCTCTTGCCCGAATTGCTTACCAAACCTCGTTACCCAAGGGTGCTCTAAGCATCTTGCCAATGGATAGGGAATCGGGCAATCAGCTGGTTACCGATCCTCGTTTTAATCTGCTAACCTTTACGGGCTCGCCCCAGGTTGGGTGGAAAATGAAGGAGATGGCTGGCAAAAAGAAGGTTGTACTTGAGCTGGGTGGTAATGCAGGTGTAATTGTAACCGAAACGGCAAATATTGATACGGCCATTGGCAAGTGCCTTTCGGGTGCATTCGCCTACTCTGGCCAGGTTTGCATTCATACCCAACGAATTTATGTTCATCAATCGGTATTCAATACATTTATTGATGGCCTAGCCAAAAGGACAGCGGAACTGGTAATTGGCGATCCTTTGGATTCTAAAACCGATATCTCGGCAATGATAGACGAGGCCAATACACTGCGCGTGAAGGAGTGGGTTGATGAGGCCATAAACGATGGGGCCAAGTTGGTTATAGGTGGTAGGGTAAAGGGAGGGGTTTTCCTGCCAACAATACTTACCAATACTGAGCCGGCTATGAAAGTGTGTGCACAGGAGGTTTTTGGGCCGGTTGTAATTGTTGAACCCTACAGTAACTTCTCCGAGGCCATTGATGCTATCAATAACTCACCATTTGGATTACAAGCTGGGGTGTTTACCAATAGAATTGATGAGGAAAATACTGCATTTAACGAGTTGCAGGTGGGAGGAGTAGTAATAAATGATGTGCCAACCTTTAGAGTCGACCATATGCCCTACGGAGGGGTTAAAGATTCGGGGCTAGGTCGCGAGGGGGTGAAGTATGCCATGCATGATATGATGGAGCCTAGAATACTCGTGAGAGGGGTATAAAATTATTTCAAAACGCACACTAATATTCAACCTATAAGCTGTTACAAGTTATATTACTTAGGAATCCAATTAACGGTCTAATTCTTGCTAATCAAAGCTATTATTCTGTAATGTTTATTTATCTTTACGCGATTTTTTCATACTCATACTTGGCTGCAAATCGATGATTTTTACGCTTTTAATCAAAGGAATAATTGTTGGGCTACTGGCCTCAATCCCTTTGGGCCCTATTGGGATTATATGCATTCAGCGAACCATTAACAAGGGGAAACTCAGCGGCTTTTTAAGCGGCATGGGAGCTGCCAGTGCCGATACAATTTTTGCAGCCATAGCAGGGTTTAGCCTCTCCTTTATTATTAGTTTTATTCAGGAACAACAAGTAATTTTTCAGGCAATAGGCGGATTAATTGTCTTTGGACTTGGCATCAAAATTTTTTACACAAATCCAGTCCGGCAGCTACGGAGGCATAAGCGTAAGCAGAATAATCTTTTGGAAGATTACCTATCTGTTCTTTTGGTTACCATTACCAACCCGTTGGCTGTTTTTCTATTCATTGCCCTTTTCGCATCGCTTGGTGTTGTTGTTGAGGGCGAAAATATATTATTATCGCTTGTTGCAACCAGTGGCGTTTTTATTGGCGCAATGCTTTGGTGGTATATCCTTACTACGTTGGTTAATATTTTCCGCAATAAGTTTAGGCTCAAACAACTTTGGTGGATCAATAAGCTCTCCGGTGCCGTGATATTTACATTGGGTGCTGTGGCAATATTTGGGCTTCTTCGCCTATTTTGGGAGTAGATTTGGCTTTCCATTTTTTTTTGCCATCAAAGAATCCGATGGTTTTTAGGCAAACGTGAATTTAAACTATTCGGCACTACCACAATATTTGTGTGTGGAATGGATTTTCGACGCCTACATCTTAGATAATAATTGACGAGGGGATGCGAAGCATAACGAGAGAAGACCGAAGATTGAAGATTGAGGATTACTGCTGATGCGTTAAAAATTAGTCACTAAATAAATTTCTTTGTTCTTTGACATTTTGATTGGTTTGAAATTCTGTGAGCAATTCTCGTATAGATGTTTTATCAAATACAGATATGCTCAAAATCTGCAATATCTCATAGATTGAGAGTTTGCTTTTTAAAGCATGCTTAATTTTTGCTACAATTAAATAAGTGCAGATTGCAACCCAAATATGAATATTTACAGCATTTTCGGAATGTCCCCAGAGTGTTTTAATGGTTAAGTTTTGCTTTATCCATTTGAAGAATATTTCAATCTGCCATCTGTTACGATATAGGTTTGCGATTTCAAGGCCTGTAACATCGAAGTTGTTTGATAAAAAAGTGAGAACCACATCATTGTCATTATCATAAAACTCAACTAGCCGTAATGGTTCTGGATAAAGTTGTTTCGATTTATATCCTTTGAGTTGAATGATCTTGTCGCTTCTTAGCCCCGTATTCTCATCGATGTTATAGTTATTTTCCATTACCGAATAATCCATGGTAGATTTTGCTCTTGAAATAAAGAAAGCACCCAGTTCATGCATGTGAAACAGCGCTCTGAAATCAATGTATGCTTTATCCATGATGTAAATCGCATCTGGTATCGGATTAAGTATATCAAGAATATTGCTATCATGATATTTGCCATCGGTAATCAAGATAAAAGACGGAATACTGCCTCTTAAGTCAAGTAAAGTGTGGATTTACACAGCTCCTCTGGAATACTTGCCTGGAGCCCAACTGAATAGCTTAAGGCTTAACGAAATCGTGGTTGAGTCCAATGCAAAAACCTCATTATCAATGTCTATATTAGGAATTGGTTCTTTTGCATACATTGGCCTTACCTGTTCAATTAGGTAATTGCCAAAATCTGCAAAAATTCGAAAATCCCTACGTTCATTTGCTCTTGAAAGTGTTGATTGATTCACATATTGCTTAATGCCTAGGTGATACAACTTATTCCTATGGGCTTTAAGGCAGGTGCAGATATCTCGAAGAGAATTCCTAGAGGTTAATTGTCCAAAGAACAATTGAATAAATTGTTTCCAACAGTTAAGTTCTCTCGTTCTGAAATCGCCATTATATGAACATACATATTTTTCAAATTCATACCGAGAAGCAAACTGTAGCAGTTGAGCAAAAACATATTTACCAGAATTCATAGCTTTACAATTAAGCCTGCAAAGCTACATTTCAAATCAAATCAAAAAATCAAAGAACGACTGTAAATTGTTGATGTATAAATTATTGTAACATATTTTCAAAAGTTAACGCATCACTAGTAATTGAGGATTTAAGATTTAAGACCAATGAGAAAGTTCATAAAGTGCCTAGAGTTTAAAGTGACTAAAGAGGTTGGGTGCGACCTTAATTTATGAGAAAACATAGTTTAATGTATTTAAACATACATAAAACGTTTGCGTCTTTGTGCCCCTGCTTGCTAGCCTGGAGGCGCTACAAGGGGGTAAAACATGCTTAACTTTACGGCAATGGCCGATAGGCAGGTTTGCGTTTTAAATTGAAAGTCGATAGTTAAAAGAAGGAAAAAGGAAGTCAGAAGCCAAAGCAGACTGTTCACTATCTTCAAAATTCTGACTTGATCATTATTTAGCCACAACCCCCTAACCTCAATGCAATTTATAGGTTATTGTAATTGCTATAAACCTTTTGAAGTGGTAGCACTATATAGCAAAAGAGAGCAGACAAAATTGGCTGCTCTCTTTTGCTATATAATTTTGGCTTTTACTAGAAAAATCTTGAACGCTTATCTATAATATTGGCATTTTCTTTAATGGCCTCGTATGCTTCACGCACCGAGCGCGACTTGTAAAGATTTAGTAACCTAGTTGCTTCTGCAGATTTGTCAACCTCTTCGATATTGATTGCATTGGTTACCAAGGCGTAAACGCCTGAGTTCCCTTTTATTGGGCCAACAACCTTGCCTTCGGACGCCTGAACAGCAGCAGCAATAACGGCAGGTTCAAAGCCAACCGCGGGAAGCGAGAACGATGAGAAGGTAATCCCTGGTGCTTCCTGAACCTGAAGCGATAATTCAGAGGCAAGGTTATGTATACTATTAGCATTTGCAATAGCACCACTAAATTTGCCCTTAAGCACCTCAGCCTTTTTCTTCTGCATAAGTTCTGCCCTAATCTCTTGCTCTACTTGTGCCATTGGAGCTACACCCTCTTCGCGAACAGCCTTTAGGGTTGCTACAACAAAGTTATCGCCAAACTCAAATACTGGAGATACTGAATTTACCTTTTCTCTGTATGCCCAGCGAACCATTTCGCGAGGATTCTCAAGGCCAGCAACGCGCTTATCGAGCTCTCTAAGGTTTGAGGCAAGCCTTTTGCTTAACCGTTGTTCCTGAGCAGCAGCAGTGAACTTCTCGTAGGTATTGTTTATGCCGGCAAACTCGCTAGCTTTCTGGTAGATATTTTGGTAGGTACGTGAACTGGGTATCACATTGCGTTCAAGTAATGCAACCTGAACTTTTTTGGTTAGCCTACCAAGCTCTTGAATTTCGATGATATGGAATCCAAATTGGCTCTCCACAAGAACAATGTCGCCCTTCTTGCCATTGAAACAAGCATCGTTGAAAGGCTTTACCATGGCACCCTCGGGGAACCAGCCAAGATCACCACCCTGAGCGGCTGAGCCTGGATCGTCGGAATATTCTCTTGCTACTTGTGCAAAGCGAGTTCTATTACGTTTTACAACGTTCAGCAAACTATCGGCTTTTTGACTTACCGCATCGTACTCGGCTTGCGACTGAACATTAGTGCTAAGCAGTATGTGGCGAGCTTTAACCGAGTCGGGTAAAAATTCGATGTTAACTAGATTAGCCATTAGGTAGGACTCTCCATCGAAGATGGGATCGGTAAATTCACCAACCCTTGCGCTGAAAGCCCACTGGTCAATCTCCTCGTTACTAAGCTCACCTTGCTTGTAGAATCTTTCATTGTAGGGAGTGTCGGAGTTTAGGTTGGTAAACTGTACTGGATCCGAAGCGCTTCTAAACTCGTCCTTTATCTTGTTTATCCATTCCTCAGCAAGCTTATAATCGTCTTGCGATGGGGTGATGGGGAATACAATGTACTCCACGTCCCTTGATGCTTGCTGTTGGAATTTATGCTTGTTGCTCTTGTAGAACTTGCTAACCTCCGAAGCGGAAACTGCAATTAGTGAGTCGGCAACTGAATTGTAGCGCTCAACCACAAACTCCATATCAACGCGAGTGCTGCGGCTAGCTGCCGATTTTTCAGCATGGAAGTTGGTCACATAAAGTCCCTTGCTGATAAGGTTATTGTACTTAGTGAAAAGTCTGTCCCTAATGATAATATCCTCGAGGTAGAGCCAAATGGCGCGCTGAAAGCCCGATGGGTCAGCATCCAAGTTTCTCAGGAACTGGTCAACCATAGCAACATCTACTTCGCCAGTTTGGGGATTTCCAAATTCTTGCCTTATGATGGGGTGTAGGTTACGCCCTTGAACCATATCGAAAAGTTCGCTTGGCGAAACTGCAATGCCAAGGTTTTTGTAGTTTGAGCTCAGCACAAATTCTTGCACCAGCTGGTTCCAAACCTCTTCGCGGATATTCTCCATGGTTTGCTCGTCAAGAGCATTCACCCTGCGCGATACCTTGTTCAGCTCAGCAATGTGATCAACACGCTCCTGGTAGGTTTGGTATGGGATAGATTTCCCAGATATTTCTGCTATTTCAAACTGATTGCGGGAGAATAGCGATCCGCCCGATCCAAAAAGGTCGCCAAGTATAAATGCCAACAGGGCAAGTCCAATTACAACTGCAACAAGCGTTCCAGCGCGATTCCTGAGTTTCTCTAGTGTAGCCATTTAATGTTAATATTAGTTCAGAATTTGCCAAAAATTTAAGGCTACGAATATAGCTATTTTAGTGTATTGCATAAAGAGTTAGCCAACTTTTTCGGGGATTAATTCGAAAAAAGGTGCTAGAGGAGTTAATCGTGCTTGGGGAGGGTCAGATGAATAAGGTCAATTCGGGTTCTGTCCATTTTGGCCACCTTAATGCAGTACTCATCAATTTGGATCTCTTCCTGAGGTTTGGGGATGCTCTGGTGGTTAGATATCACAAAACCGGCAAGGGTATCGTATTCGTCCGATTCGGGTATTTTAAACCTATACTTTTCATTCAGGTAGCTTACTTCAAGTCTTCCTGAGAACAGGTACTCGGTATCGCTAAGCTGCTTCTCAATGAATTCGCTGGAGTCGTGCTCATCGTCAATCTCACCAAAAATTTCCTCAATAATATCCTCTATGGTAACTAGCCCCGCAGTTCCGCCAAACTCATCAACAACTATTGCAATGCTCTTCTGGTCTTTTATGAATGATGCCAGCAGCTTGTGGGCAAGCATGGTTTCGGGCACAAAGTCGAGCTTAATAAGCTTTGCCTTTATGCTTTGTGGTTTTTTGAAAAGATCCTTGGAGTTTACATACCCAATGATATTGTCGATGCTACCATCGTAAACGGGAATACGGGTGTAACTCGTCTCAATAAACTTCTCTGTGAGTTCTCCTATGCTGCTATGTAACTCAATGGCTTCGATATCGGTTCGGGGTATCATACAGTCTCTAAGCTTCACCTCCGTAAAGTCAAGGGCATTCTGAAACATTTTGATATCGTGCTCATGCTCCGATTCGTCGCCATCGGTGGGTTGTGCTTCGCCAACAAAGTGGTCGAGGTCAACCTTACCAAATATTCGACGCTCCTCACCCGTTTTTATCTCGTAGCGGAAAACTCGTTTAATTATGCCCAGTGACACCCAGGTAGACACCCTGCTAATGGGGTAGAATACGATGTAGAACAGCAGCATGGGCAGGGCAAAAAAGTTGAGGAAAGCGTTGGGATGAGCCCTGAATAACGATTTGGGTAAAAACTCAGCGGTTACCAGAATTAATGCTGTTGACAGGATGGTTTGCGTAAGCAATATCCCCATATCGCCGTGGATATATTTACTTATGGCTGGCTCGAGCACCTGAGCCATACCAATACCATAAACTACCAGCGCAATATTGTTTCCCACCAGCATGGTGGCAATGTATTGGCTGGGGTCTTTTACAAATATTTGAACTATTCTTGAGGCAAATGTTCCCTGCTTCCTATCGAGTTCTATCCTAAGCTTGTTGGCAGAAACAAAAGCTATCTCCATACCGGAGAAAAGAGCAGAGAGAAGTATTGATAAACCAATTATAACCGGGTTATAATCCATTTACGCGTTCGCTATTTTTGGTTTGATTCGTTAGATTTTCGTCGGAATCTTCGGAGGAAAAACATCAGTAGAGCTACAACTGCTAAGATGAAGAACATATAGCTTTGGGCAAAGCCAATTTTTAGGGTTGCGTGAATTGCCAACACAAGGCAAACTGCTGATAGTATTAACCAGATATATTCAAGTACTTTATGAATTGAGTTCATTGCGAGTAGAATTTTCGTTATAAAGATATAGTTTTTTTATGTAAATCAAGTGGGGTTAGTTTACTCCTCATCATCAAGGTATAAAACTCCTGAGATTTTTCGGATTACCCAGTTGTCAAAATTCTCGTCGGAATCGAATCCTTCACCAAATATGATGTCGTCCTCAGAGGTGATTTTCACCATATCATCGGAGTATATTTTTTTGCTTTTCTGATCCCAGTAGAGCTGCTCAGTGTTTAGTATTTGCCCAATCCGGTTTTGAGCTACTACGTCGTAGCGGGCTACCCAAAGCTCTTTCTCCTCATAAAACTTGGCGTAGTTTGCAGTAAGGGTTGATTCAACTTTTAGGGAGTCGTCGTAAATAAAAACGGTAATACCCTTTTCAAATTCGTAGTATGGTTCCTCGGCGTGCTGAAAATACTGGGTTTCGGGGGCTTTTATTCTAAGCTTAGGCTTTCCATTTTCGGTATGAAGTATTTCAAAGTTTTTGGCCGTTAAGCTGGGCACCTGTTCGCGTTCGGCAAGTAGGTTCACCATCTCAATGTCGGTTTTGCACGATACAAGCAAAATAGTCCCTACCAAAGTAGGGACTATAAGCTTTAAGACCTTATGTGAAAACACGTTTTTCAATTCTGTTGTTAGCCAAAATTTAAGGGCGTGCTCTAACGGTTGTCGATTCGTTAATCCAGCATCCCACGGTGTATCGCTGATTTGGGTTCAGATCATGAAAGAAGATATCGCTCTGTGCTGGGAAATACTGGGTGTACACCTCAATTAATCTGTCGCAGTCGTTAGCAACCGAAGGGTCAACCTGCTTTGCCTTGATAAACTTATCTACGGCAGCCCAGTATACGGTTTTCTTCTGGAAATCATCGGAAAAACAGTTCTTTTCATTTGCGTATATATTCCCAATTAGAATGTAAGCATGGCCAATGTTTGGGTTATTCTCAATAGCTTCGAGTGCTAGTGAGCGCGCTTGTTGTGGCTTACCAAACTCGTTGAATACTACACCAGCGTACTCAACTAGGAATTTTGATTTTTGCTCTAGATTTTCTTCAAGTTCAATTGCTTGCTTGTAGTACTGCTCACTATTCTGGTAATCCCTTTTGGCAACGTATACTCTTGCCAACTCATATGCGCGGTTTGAGGTAGGTTCGAGGGCAAACAGAGCCTTAGCCGTTTTAATGTAAAAACTGGTTTGTTCGCAACGGTTAGCCGATAGTAGGGTGTGAACCTTTTTTACTAGGTCAATGTCGTTGGAGTTGTTATCGATTCTTGGTTCGAAAATTTTCTGAAGACTTTCGCAATCGGCAACATTTGCGGTTGAGAATATTGCATCAACATTTTCCTTCACCTGCAATAATCTGCCATCATCAGGATTTGACACCAGCTGCAAGTCAAGATAATCTGCTATCAGTGCATAGGTTTCAATTACGTCCTCTGCGCTTAGCTTGTTGTTGTCGTACATAGTTTTGGTAAGCACCATGAAGGTATACAGAACAGAGGAAGCTGATCCATCGCCTTCAAGTTCAATCGACTCCTTAAGGTATCCAAATGCCTCTTCGTACCTGTCCGAGTCCATACTAGCTAGATCCATACCCTTCTGACCAAGTAGGGTTCCTCTGCTATCGAAATGCTCGATCCTCATATCGTATATCATCATGAGCGAATCAAGCAGTTCGTTTTTGCGAGCAGGAGTAGCATCTGCATGCCAGGTTTTAATCATCCTAACACCATGTACATATGTGTTTTGCCTTGCCCCTGGACAAATCTCAAGTACCTTTAGCCAGTTTGGTTTTGCTTTGTCGTAGTTACGCTGCTTGTAGTCCTCTCCGTAAAGAGAAAGTGCAACTACACATTCCTTCCGGGCTTCCTCATCAGCACCAAATTTTGGGTCGTTAAGGTATGCTTGTGCCACAGCACTTACGTCAAACATGAGAACCAGTATTGGAAGCAGGCTAAGTTTTAAAATCGTTTTCATCGTTCCTTATTTTAATGATTAACTTAGTAATTCTTTAGTTATACTTTCGTTTCACAAACCAAAAATCGTAGAATGTGAATCCAACATTAACAATTCCGTAGGTTTCTTGTATCAGGTTGTTCGAAAGGGTTCCTTTTCGTCCAATTTCTCCCGAAATGTTGAAGGTTGTATTACTCCTTCGGAATGGTAAACCTACCCCAAAAGTTATGCCATAATCATTTATTTGATTGTCACGCAGTTGAAGGTGGGTCTTACTGGTATAGAACCCTGCACGGTATGAAATACGCTTAAAGTAAGATCGTAAGTCGTTGGGGTTAGGGGTAATCTGTATACCAATTCTTAGGGTTTCACTTTTGCCAAGCGAATCGCTAACGTTCAGGAATTTGGCCTGGCTCCAATCCTGTACCGAGTAATCAAATCCAGCTAATAAAATGTTCTTGTACCCAAAGGTAAGCCCTCCGGAGAAGTTTTTGGGGAAATCGATAGACCCTTTGTCGAACTCGTGGTAAAGAATAGTGTCTCTAGTTGCTGGATTAGAGATAAATGATATTTGCTGTGCGCTTAAGGCGGTCTCGTTATCGAGGGTTGCTCCCAGTATAAACTTATACTCCTTCTCAGACCCAAGCGAAAACTCGTACTGAGCACCAAAACTAAATGCAATATCCCTAACCACAATGCTATTTAAACGTCTAGTGTTAGTGTAGGGAGTGTAATCGGGGAAAACTATTTCGGTGGAGTGCTCAATGGCTCCAAAGAAGTATGACATATTTGCTCCTAGGGATAGACCTTTTAATGGTTCAATGGCCAACCCAAAGTACGACTGGGTAATTCCACCCTTGCCGTCGTAGTAGTACTTTATGGGGCCAATGGAGCTTAGGAGGTAGGGATCCATCTCAATATCTCTTATTCTGTAACCAACGTTGCTAAATGGTTGGATCCCCATGCTAGCTCCCATCCATTTGGCAAGCGGGAACTGAATGGCAAGGTGATGAAGGTTTACTCCCGAGTTGAAGTTTGCCTGATCGTTAGTGCGGTAGTCAACTCCCATTGCTTCAAGGCCAAAATCGAAGATGAACGACATGGTATCCTGCGCGGTGTAGGAGGCAGGGTTGAGAAAGTTAATGGCTTTTCCACTGCGTAGGCCTTGCGATATTCCTCCTAGAGCCTTGTTGTTTGCATATCCTCGGTTCCTTATCTCGCCAATGCCAAATCGGGAGTAGGGAGAATAAGTGGTAAGGCTTTGAGAATAAACGGAAAAGGTTGTGATAAGTAATGTTGCTAGAAGCAGCAGCTTGCTATATGTTCTCATTATAGTTTAGAATTCTGTTAAGTCCAAAAAGCACCAAATTAGGATGCACAAAGATGCTATTTTTTAACTTTTTATCAAAGAAAAATGAATTGCCACCTGTAAAAACAACGTTAAGTGGAGAATATTGCGCGCTTATGCTATCGATATATCGATCCACTTCGCCAAGTACACCATTTAAAACCCCCGAAAGTATTGATGTTTCGGTAGTGTTCCCCACCACAAGAGTGGGTATGTTAAAAGATACTAAAGGAAGCTTTGCTGTGAAATGGTTGAGTGCCTTAAAGCGCATCTCAATTCCGGGCGAAATGGCTCCCCCTAAGTACTGTCCATCTGCGGTTACCAAATCGTAGGTAATTGCTGTGCCGGAGTCGATACAAAGCACGTTGGTGTTGGGATGAAGTGTATTTGCCCCAACTGCTGCCGCTAGCCTATCGGGGCCAAGGGTGTTGGGTGTTTTATAACAGTTCTTTATGGGTAGGGGGGTAGTGTGGTTAAATTGAAGTAGGGGCGTGTGTTGAGCAATAAATTCTGCAATGTATGCAGGAAATTCCCCAACTGTCGAAACTATTGTTTTTTTTATGTGGTGCTCTGTCACCAATCTTTCAATCACCTGTTCACTTAGCCGGCTCACCTTTTCCGAATGTGTTTGCTTGTTGTTGTTAAACACAGCAAGCTTGGTCAATGTGTTCCCCACATCGATTATCAGGTTTGCTTTGTGCTCTTCTTCAGGCTTGCTTGTCAATTGAGTAAAGGTTTTAAGGTGTTCAAATTAGCTGAAACTATCTGATAGCTTATTCAGCATGCTCAAAGCATCGTTCGTGCTGTTAATTCCCTTGGCCATAATAGAGAGTTTCTCGCGTTGCTCTTTCATTTGAAAAGCCTTAGGGTTATGCTGGATATAACCAATTATACCTGCAAAGATAGGTGAACGATAGAAAGGAGAGAGCTGATTTGATATAAAATACCCAACAAGGGCTTTATTTTTTAGCAAAACCTTTTCCATCCCAAGCGATTGCGCAATCCATCTGATTCTAACCACATTTAGCAACTCGGTAACTTGCTCGGGTAGCTGGCCAAACCTATCGGTTAACTTGTGTTCAAAGGCCTCTAGTTCGGATGGTTGTGCAATAGAATCGAGCTCTTTGTAGAGTCGCATTCTCTCGGGAACGCTACCCACGTACCAATCGGGAATTAGGAGTTCCATATCGGTCTCAACATGGCAATCGGTTTTGCTGGCTTGCCAAGCTGGTGCTTTCTCAACATTATCTGGTTTATCATCGGTAAGCAATTGGCTAAACTCTTCCTCCTTAAGCTCCTGCATGGCTTCGTCGAGTATCTTATGGTAGGTTTCGAAACCGATATCAGCAATAAACCCGCTTTGCTCGGCACCAAGCATATTGCCTGCCCCACGGATATCCAAGTCTTGCATGGCGATACTGAAGCCGCTGCCAAGTTCAGAGAATTCCTCGATGGCTTTTAATCGCCTACGTGCTTCGGGGGTTAAGCCTTCGAGTGGAGGGGCGAGTAGGTAGCAGAAAGCTTTCTTGTTTGATCGGCCAACCCTTCCGCGGAGCTGGTGTAGGTCGCTAAGGCCAAATATATGGGCGTTGTTTACAATAATTGTATTGGCATTTGGTATATCGAGCCCCGATTCGATAATTGTGGTTGATATCAGCACATCGTAATCGCCCGAGATGAAGTCGAGCATCGTTTTCTCCAGCTGCTTGGGATCCATCTGCCCGTGGGCAACAATTGATGATACGTTGCTGCATATCTTCGAGATCATCTGCTGAACCTCGCCAATGTTTTGCACTCTGTTATGCACAAAGAATACTTGACCCCCCCGGCTTACCTCGTACTCAATGGCTTCCTTAAGTATTTCGGTGTTAAAAGTATGTAGCTCGGTTGCTATGGGGTGCCTATTGGGGGGTGGGGTATTGATGATCGAAAGATCGCGTGCACCCATCAGCGAAAATTGTAGCGTTCGTGGGATTGGCGTAGCGGTAAGCGTGAGGGTATCAACATTAACCCTAAGCTTTTTTAGCTTCTCCTTGGCAGCCACCCCAAACTTTTGCTCCTCGTCGACAACAATTAGCCCTAAATCTTTGAATTTTATTGTGCTGCCCAACAGTGCGTGGGTGCCAATGATGATATCAACTTTCCCCTCAGCCAAATTTTTTAGAATCTCTTTTTGGGCCTTTGGGGTTTTCATCCTGCTAATAAATTCTACCTTGCAGGGTAGGTTTGTTAGGCGCTGGCTAAAGGTTTGGTAGTGCTGCAGCGCAAGAATGGTGGTTGGGACTAAAACAGCCACCTGCTTGCTATCGGCAACAGCCTTAAAGGCAGCGCGAACAGCAATTTCTGTTTTTCCAAAGCCCACATCGCCGCATACTAGCCTGTCCATGGGGATATCGCTTTGCATATCCTCCTTTACAGCCAGAGTGGCTTTTTCCTGATCGGGGGTGTCCTCGAAAAGGAATGAGGCCTCTAGCTCCTCCTGCAGATAGCTATCGGGGGAGTAGGCAAAACCCTTCTCGGCCTTTCGCTGGGCATAGAGCGCAATTAGCTCCTTGGCAATATCCTTAACCTTACGCTTGGTGGTTTGCTTTAATTTTTGCCATGCCCCCGATCCCAGCTTGTAAAGCTTAGGTAACTCAGAGTCCTTTCCCCGGTACTTCGAGATACGATGCAAGTTGTGTATATTAACCAGCAGCGTATCACCATCCTTGTATGTCAGTCTAACCGCCTCTTGCACCTTGCCGTTTACATTCGATTTTACTAACCCCCCAAAAACACCTATGCCATGGTCTACGTGTACCACGTAATCGCCAGGATTAAGGCTAAGAAGCTCCTTCATCGACAGGCTGTCGCGCTTGGCCAGCTCATTCTTGAGCTTGTACTTCTGGTACCTGTCGAAAAGCTGATGGTCGGTTAGGAAGCAGGTCTTCAGATCGTGATCGATGAAACCCTGATGCAGTGTAGATGCAATGGGCTGGAAGTGAACCTGAGTGTTGATATTCTCAAAAATATTCTCAAGCCTTTTGTGTTGATTAGGATTTTCGGCCAGGATGTATGTTTGGTAACCCTTTTCGGCGTGCTCAATGATGTGCTGAGCGATAAGTTCAAAGTTTTTTTGAAAGGCAGGTTGAGGTGATATCTCGAAGCTAATGGTAACATTTGGGCTTAGCAATTGCTTTATACCAAACTCTACCAGGCTAAAATCGTTAAGCTGATGGAAAAAGTTTGCCCCCGATCCAAAGCGGTTATCGTCCTTTGCCAGCTCAAACGATTGGTTCATCTGTCCAACTATCACCTCCAAATCGCGAACCCAAATCACAGTGTTTTGGGGTAGCAACTCAGTAAGCATACTGCGTGAGGCAGCGTCGTTGTTGTTTACTTGTAGGTTGGGTATAATGGTAACCGTCTGGTGCTGCTCTTTCGAGAGTTGGTCGTCCACATCGAACGAACGGATGGACTCCACCTCATCGCCAAAAAAATCGATGCGGTAGGGCAATGCAGACGAGAAGGAGAAGATATCGACAATACTTCCCCTTACGGAGAAGTGGCCGGGTTCGTAAACAAACTCAGTCCGTTCAAATCCTATATCCAGTAGGAATTCGATGAGAAACTCCTGCGATATTGCTTCCGATACCGAAAGGCTTATGGTATTCTTGGTGAAATGATCGTTGGTTACTAATTTTTCGGCAAGAGCCTCAGGGTAGGATATAATTATGGGGTTGACCTGCCCACCGGTTGCCAATGTCGGTAGAACCCTTTGCGTGTCGGTTCGCTGAATTAGTGCATCGGGCTGTATTTGACCAAACTGCACAGCCCTTTTGTATGATGATGGGAAGAAGTAGAGCCTGTCGGCAGGCAACAAGTTGGATAGATCCGTAAAGAGGTATGCAGCCTCCTCCTTATCGTTGAGCACAAATAGGTATGGAGATGTTGATTCGGTTGCCAATGCGGATGCAGCAACTGCTGCAGATGAACCGGCAAGTCCCTTTAGCCTAATTCGGCATTTAGGCTCACTATTCAACTCGCTGGCAAGTTTAGCTACAGATGGATGTTTCTGATACTTTTGTATCAGCTCAGAAATTGGAAATTCGCTACGCATTAGGGATTTACTAGTGATGGCGGCAAAGTTATCATGATTTGTGCTTTATTCAAAACGGCATTTGTATAAACTATGCTTACAAAAAAACAGATAACCCTTAGCCGCTAGTAAAATCTAATAATGCGCTGTTAAATGTGCATATTATTAAATAGATTTTTACATTTGTACCCTACTTTTACCTCAAAGATAGAATAAGTATGGCAAGTGATGCATTGGCTAAACCCAAGAAGTTTATTGATGTTGAGCAGGTGATAGCCAGCAAAAGCCCTCGATTGTTAAAGTTCCTACCTGGATTCATCATCAGATATCTTAAGAAGATTATTCATGAGGATGAGCTTAACTGGGGGTTAAACGAGTTTGGCCATAAGCAGGGGGTAGAGTTTATCGATGAGGTGCTTAAATACTTTCAGGTTAGCTACACCGTTGAGGGGCTAGATAATCTGAATGTTGATGAACGATACATCTTTGCATCGAACCATCCACTGGGTGGGTTGGATGGGATGATTCTTATCCATTCCATCAGCAATAAGTTTAGTGACGTTAAGGTTCCCTCCAACGATTTGCTGATGAATATAAAGCAGCTTCAGGATAATTTCATCCCCGTGAACAAGCACGGTAGTCAAACTAGGGAAAATGCACGGATAATGGATGAGACCTATGCTTCAGATACACAAATGTTCATTTTTCCAGCAGGGCTATGCTCACGAAAGCAGGGTGGCAAGATTGAGGACTTGGAGTGGAAAAAGAGTTTTATAGCAAAGGCAACCAAGCATAAGCGTCCGGTGGTACCAGTATTTTTTAGTGGCAGAAACTCCAACTTTTTTTATAATCTTAGCCGAATTCGAACTTTTTTAGGGATCAAGGTAAACCTTGAGATGCTTTATCTTGTTGATGAGATGTTTAAACAGAGGGGGCAAAAACCCCATATCGTAATTGGAGAGCCCATCCCGTATGAAACATTTGATGGGTCGAGGACACCCCAGGAGTGGGCCAAATGGGTTAAAGCAAGAGTTTACGAATTAAGTAAGTAGCCAGCAATTGAGCTTGTATGCTGGAATAAAAGATAGTATGACCAGAAAATTTTATTATGGAACAGATAATTGAGCCGGTAGATAAGAAACTACTGGAGGGTGAGTTGACAAGTGAAAAATTTGTTCGTGAGACGAACAATGGTGGTAATATTCTATACATTGTTACGGCACATGATTCTCCAAATATTATGAGGGAGATTGGTAGGCTAAGGGAGTTAAGTTTTCGCAGTGCAGGAGGGGGAACCGGTAAATCTATTGACATTGATAAGTACGACACGTCGGAGAATCCATACAAGCAGCTTATTGTTTGGGATCCGAAGGACAAGGAGATACTTGGAGGCTATCGTTTCCATATTGTAGATCCCAGCAAGGGCGAGGAGTTCAACCTGTCCACAACTGCACTTTTCAATTTCTCCGAAGACTTTAAGCATGATTACCTACCATACCTTATTGAGTTGGGGCGTTCATTTGTTCAACCTCGGTACCAATCGGCTCAGAGGCGAGAAAAGGGGTTGTATGCGCTCGACAACCTTTGGGATGGACTGGGTGCTCTTGTGGTGCTGTACCCAGGGATAAAGTACTTTTTCGGTAAGGTAACCATGTACACCCAGTACAATCGAGTTGCCCGCGACATATTGCTTTACTTCCTCAGCAAGCATTTTGCCGACCATGATAATTTGGTTACTCCTATCAACCCTATGGAAGTAGATTTAGACAGGAAGGCGATGGAGAAACTATTTGTGGGAAGCGATTACAAGGAGGATTATAAAATTCTCTCGAAAGAGATTCGGAACTTGGGCGAGCATATACCTCCCCTAATCAACTCCTACATGAATATTAGCCCATCGATGAAGGTGTTTGGCACCGTTGTGAACCCATACTTTGGCGATGTTGAGGAGACGGCCATTATGATCACCATTTCCGATATCTACCAGAACAAGGTGGATCGGCACATCCTTTCATTTATCAAAAGAAAGATAACCAGAAGGTAACGGATATATATGACTAAAAATTAACCCCGCTTTTTTAGCGGGGTTAATTCAATATGCAAGTTCTTGTTAGTCAAATTTTTCTCCAAACTCTTTTTCGAAGGCATTTTTTCGAAATTTATCCATATCGCTGCCAACCCTTTCGTAGCCTTCGCATTGCTTTGCCTCCTTGTTGGCAAAATCTTGCTCTTGCTTTAGGTGTTTCATGAGCGTTGTGCTTCTGAGAACGCCTGAGTTCTTTACCGCATTCATAGTGTTGCTGTACTCATTAACATACTCACAAGCTTGCTGAATGTTTACGCTTTTATAGAAGTAAATATCAACAAGTTTGATAAGTGCGTCGAGCCTCATCTCAAGGTGTTTGCGGGAGTCAACGGTAGCGGGCACTGTATTAACCACAATGGTATATTTCTGTGCAGCCTCTTTGTAGTTGCTCTTTTTGTAGTCGTTTTCTGCAGCGCTAAAGCTTAGGTCTGCAGCACGTAGGGCTCGCTTATCTTGCGCTTGGGTATTGACTGGCAAAAGGAGCGCAAGCGAAAGTAGGGCTAGCATTAGGTTTCTCATAGTTTTATGGATTTAGTGATTGAAATCAAATGTACACAAAACGTTTACAATATTAATGCCAATAGTTTTTAATCACCAGTATTTGGTGTATATACCAATCAACGTGGGGGTTAGTATGCCCTTTGGTTGCGCCCTTCAATAAAATTGATGAACGAGTTGTTTACCACCTTGTTTCCGCCGGGGGTAGGGTAGTTGCCCGTAAAATACCAGTCGCCCTTGTCGTTGGGGCATGCAGCATGAAGCGTTTCGATGGTTTGAAAAACAATTTTAACTTCGGCCTTCATCCCCTTAGGGGTTAATAGCTCGGCAATCTTGTCGGATATCTGATCGGGCGTAAATGGCTTGTATATATCCTTAACGTAGTTTACAACCTCCTCTTTGGGCAGGTTTTGTTGTGCCTTGCAGTTTTTGTACACCCCATTTATTACGCTCTCGTTCCCAGTCTCTTTAAGTAGCGCAATTGCTGCCCTAAAGGCAACGAAGTCGCCCAGCTTGGCCATATCAATTCCGTAGCAGTCGGGGTAGCGTATCTGTGGCGAAGAGGAAACAACAACAATCCTTTTTGGGTTAAGCCTATCAAGGATTCTAAGTATGCTCTCCCTAAGTGTAGTTCCTCTTACAATGGAGTCGTCGATAACCACAAGATTGTCCTTGCCCTCTTCCAGCGCGCCGTAGGTAACATCGTAAACGTGCCCTACCAAATCGTCGCGACCTGTATCCTGCGATATAAAGGTGCGAAGCTTCACGTCCTTAACAGCTATTTTCTCAACCCTTGGCCGAGCACTTATAATCGATTCAATATCAGCTTCGGTAAGGCTACCGTTCTTCTCCTTAATAATCCTTGACTTCTCCTTAAGCATATACTCTTCAACCCCATGTACCATTCCGTAGAATGCCGTTTCGGCAGTGTTGGGGATGAATGAAAAAACCGTGTTCTCAAGGTCGTAGTCAATTTTTTCAAGGATAACTGGGGTAAGCAATTCGCCCAGCTTTTTGCGTTCTCGGTAGATATCCCTATCGGTACCCCGGGAGAAGTAGATACGTTCGAAGGAGCAAGAACTTCTGGCTTGGGGCACTCTTACCTCCTGCATATCAACTTGGCCGTTGCGCTTTATTATAAGGGCATAGCCAGGCTTAATTTCGTCAACCTCATCGGCCGACACGTTCATAACGGTTTGTATAACGGCTCGTTCCGAGGCTGCCACCACAATTTCGTCGTTTGCAAAGTGGTACGCAGGGCGTATGCCCCATGGGTCGCGGCATACAAATGCGTCGCCATGCCCAAGCATTCCGGCCAGGGCATACCCTCCATCAAAGTCTTTGGTTGCCTCCTGCAGTAGCTGTCGGAGGTTAAAATTGTTGGCAATAAGCTCGCTAATCCTTTTGTTGGAGTTTCCCTCGTTCTTGTATTGTCTGAAGAGTTTCTGATTCTCCTCGTCGATAAAATGGCCTAGCTTCTCGAGCACAGTAACGGTGTCGGAGTAATCTTTGGGGTGCTGACCGAGCTCAATAAGCCTTTGGAATAGCTCATCAACATTGGTCATGTTGAAGTTGCCGGCAAGCACAAGGGTGCGCGACTTCCAGTTGTTCTCGCGCATTACTGGGTGCACATAATCGATGGAATTGTTGCCAAAGGTTCCGTAGCGAAGGTGTCCGAGGTAGAGCTCGGCGGCAAAGGGAATATTAACCTTCGACCAAGCGGGATCGTTAATTGAGTCGGGCTGAGCCTTCCACTGGTTTATACCTCCTTGGATAGAGTCAAACACATCGCGAATTGGCGATGACGAGTTGCTCCTGAACCTATCAATGTATCTGTGTCCAGCCTCTAGGTCGAATTTAATGGAGGCTACACCTGCACCATCTTGGCCCCGATTGTGCTGCTTCTCCATGAGTAGGTAAAGCTTTTGTAGGCCGTACATCCATGAGCCATACTTTACCTGGTAGTATTCAAGAGGCTTTAGCAGCCTTATTAGGGCAATTCCACATTCGTGCTTAATCTGATCCGACATAGCTATGCTTTCCTATTTTTAAAAATCAATATGTAGTTTCGGTAAGTTGCATTCTTACAGGTACCAAATAAAATTGGCCGAATCTCCTGTTTGCTTTGCCGATGTAGCTTTGGGAGATTTGGCCATTGTGTCTCATCATTCGTCATTTTGGTTTCGCAGATAAGGTATCAATCAATGCGAGGGAAGTTTATCCACTCGGGGATAATGAATGCTTTAGGGTATTTCCTGCCCAGCTGCTTGAGCACGTGCTGTGCTTCGTCGCGCGTTCTATAGTCGCCTACCGAAACTTTGTAGTAGGGGCTATCGAAGGTTCTGTAGATTGATATCCCTGGGTAGTGTTCCATAAATTCATTCATCACTAACTCCGACTGCTCTCGGGATCTTTGTCCAGTATCAAAGTATATTCTTATTCGAAAGCCCTGCATTCCAGGTCGCGAAGCATTTTGAACGTAGAAGCTATTCAGTAGCTGAGATATCTTGTCGTCGTGCGATATGCTAATGCTCCCCTTATCGGGATGGAACTGCTGAAGCTCGTTTATTATGCCCAGAGGTACCTGAGCGTAAGCCTTAGTTGAACTACCCAAGGCAAGCAGCGTGAGGGATAGAACGATAATTCTAATTTTTTTTAACGCAATGGACACTCTCATACTATTGGCGAAAGATTGTGGTGCAAAGGTAAAACTTTTGATGTATAAATAAAATACTGGAGGTAACCACCAGCAAATAGTTACAGCGATGACGATATATCCTTAAGCGATTGACGCTCAATTTTAATGGTTTTACGAACAGGGAATGATTTGCCTTTAACTTTTCCTTCCACCTCTAACCTGTCAAGTAGTTTTTCCAACGAACCCGATGAGGCAATGCGAAAGGCATCGGCAATGGTTCGGAGCTCAATTTCGGCGGGTACAGAGTAGGTTTGCCTAGAGCAGGGGATTAGCGTTATGGGTTCAGTTACCCGAAACGAGCCAAGCTCCCGGTTGTTGAGCCATGCTTTAAAATCAATTTCAATAACCGAGATTTTACGTGTATTGGGGTTGTCAATTTCAATCTCAAAGCTAAGCAGCACAACATTCTGCTTTAATCCTCGAAACTTCACATCCTTCACTCCCTTTACATTTATATCGTTGTAGTTCCCACAGCTTGCCAGGGCGAATGAAATAAAAAGCAGTGCTGCAATACGCTTGAAAATAGGTGTAATCTTCATAAATATTATCAGTAGTTAATTGAAATAATCATGGGCTAATCGTTTTCTTCCATAGCCTTCATTAGCTCATCAGTCATCTCAATATTGTGGTAAACGTTTTGAACATCATCGTTATCCTCAAACTCATCGATCAACCTTAAAACTTTCATGGCCATTTGAGGTTCAAGAGTTTTGTAGTCGTTGGGTATGCGTTGTAAGCTAGCGTTTTCGGCTTCTATCCCCAGCTCATCAAGTTTTTTTTGCATACGGCCAAAGTCGGCCATGGGTGTGTACACCACTATCGTTTCATCGTTTACTTCAATGTCCTCGGCTCCGGCATCTATCAGCTCCAGCTCAAGTTCTTCCTGGTCGATATCGCCTTTAGGTATGGTGAATACCCCTTTGCGGTCGAACATAAAACTGAGCGAGCCGTTGGTGCCAAGGCTACCACCACGTTTGGTAAAGATTGACCGAATGGAGCTAACGGTTCGGTTGTTGTTATCGGTGAGACATTCGATAAAGATGGGTACACCCTCGGGGCCATAGCCCTCAAAGGTCATTTCTTGAAGGGCGTCACCATCCTTCTCGGCCTTGCTAATGGCTCGCTGGATATTGTCCTTGGGCATATTAACCCCCTTGGCGTTGCTAATTGCCACCCTCAGCCTCGGGTTACCTTCGGGATCACCACCACCCTCCTTTACGGCTACGGTTATCTCCTTGGTAATGCGGCTAAACATCTTGGATCGTTTGGCATCCAAAGCCCCTTTCTTCCGCTTAATGGTTGACCATTTATTATGTCCAGACATAATCAGCTATTTTTTTTGATTGCTATTCAAAAGTATAATGTATGTTGTGTGGTTGCTATTGAAAGTTACTAACATTGAAACGGTAAAAATAGCAAGAAATTTGGCTGGAACAATATTCTTTCGTTAAACTCGTCAAGGTTAAGGGGTTGAGTTGTACAAGATGCAACGACTAGCGATATTGTAGTTCGTTCTTTTATAAACCAGATGGGGTTTTCACAAAAAAACCAGATCCAATCTTGTTGGATCTGGTCATAGGTACAGCTTGGCAAACCGTAATGATTGGCTTTAGCCAAATGAATGCCGATTTAGTTTTTGATTATCTTCTTGGTTAAGCGTTGGTTGTTATTCCCATAAAGAGTTATAATGTAAATACCTTTATTCAGTTCCTCAGTGTTAATGTTTACTGACTGATTGCCATTGATTTGCCTGTCGATTAGGGTTTGACCAAGTAGATTAACGATTGTTACTCTTTTTAATTCCGTTGAACTTCTTACTGTTATATTGTTTTCAAACGGATTAGGGTAAATATGTAAGTTTGAGGATCGATCGATGTGGGCACTACTTGCCAAACTAAATGTGGCCTCAATGTTCACATCATTTGTTATAGCAATTGTTTTTTCGGCGTCGGTTGACGAGATGTCACCAGTCCAAGCGGTGAATCCCCATCCATCATCGGCAATTGCTTTCAGGGTATACTCACCCCCTTCAAATACAGGAATGGGCTGTGTATACGGCTCACCCTCTACGGTTACAGTTCCATCACCCACTACATTGATAGTAAGGGTGTATTCTTGAGGCACAACAAGTTCAACTATTGCTATGTTTGAAGGCTCGGATTCACCCTCTGGCTCAGAATATAAGGCTGTTAGATAATAGCTATAGGATCCATCTGTTAGATTATCATCAAGGTACGTTGTAATTGTAGGGTTGTCAATGGATGCTAGTAGCTCATCGTTTTTGAATAGCTGATATCCGCTAATGGCAGCAATAGTAGATTTTGAAGTGAGTTCCTCTGGGTCTAAGCTAAGTATGGTTTGGTAGTCGATGTAACCAATTTTATTGTGGTAGCGATCATTCTTAATGTATTCTGTTTTTTCTGCTCCTGCAATATATACTTTTGTATTTAGCTCGTAGGCATCGGTTCCATCGTCGTAAATCTGCCAATTATCTGGACTTCCATTGTAGGTTCGCCCTGTCCCAGTGGTGATTAACTTTGTTGTTGATGATGGATGCCCACTCTCGTCCTTGGGTACAATGGCTACATAGAAATTCCCTTTTACAGCTATGGGTTCCGCTAGGGTATGAACTACTTCTTGGTTATGCTTAGCTTGCAGATAATCTGAAGTATATAGGACAGTGGAGCCGTCAGTGTCGTATATTTTAAACTGAAACTTATCATCGGGCCAAGGGTAGCTAGTATGATTGTAAAAGATATGAGAGAGTTTCGAAATGTTGACGGGATAGGTCAAGCCAAAATCGGTAGCATCAAATAGAGTGGCTCGCTCCGGGGTGTTCCAGGTAATGTATTCAACATTGTTAGCGTACCATCGCCAGTTGTGACTACCAAACTCATATGGGGTTTCCCAGTTTAGCCTTATGTTTTTATAGCCTTCAACTTCTGCTGTTAGACTCTTAGGTGCCCTAAAGGAGTACTCTGTATCAGTTGTTGCATATGTTCCAGTTCCAAACGTATATTCGTTGGTTGCATTAATGGAGTATGCTCTATAGTAGTATTTGGTAGAGGGTGTAAGCTCTGTGTGGCTGGTAGTTGTGTTGGAACCTACGTAGAGAACAGTGCCTCCACCCGTAATGGTTTCGTCAATGTTGTATTCAACTCCATCTTCGAGATTACCATATACTCCATTGGGAGACCATATAATTATAACATCATGATCATCATCGTTTTTCTCCCACTCCAGATCAATTTGAGTTGTACCGCTTGGAATTGCCGTAAAACTTTTGGGGTTACCTGACATGCCGCTCATAAAGTCGAATGTAATGTCTTTAGTAGTGGGGTCTTGCGCAATGTTTGTGATTGGTTTTTCTGTATATTCACCAGCCCATGACTTTGAGCTTGGGATAGAATAGTCGCTAAATTCAGTTTTTCCTGTACCAGTCCAAGCACAGCTAGCAGTGTTGATGCTACCGTAAGATGCTGAATTATCAGTAGGATCCATAGTTGCGTTTTGCGCAACAGGGTACATACCTTGTGGATGGGTGGCATTTATGCTATTACCCATACCAAAAACATTGCTGTGCACATGGTAGATAATCATTCCGCTACCAGGGATGTATGCATCAAATTTATGCTTTACTCTATTTTCAAGCAAGAAATACTCGTTGGGAGTGTTGGTCGAAATTTTATAGAAGCTATTCTGATCGTCTATAACGTTATAGAGGGTTACGTCACTAGGCGCATTTAGCTCGGTTAGGGGAGCCCACTCGTATATTACAGTTTTTGTAAATCCATTATGATGAGCTGGAGTAGCACCGTTATTATTCCATGATCCACCTGCCATCATATCCCATTGGCCAGTTCCAGGAAACTGTCCACCCTCAGCGTAATTGGTATCGTAGTAATCGGGAGCCCCAAGCACATGGCCAAACTCATGGCATATAACCCCAATACGGGTTAAGTTGGTGCCACTGTTACCCCTTAGTTCAGCAGAGCATGAATAGCGCGAAATCTGCTTTCCATCAAGTGTTTCGGCTGGATATAATGACCAGGCATGTGCCCAAATGGCATCGGCCCCACCGCCAGCTTCCTCTCCATAGCCTGCATATATAACGTAAACAGCATCGACACTTCCGTCGTTATCGTTATCGTAATCCGCATAGTCTACATCAGGGTCTGCTAACTTTACGGCTTCACGAACTAGTGCTCTAGGGTTTGAGTCGCTGTCGCTTGCGTTATTGCCGCCATAGTAGGCCATGTTTTGTGATGCTGTGTATGGGCCAGCAACATCAACCGTTAAATTAAATTGTCCGTAAGAGTTCTCAAGGTAGTAATCCTTAACACTGCCAGTAGCGCCTCCTTCGGAGTATCCTATTTGATTAAACAGATTTTCAAAATCATTTTTGGTCTTCGTAAAAGCTTTATCTTTAAAACCCACAAGGATACAAATTAGCTTTCGTTCACCCGTTGTGGGGAAAGCCTTTGCTGCTTTTGTTTCGGATTCTTTTACGTCCCATATCTGCTTCATAACCGAAACCTGAGACTGGCTATATCGAAGGTTTTTGGCTGTTCTTGACAAAAGTTGGGTTTCCTCATATGTCCTCTTGGCAATGTTGTTTGCCCTAATCCCAGTTCTAATCATATCACCTTTGGAATTCAGGGTAGTATACTCGTAAAAACCATCTTTGTTTAGTAAAAGGCTATACCCATCCTCTGTTTCGGCCCATTTAACCTTCTCGTCACCCTTAAGTGTAATTGTTATCTTGCTACCATCGGGTAGTCGATATTCAATGGGGTTTGGGTAGGCTTGTACCCCAAATACTGTGTGGACAGAAAAGCAGAGTGTTCCCGCCAACAATAAAACGAATAAAATTTTCTGGTTCATCTTTTTTCTTTAATGTAAGCAATGAAATGTACGATTTCAATCATCGGAGAAGGTGGTCTTGAGACTAAGAGCAGTGCAAATCAGATGATTAATATGATGTACAAAACTATGTTAATTTCTAAAAATATCAACTATTGTGTTAAAAAAATGTAAAATGATGTTGCGATTTATTTCTGGCCCCTTGTGGTGATAAGAATACTATGTTTTTTGAAGATTATATGGAATTATTATGGATACAATAGTAGTGCAAAGCATGGTTTCCATTTTTTTTCTGATGTAATTGTAGCGCTCAGCTTTTAGGTCTTAAGGAATGTTGAGCCTGTTCATACACACCCTATTTATAAGGTTATTTTTTTCCATTACCTTTGACCCTCAAAAATATTACCAAACCAAAGAGATCGAAATTGACAACAATAAATACAGAAGATGCTAACAGTAAGGTCTTTATTGAGACCTATGGCTGCCAAATGAATTTTAACGATAGCGAGGTGGTGGCCTCTATTCTTACTGCTCACGGCTATCTTATCGTATCGGATATTGACGAAGCTGACGTGATTCTGGTGAACACCTGCTCCATCAGGGAGAATGCCGAAACCAGGGTTTGGGGTCGGCTCGATGTGTTTAGGCAGCTGAAAAAGAAGAAACCCTCCCTGTTGGTGGGTGTTTTGGGCTGTATGGCCGAGAGGCTTAAGGATAAACTCCTGGAGGATGAAAAACTAGTTGATATTGTGGTTGGCCCCGATGCATATAGAGAGCTACCCATTTTGCTTCGATCGGCAGAGGAAGGCCAAAAGGGCATAAACGTGCTGCTTTCGCGCGAGGAGACATATTCGGATATTAGCCCAGTGCGCCTCGATAAGAACGGTGTGTCTGCCTTTGTGTCCATAATGCGGGGGTGTAACAATATGTGCACCTACTGCGTGGTTCCCTACGTTAGAGGTGCCGAGCGAAGTCGAAACCCAGTGACCATAGTGCGAGAGGTGCAGGAGTTAATTGATAGTGGTTACAAAGAGGTTACCCTTTTGGGTCAGAATGTTGATAGCTACAACTGGGTAGATGGTACTGGCGAAAGGGTTAGCTTTGCCGATTTGCTTGAGATGGTGGCCAAGCTCGACTCTCGCCTGAGGGTTCGCTTCTCCACTTCGCATCCAAAGGACTTGTCCGACGAGGTGCTTTTCACCATGGCCATGTACGAAAATATCTGTAACCATATACACCTGCCCGTTCAGTCGGGCTCCACCAGAGTACTTGAGCTAATGAATAGGGGTTACACCCAGGAGTACTACAAGAATCGTATTGAGGCCATACGTCGAATACTACCCGACAGCTCCATATCAACAGATATTATTGCTGGTTTTTGTACCGAAACCGAGGTGGATCATGACCAGACCCTGTCGTTGATGAAGTGGGTGGGGTACGATTTTGCTTTCATGTTTAAGTACTCCGAGAGGCCCAACACTAAGGCTGCCCGAAAGATGCAGGATGATGTGCCCGAGGATGTGAAAACCCGAAGGTTAACCGAGATAATTGAGCTGCAGGGAAAACTCTCCGAGGTGAGTAAGCGTAATGATGTTGGGAAAGTTTTTGAGGTTTTGGTCGAGGGCGTTTCCAAAAAATCGGTGGATCATCTGTACGGCAGAACCTCGCAGAATAAGGTGGTTGTGTTTCCGCGTGAAGATTCAAAGATTGGCGATTACGTAAATGTTGAGGTAAAAGATTCAACATCCGCAACCCTACTGGGTGTTATTGTTAAGGGATAACAAGTTATACTATAATTAGTGTCCGACTAAGTATTTTGTATAATGATAATAATGTGATAGATTTCTCGCTTCGCTCGAAATGACAGGCTGTTACGCTGTCAGGGGTGAGGGGGGTGAAGGCGGCGTAGCCGCCTTCACCCCCCTCACCCCATAGACCTCATGAAAGTACTGTCATTTCGAGCGAAGCGAGAAATCTATATTCATTAGTCGGTCAGTAGTGTTAAACTATAATTAAAAGGGGAGCCACAAGCTCCCCTTTTTGCAATATGAACAGTTGTATATAGCTATACCTCGTATGTATCGCCACTGTGAAGCAAGTCGTCAACGCATTTAATCTTTGCGGTTTTCTGTACCTCAATCAGCTGGTCGCGAACGTTATCGTCGTAGGTTGGGCATTTAACCGCACGAATTACACCCAAGGCAAGGGGGAATTCGGGATACGCCATATTGGCTAGCATAACATGAAGCCCAGGGTTTGGATTCTCAGCATTATGCACAAGAATGTCATCCATGGTATATCCATCTTCGCCAATGGTAACAACCTTAAGCTGGTTATTTATCATCACAAGGCCCTTCTCATTGTTCTTGCCAAAAATCATCTTTTGGCCATGCTTCAGCACAATGGTTCTGTCGGCTCTGTGCTCCCTTTCGGTTATATCGGCATGGGTTTTATCGTTGTAAATAACACAGTTCTGTTGTATTACTACCACTGAGGTTCCATCATGCTTGGCCGCTTCAACAAGGATTTCAGCAGTTAGCTTCACATCGGCATCAATGGAGCGGGCAAAGAATTTACCCTGCGCTCCAATTACCAGCTCGCCTGGGCGGAAGGGTTGCTCAACCGTTCCAAAAGGAGATGTTTTGGTAATGGCGCCAAGCTTCGATGTTGGGCTGTACTGCCCTTTGGTTAGGCCGTAAATCTCGTTGTTAAACAGGATGATGTTTAGGTCGATATTACGACGAATGGCATGTATAAAGTGGTTACCACCAATGGCCAACGCATCACCATCGCCAGTCATCTGCCAGATGCTAAGCTTGGGGTTGGCCACCTTCATTCCGGTTGCTATTGCCGATGCCCTACCGTGAATTCCGTGAAAGCCATAGGTGTCTACATAGTATGGAAAACGGCTTGAGCATCCTATACCAGATACAAAAACGTAGCGTTCCTTACTGTAGTCTAGCGCATCCGACACCTCGGGCAATGCCCTGTAAACCGAGTTTAGGATTGCGTGGTCGCCACAGCCAGGGCACCAGCGTACTTCTTGATCGCTCTTAAAGTCTTGGGGAGTATAATTATGTTTGCTCATGGTTACTTGCCCTCCAGTGTTTGATTAAATTTTTCCTTTAGCTCAACAAGAGTAAAGGGAAGCCCCTGTACCTTGTTGTATTGAAGGTATGTAAACTCTTGGAAGTTTATCCTTAAGTAGTTTGCCATTTGACCCATGTTTAGCTCGCATACAAGAATCTTTTTGAAACGCTTAAAGATATCCTGAAGGTTTTTGGGTAGCGGGTTGATGTAGCTAATATGGCAAAGCGATATGCTCTTACCCTCCTTTTGCAGCTCATGCACAGCGGTATAGGTATGTCCATAGGTTCCGCCCCAGCTCACAATTAGCAGGTCACCTTCAGGCTCACCAATTACCTCCTGCTCGGGGATGAAATCTTGCACCCTGGCTACCTTTTCGGCTCTAACATCAACCATCCTTTGGTGGTTGATCGGGTCATGCGAAACCGATCCCTTTAGGTAATCCTTCTCCAAGCCACCTATGCGATGCTCAAGACCCTTTTGGCCTGGGATAGCCCAACGACGAGCTAAACGCTCTGGGTCGCGTTCGTAGGGGAGGAAATTTTCTGTTCCTTCGGGAACAAGTGGTGGGTGAATCTCTGGGTAATCCTTCATGCTTGGGATAAGCCAAGGCTCGGTACCGTTGGCAATATATCCATCGGTAAGCAAGATTACGGGGGTCATATGCTCAAGGGCGATTTTTGATGCATTAAAAGCCCACTCGAAGCAGTTGCTAGGAGAACTTGCAGCAACAACCACAGTGGGGCATTCGCCGTTACGCCCGTAAAGCGCTTGGTAAAGGTCGCTCTGCTCGGTTTTAGTGGGTAGACCTGTTGAGGGGCCACCACGCTGTACGTTTACAATAACTAGGGGAAGCTCTGTCATTACAGCTAGTCCAATGGCCTCCGACTTAAGCGATAGACCAGGGCCCGAGGTTGTGGTAACGGCAAAGTTTCCGGCAAATGCAGCACCAATGGCAGTACAGATACCTGCTATCTCGTCCTCAACCTGCAGGGTTTTCACACCAAGATCCTTACGCTTTGCCAGCTCAATTAGAATTTCAGTGGCAGGTGTAATGGGGTACGATCCACAGAACAAAGGTAGATTAGCACGCTCTGCGGCGGCAATTAGCCCCCAAGCGGTTGCTGTATTACCGTTAATATTGCGGTATGTTCCTTTTGGAATGCTAGTGGCAGGTGGAATTTTGAATGTATTGGGTATTGCATGGATATTTCCTGCATAGTTGTACCCATCGCGAAGCACCTTTTTGTTTGCCTCAACAATACGAGGGCGATTCTTGAATTTTACCTCAAAGAAATGCTCGGTAAAGTTCAATGGCCTGTCGAACATGTAGTAAACCATTCCTAGGGCAAACATATTCTTGCTTCGGAGGATACTCTTGTTGTCGAGTTCTGTTTCCTTAAGGCTTTCCTTGGTTAGGGTAGTTATTGGTGCGAAAACCACATGGTAGTCCTCCAGCTTAAGCTCTGCAACGGGGTCGTGGGTTTTGTAGTTTGCTCGCTGTAACCCCTTTTCGTTAAATGTATCGCTATCGGCAATAACGGTTGCCCCCGGCTTTAGCCACTTGGCGTTAGCCTTAAGCGCTGCTGGGTTCATTGCCACAAGCACATCGCAATAATCGCCAGGAGTGTAAACCTTCTTGCTGCCAATCTGCAATTGAAATCCAGAAACCCCGCCAATTGTACCTTGGGGAGCACGAATTTCGGATGGGTAATCGGGGAAAGTGCTTACGCCATTGCCAAAAAGGGCCGAGGCATCGGAGAAGAGAGATCCGCTAAGCTGCATTCCATCACCTGAATCGCCCGAGAATCGTATCGATACCTCGTCTACTTCAAGTACTTGCTTTTGTTTATCCATAATGGTTTAAATTTATTTGTTTCTCAATGGGGGGGAATCCTAAAATGCAAATGCATATAAAATGGATGCCCATTCTATATGCATACTAATTTGTTTTCAGGCTTTTCAATTAAACCCCCTGCTCGAAAATTATACTGCAAAATTAGCTATTTTATGAAAGGAAAAACGCCAGAAAACTTTTTTTTGGTTGTTTTACAACATGATTCTTATCAGGTTTAAAACGTTTTCGGAGGGTGAAACTATAATTGGCTGATAGTAAGGTTTGAATCTGAAGTGAAAGTGGCTAATGCTAATTTTTTAGGGTGTGGTTAAGCAAAAGATGCCCTATCTTTGTTGTTGATATTAATCATCAATCAAAATATTGGCATGGCAATCATTAGAAAGCTACGGGGGAAGTCTCCTAAAATTGGAAAGAACTGTTTTATTGCCGAAACGGCTGTAATTATTGGCGACGTGGAAATTGGCGACGACTGCAGCATATGGTACGGTGCGGTGCTTAGGGGCGATGTAAACCCCATACGCATTGGCAACCGGGTAAGCGTGCAGGATAATGCCGTGCTGCATACCACCTACCAAAAATCGGTGGTTACGCTCGAGGACGATGCAATTATTGGGCACAATGTAACCGTGCACGGCGCAACGGTAAAGTCGGGTGCGCTAATAGGCATTGGTGCTACTGTACTCGACGATGCCGTGGTGGGCGAGGGGGCCATTGTGGCGGCCAACGCTCTTGTGCTGGCCAATACGCAGATTGATCCCGGTAGCATATACGCCGGTGTGCCTGCCAAATTTGTTAAAAAGATGGATGTGGAGCAATCGATGCAGATAAACCAGCGCATTGCCAAGGGCTACCTGCTTTATAAGAGCTGGTACGAGGAGGGGGAGGAGAAGTGATTGGCCAAAGGCAGACAGATTGGCTGATTGACTGTTTGGAACTGAAAACTGATTTAGATTGGATGTTTGAAGGACCCAGCTTGCCAGCAGGCAAGCTGCCTGATTGACTTCTTTGGCAGTTCCTCTTACTCACGGGTTGACTGTTCGCTTAGCGGATAGTCATCCCGTGAGTAGGGTTAGGAAACGCCGACTTGGTTAGGCACAGGCGGGACCTGTTTTTAATCTATTGGGGCAGGAGTAACCTGCTAGCAACAGAATGACTCAGGTGCGACCTGAGCCGAATGGAGTTTTTTATTCTCATTCTGTCTTCAATGAAATCCATGAAATACAGCGGTATATGTCCTTGTCGCTATTGCCATAGATTTTTCCATTTTTCAAGTCAAATGCAAGATTTACAAAGGCAAAATCTGTTTTAATTTCGCTGATTTTGTTTCCGTCCCAATCAAAAACAAGAATTGTTGAACCCTTAAGCTCATCCTGCTCAAATTCCCCTTGAGTTATACCCGGGTTCACAATGTAAATATGCTTATCTGTTGTGTGTACCTCCCAACAATATAACATTGAAGATTTGGAGGGAACAAGTATGTTGTTTTTAAAGTCTGGCAAATCATACTTTTTGCGTGTGTTGATTGTTTTGTGTAGAGTTCCATTATCATTTATTATAAATGCGTAAGGGAAATACCTTAACGCCACAACAGTTTTTTCTAATTTTGAGTTATATGCAATAGCAGAATAATAGGCGTAAGCTTTAGTCCCTCTATCAAGGGGATATGGTAATTTGGGGTTGTAATCAATATTAATAATATTCTTATCATGGTTTAGGATTTTCACCATTGCATCACCAGTTAAGTCACCATAAATCCATCCTTTGCTAGTCCTTCTGATTTCCGTAAATGAGGTAATTTTGGTTGGCAGTATATGTTTCCTTGCGTTGGATAAATCATAATTAAGAATTTCATCATAAGTTAACGTGTATAGATTTTTTGAATGGTCATCAACAATGGTAATTATTTTTTCTGAGTAGTCGTTGTAAGCATCGCTAATGTACAAGAATTCGTTAGGGCCTATTCCTCTTAAGCCGAATTTTTTTGTAGATTTTGTTTTTAGATCGATGAGTTCAAATATGGTATCTCGATTGTTGTTTATCAAAAGGAGATGGTCACTCAGGTATAAAATAAACGAAGGGCAAAAGGAGTTATGGTTAATAACAGTTACCTTCTCATTGTAAATGTTAAAAGAACTACTTGTTGTAACCGAATTGCAGGAGACAAGAAATATCGTAATGGCACAAGAAAGGAGCACTAGATATGTAGATGGTTTCATCGTTTATGGTATTATAATTTGTGATTGTGTTTATTAGGTTTTAATTGGGGAGCACATTAACTAGTATATGCTCCCCTATAATGTTTAGAAGAAACAGGTTCCTGCGTCGCTAAATGTTTTTGCTTTTGCTTGAACACAACTCCCGCACACCCAAATCTTTGTACCCCCAACACCTAGTACTGGTTCAGTGTATGTGCTATAACAGGTTGCAGTGTTTCCAACACCACCTCCATTATTATCACCCACTTCCGATATAATGTCATGCTGCGCACTAATATAGGCTGCTGTGCAGGCTAGTAGTAGGGCTAGCGTAGTGATAAATACTAATGATTTCTTCATAGTTTTTAGTCTTTTAAAAATTAAATAATGCGCAAAAAATCAATTGTTTGCTTTTATTGATATTGTGCTTAATGTTTAAGTAAATTGCGTCCCCTACAGTAGTCGCTGTAATAGCTCCACAACCTGGTTGCGGGTGGGGTAGCAACCACTGGGTAGTGGTTACGTTGTATTTTAATTTATTGTATCTTTGTCACCTTACCTCCTTTCCTTTTTTTGGTTAGGGGCGTGCGAAGGGGGAGCTTGGGCTGGTACGCTGTTGGCTTCCCCTTCTTTTTGCCCATATTTTATCGCTAAGGCTCAGTATGGAGCCATAACGCTATAAATTTTCGTAAAACTTTTCTGCTATTTTACTTGGGGTGGGGAATGCTGCCTAGGTTTGGGTTTTGTTTTTTGTTGGTCATAGGTTTTAGTTTTAGGTCTACCTGCCTCTGGCAGGTTTACTTGCTTTTGGCAAGATTAGGGGTGTTTAGTTTTTACTGTATCTCTTTGTAAGGTATGTATTGAAACGCTAACCGGAGTTATATCTCATCGCTTCGTGTAACAAATTTAAGTAAAAATACTTTATTACCCCCCCCCATTCGTATGCTGTAAAACATACTGCGATTAAGCTTACCCATAACCACTAGCCAAAGGCTATACAGAGAGCCTTCGTTACCACAAGGGTCGTCTCGTGTGGCTTTTGCAGCAACGGCGAGGGGGTATACCGTTCTTATTGTGAATGTTTTGTCGCAGCTGAAAGGTTATAATCTAACACAAATTAATTCTAATGGCATTGCTTTTACTCACGGGTTGACTGTTCGCTTAGCGGATAGTCAACCCGTGAGTAGGGTTAGGAAACGCCGACTTGGTTAGGCACAGGCGGGACCTGTTTTTAATCTATTGGGGCAGCCTGCCTCTTTTAGGGAAACCTTAGCCGAACATGGAAGTCTGCGTAGCCAATCGTAATTATAACCACAATTTACGTTCAAACTACTGTTTTTCTACTATTCAAATCGGTAGCCAACACCCACACTAATTAGGTACCCAAATTCCCATGTGAACCAATCGAAATACTTATTTAGCAGTTTTTTTTCATAGCCGAGAATAAATGATGTGCCAAATCCTATCTTGTGCTGAATATACCAGTTGCCCATCAGGTTTGCCTTATATCCTATACCAATGTTTTGTTCAACCCATGTGTAAGGCCCAAAAAATTCTATGTATTCCTTATATAATTGGCCACCATCGCTATCCCTACTATGTGGCAATAACATTCTATTTCTTGTTGTTGAATAGCTTAGCTGCAAGTTATAGAAAACAAAGGGGTCGATAAACGAGAATGATTTTAGTACATACCTATTGTAAAATAATTCTGCTCCCAGATATTGAAAAGGTTTTGTAGCATAAAGCCTTTTTTTGTATGTATTGTTTTGGTCGTCGGGATGTGCAATGCTGTTGATGTTGTACCGTAGGCCTATACCAAATTCGTTTTTATCAAGGATAAACTTTGAGTAAGACAGAGAAAGGTTTCGCCCAGAGTGAGTAGAGTTAAATTTCAGAAACAAATCCGACTGAGCGTATGTATTTGTTACAAGCAAAAAGGTGAACAAAAGGAGGAAGCAAAATTTGTTTTTCATAAAAGTTATTTTGAGGGGGAGCTATATAGCTCCCCCTGATTAGTAGAATTAGGGTTGAATTCGCCAAAATTTAATATTATGATTATCCGTAAACACACCTAAAGGTAAAATTAAATGTGTAACGTCATTGCAAGGAGCGTTTTTTGCAACGAAGCAATCATTAGATATTCAATCTAATAGAGATTGCTTCAATCCTCAAAGTACGAGGATTTCGCAATGACGCTAAGGCTTTAGGTATCATAACGGACAATCATTTTTAATATAATTGTTACTGCCTTAAGAACTCGCTAAATATGTCCCGATGATTTTTATTGGGAATACGCTCGATTTGTGGGAGAACGATGCAACCGACTGTTCATCTATTGCTTAAAATTTACCATATCAAAAATACGTAAAATTATCTGCCCCCTTAATTTTTTATTTGCTATAAAGCGCATTTTGTCGTTGTTGGTATTACTCACGGGTTGACTGTTCGCTTAGCAGATATTCAACCCGTGAGTAAGATTAGGAACTTGTAAAAAGGAATTTAGTTATATTTTGCTGGTAGCAGAACTGCTCTGGCAAAGCCAGAGCAGTTCTGGGTAATTTATAGCCGCCAGTAACCCCTGTTTAGTGGTAAAGAAGTTTCTGGAGCAGTGACCGTTTTTTGCGTGGGGTGTAACCCTCAGGTTTGGGTTCTCCGAAAAACACTTTGTACGAAACCGTTGGGATAACAGGGAAAAAACTTGCTTGGTACAGCGTAAAGGGCTCGTAGGTGTTTCTGCCGCTAAAGAAGGGGGTTGGAACGCTCCCTTCCATTGAGGTGTCATGTGTATATACATAGCTAAACGGGTTCTTCCGGTTGTAGGCATTGTAAACTGCAAATGTCCATTGTGCCTTATTGCCATAACGGGTGTAGGTGCTGTAGTGCAATGCCAGGTCGAGCCTGTGGTAGCTCTTCATACGGGCGCTATTTCTCTCGCCATATACAAATGCCTCGTAGTAGTCGGGTTCCTCGTCGGTTAAAAGCCTTAGCTCTGGGACGTTTTGCCGCCCAATTACTGGGGTAAAGGGTAAGCCCGACTGGAAAACCCACGATGCGCTAAGCGTAAGGTTTTGGTTTAGCTTTCGGCTGATGTTCATCGATAGGCTGTGGGGGCGGTCGTATTCAAATACGTATTCAACCCCATCGTTTATGCCGTTGTATCTTCGGAATGCCTTGGACCACGAGTATCCTACAAAACCAGTCCATTTGCCTTGGTTTTTGCGTATAAATACTTCGGCACCGTATGCTCTACCATCACCACCACTTTCAACCTTTGACCGCCAAGTACCATCGCCCATAAGTGTGCTGTATCCCTCGGCATAGGTTGATATGCTTGTCAAGGTTTTGTGGTAGCCACTAACCTCGGCATCGAACATTCCATTTGCAAAAACACCACGCCACCCCCCCGATAGCTGCTCGGTTGATGCGGGGCTAATGCTTTTGTCAGCCGGAACCCAAACTTCGCTGCTCATTATTTCGCCTTGGGTAAACAGCAGATGCGAGAACTGGTTGGTGGTCATGTACCCAATGTTTACCGAGTGGTTTGTGTATATGTTGATGTCTAGGCTGGCTCGGGGTTCAAGGCGAATTGTGTTGTAATTTTTGGTTGCATAGCTTACCAGCCTTGCCCCAAGCCGTAGGTTTAGAACTTTTGGAATTTCACATGCATTGTCGGCGTAAATAGCCGATTCAAGAGCATTTATTTTGGGCTCGTTGGTTACGTTAGGGTTGTTTGATAGGTATATGCTATTGGGATTGTAGCTAAGGAGCGACGACTGTAGTCCAAAATCGATTTTCCATCCTGTTAAAACCTCACCCTTAAAACCCCATTTGTAGGAGATGTCCTGTACTGACGAGAGAAATTTTCTGGTGATATCGTATTGGTTATCAGGTTTAGTGTTCTCATAGGTTTGCCTGAGTTTTAATCTGTAACGAACGTACGATAGGCTTTGGGTTGAGTATAGCCTTGGGCTATGGACCCTGCTCCATCGGGTAGAGAGTAGCCAGTTGCCCCAAACATTTGCCAAACGAGCCTTCTCGCTCCCCGACAAGGATTTTTCGCTATACCAGTAGTTTAGGTAATCATCGCCTTGGTAAAGGTTAAAGCTAAGGGAGTTTTTGGAGTCGGGGCGCCAGGTGAATTTTCCGTTGATATCGTGAAATCCGTACGATATGATATAATCGCCACCGCCTGATAAGTGGCTAGCCAAAGCAAGTAGAGGGTCGATTAGGGTTTTGCGCCCAGTTACAATAAACGTTGTGTTTTTTATTGGTGTTGGCCCCTCTACTGCAAATGAGGCATCGGTAATACCAATGCTGTACGATCCCTTGGTGCTGTTCACGTTGCCCTCACGTTGGGCAATATCAATAATTGACGATAGCTTACCACCGTAGGCAGCAGGGAAACCGCCTTTATACACGTTGATATTGTTAATTATATCGGGGTTGAAAACCGAGGTAAACCCACCCAGATGGTTTACGTAAATTAGCGCTACATTGTCGAACAGGTAAAGGTTCTCGCCGGGATTGCCTCCGCGAACCATCACGGTGCTTGCCCCTTCGTTTTGCGACTGAATTCCGGGTAACAGCTGGATGGCCTTCATCACATCGGGCTTGGCGCCCAGCGAAGGTAGCTGCTGTAACTCCACATTGCTTAGGGTTGATATATTGTGAGTTAGCCGTTTGGTGTGCTTAATTACCACCTCATCAATGTCGTTAGCGGGGCTTAGGAGCACCTCCAATAGCGTATCGGTTTTTGTACTGTGCACGTACGTTTTGGTTTTGTAGCCCACAAACGAGAACGCTAAGGCATTGCCATTTTTTATGCTGATGCTAAAGAATCCGTTATTATCGGTTGCCACAACCCTCATTCGGGTGCTATCAATTACATGCGCACCAACCATTACCTCGCGGCTAAGGCTATCCTTTATAAAACCTGATACGCGATGCTGCCCCGTTGCCAATTGTGGTGTTAGGAGAATGCACAAAGCCAGTAGAATGTGTGAGTATATAATCTTCACAATAAAATGTTATTTAGGGGTGTGAATTGATGAGTTTGCCCAAGAGTAACCTGTAAAAATGCCATACCCATTCTCGATATTACTATGCAGCTTAAAGTGCGATGTTGCACCGGGAGTAAGGAGTGGCTCGCCAGTTGATTGCTCGTAAAGGTAAAGTTGCTTTATGTATTTATAGTAGTCGTAGCTTACTGTTCTTAGCTCAATTTGAATTGGGTCGAGGGTCCAAACGGGGTCATTTACTCCGTTTAAGTACTCGTTATGTCCATTTCCGTAGTTAATGGTCATAGTGTAGCTGTTGCCCTGTATGGTTTGGTTGCTAAATACAAGCAGCGGGAGCCCCTCGCTAAGTAAAACCGGATCGACAATGTTCGATGTTTGCAGCTGCGTTCTAACTCTATCTTCTCGTATTATTTTTATTGCTATTTGGTAGTAAGTTGTTTTATCGGGATAGTTGCTAAACGATACCCTAACTGCAGCAAAAGGCCATCCCTCCTCGTCGGCACCTGCAATATTTATATGCTCCGTAATTTTAACTTTACTGTGCTTAGGGATATATGTTGACCCAATTGCCGTGGGATGGCCCGGAATGGTAACCTCACATCGGTATTCGGTCTCTTCCTGAGCCACCAGCTGCGATTTGTATATCCCATTGCCAGAATGCTCAAGGTGTTCGGCCAGCTCATTGTTTACGTAAAGAAGTACTTCGGCATTATCTACAACCGAAGCCTTTGGTGCTTGCAAACCAACAGCCAGCGATACGTTAACCTTAATTGGTTTCCCGGTAATAATAATGCTGTTAACCACAGGCGTTGGGTTAAAGCTGCTGTGAGGCGAGTCAACTTTATCAATACATCCTGTAAGCACAAGTAAAAGGAACACTAAAGCAACTATAGGTTGCTTTACCAGTATAACTTTCATTTTTAAGCAATTTATAGTTTTATGGCTATTCCCAGCCTATACCCTGGCTCAAAACCGTTTTGCTTAACCTTTTTGCTAAAGCCATACTCGGCATACAAGCCAAGTTTGCTAAATAAAAAGTAGCTTGCCCCCATGTAGAATCTTGCATCGAAGCTACTGCCACTAAGCGCGCTCTCCTTAGGTGACACAAAGCTTAACAGGCCAACTTTTCCCGAGATGTATAGGTCGAGTCGGGGTTCTTGAGCTAGTTTTAGTAGCGGTAAAATTTGAAGGTTAGTGTTTACGCCGTAGAAAAATGCGTTGGAGATGTAGGTTTGGATATTCTGGTTTAGGCCTGTTGTGGCATCGTAATTTGTGTAGTTGGTGTACCCTAGGTAAATGCCCGACTCCAAAAAGTTGTTGTATCCGTAATTACCTTCAAGCCACAGGTTGTTACTCATCAATTTGCTGCTCCAGTTGGCTAATTCAGGTGTATTGGAGTATCCTAACTTAAAGGATTGCCTGTTGTTTAGAGACTTATTTTGCCCAAGGCTAATTGTGGTAAGCCCAAGCGATAGGGCTAAGCAAAGTATAATTCGCTTCATAGCTTTTCTATAAGTTTTATGGTGGATTGCAAAGTAAATTTAGTGAGATATGTTGACATACAATGTGCTTGTTTGCACTATTTAACAGGAGTTAAGGTTTTGTAGCTTTACTACATAGATGATAGCTGGTAATTGATTGAAATAGTTCTTAATCGCTAACTGACGTATAGCTCACCTAATGAGGTGTTTGCAATAGCAAAAACTTAGCCATCCACTACTGCTGTTTAGTCTAGTTTTTCGTTAAATGCCTTTTATGCTCATTTAGCAAAAGCATTTAACTTGTTATCTCCTACCAAACGAGCGGGTTCGTTCGGCAGCGGTGGTTATCATTTTACTCTTCATTTTAACTGACGTCTTATCTTTTTATCACACCAACCCCTCAAGGCTAATATATCCTAATGAATTCATTCTAGCATTGGAGTATATTATAATCCGGTTATTCTCCTCGTCAACACAGAAGTAGCCTATCTCTTCACCCACCTCAAGGGTTTTTAGGTAGTTGCCCTTTAGGTCAAATATTAAGATCTTTGATGGGCTTAGCCCCCTTGGCCTATTGTTTTCATCATGGGTAAAACCATATTCGCCTAGGTATGTTGTAAAGATGTATTTTGATGTTAATGTAATTTTTGAAAAGAAATCGATATGGTTGTACCTCTCCTTGCCCCAACCCGGGCCGTAAATATTAGCCAGCAGGTTCCCTTCCAAATCGATAAGCGTTAGCAGGTCTAAATGCCAGTGAGCATTTACGTAAAGGTTATTTTCCACCGATAGAGCAAAGCTCGAGTTGGAAACCCATCGGCCTATAGCGTTGGGGTTTTCGTATCCAAACTCAGCAATATGCTTGGTTTTTGTATTCAGCTTAGCGGTTGCCATCTCAAAGCTGTTGTGGGTAAGCGGCACAACCGACCGCCCAATAATGGTACTGTCATTGATAAAGTTGTATTGAATCAGTTCAAGTATATCGGGTAGCTGAATGTAGTAAGATGGCTTATAGTTGTTGTTGGAGAGTACGCTATCCAAAGGAAACTTCCACATAACCCTTCGTGCATGGTCCGATACCCACAAAATATTTTTATCCTTTTCAATGGTAATATCGCCGGGTCTGGTAATTTCTTGTGGTCCCTTGCCTAGTATTCCTGTACTTACTATATGCTCAAATGTATTTTTGTTAAGCATATGGATACATTTATCGTAACCATGCAGGGTTAGCTCGCTAAGGATTAAAAGGCTATCGTGTATCGATAGTAAGGATGGTCCAAAGGAAAGGCCGTTGTCAATATCAACAATGCGGTTGCTTACATCAACTACATTGTTTCGCTGCTTTTGGAATACTTCTGTTGTTTCGGGGCTTTTACATTGAGCTAAAACGCAGCAAATGATTAAAGTAAGCAATGATGTAAGTGTGGTCTTTGGTGTTTGCATAGTTACAGGGTTTTCAATTATTTATCGTGTTCTCGGTACAGCCACCAATAAACCAATGGAATAAAGTATAGGCTTATTAGCGTACCAAAGGCCATCCCACCAATGGTGGCCAAAGCTAGGGGCTGTTGTAGCTCCGAGCCCAAATCATGCCCCACCAGAATGGGCACCAGCGCCAGTATGGTGGTTACGCTGGTCATTACAATGGGCTTAAGTCTGCGCTTGCCGCCCTCTGCAATGGCATCCATAAGGGTAAACCCCTCGGTGCGTAGCCTGTTAATGGTATCAATCTTCAGAATGGAGTCGTTTACAATAATACCACCCATCACCACAAGCCCAATCATAGTCATAAGGTTTAGCGTGCCGCCCAGCAGCCAAACAATGGCCAGCGCACCGGCAATATCTATGGGGAGTTCCAGCAGTACAATAAGCGGTTGCTTAAGCGACTCGAACTGGGCTGCAAGTATAAAGTAAAGCAGTAGCACCGACACCAGCAGCACCCCAACCAACTCCCACACCAGTACCTGCGAGCTGAAGTAGTCGCCGGTAAAGCTGAGGTTTATCTTCTGGTTCTCGGAGTTTACCTTTTGTAGATATTGGTGCGATTGCACAATATCGCCATCGGTTCCATTAATTTTTAGAGGGATAAAGGCTCCGCTGTTATCGCCATAGATACTTCTAAACCCCGACAGCTCGGTAGTGCTCACAAGGTTGCGTATGGGAATATCCGCACCATTGGAATTTTTTACGGTTATCTGTTCTAGCATCTGTTGCATTGGTTCTGGCTTATCGCCAAAAACAATGGGCAGTACCTGTTGCTCAAAGGCCAATCGGCCCACCCGGTTGCTTTGCATAGCCACCTCAATGGCCTGTTTAACGCTATTTACGTCGATATTATATAGGCTTAGCGCGGTGGGGTTAAGCACTAGGTGTAGCTGCATTTGCTGCGGAACCCTCTCAATGGCAAGATTTGGAAAGTTTACCTGTAGCTTATCGGTTAGCCCTTCCATTGCTTGGGTTGAGGGGATAAGTTCGCCCTCGCCACCGGCAACTTTCACAATTAGCCTTGCCTCGGGGGCGGGGAAAATCCGCTCGAATGCCGACTCGGCAAAGGCAAAACCAAGGTTTGCTGTGGGGTAGTGGGCGTTTACCCATTCCAAAATTTTTTGGTTTAGCTTATCAATAGTGGTATTGCCATTAAACCGAAAGTACAGGCTGGCATCGCTCTCGCCCATCTCCATACCACGGGCAAGTAGAAGCTGTTGTTGCCCCACATAGAATGCCGACTCGGTCACATCGCATTCAATAGCCCTTAGCAGCTCCGAGCACCGCTTGGTGTTCTCGTCAACGCTAATATTGCTGCCCCACGCAATGTTGGCCACCGTTTCAATACGGGTTAGCTCGGGCATTTGGCGTTTTTCAATCCTCAGAAAAAGCACAGGGGCTAGGCCAATAAGCAGTAGGCTAATCAGCAGGAATAGGTTTCGTCGTTGGAATACCATATTGAATCCCGCCTTGTAGCTACTTACCAAAGGAATTAAGCCCGATTTGGCCACCCATTTATCTGCCCGTTTTAGGTTGAGGCGATAGTAAAGGGTGGGCAGCAGCGTGATGGATACCCAGAACGAAACACCCAGCCCAATGCTTACGGCCAATGCCTGATCGCGAAACATGGCGCCCGACAGCCCGCTTAGGAATACCAGCGGGATAAACACGGCAATGGTGGTGAGCATCGATGAGAGCAGGGGCCGTATCACCTCGTTGGTTCCGCTGGTAACGGCATCCTCTAGCGGTGTGCCTCTGGCGCGCCACTGGGTAATGTTGTCGATAACCACAATGGAGTTGTCTATCATCATCCCCACGCCAAGTATTAGCCCCGACAGCGAAACGATGTTAACCGACAGCCCCGTAAGATGAAAGAACATCATACCCACCACCAGCGAAACAGGAATGGTTATGCCCATAAGGATTGGGTTTCGGTAATCGCCAAGGAACAGGAACATCACCGATACGGCAAGCAGCACCCCGGCAATTAGCGAGTTGCGTAGGTTCACAATGCTGTAATCCAGAATCTTGGTTTGGTCGTGGCTTAGGTTGATATTTAGCTCTTGGTAGTCGTTCCGAAGTTGGATAATCAGCTTATCCACCGCATTTTTCATATCGCCCATACGGGCGTTGGTGTGCTTTACCACGGGCATACATATGGCCGGACTGCCATTGTAAAGGTAAGTACCCTGAGCGCGGGCAGGTTGCAGGGTTATGGTTGCCAGCTCGCCAAGCGAGAACACCCTCCCGCCAGCGTTTATGGGGATTTCGTTGATGTCGGAGGGTTGCACAACGTTCTGTTCAATTATAACATCGTACACCAGCTGCCCCTCGCGTAGCCTAAGGCTGCCCAACTCAAACATGCTCTGGTTTAGGGCTACCTGTATTTGCTCGGCACCAATTCCAAGCGCCCGTAGCTTACCCCTATCGGGCTCAATTACCAGCTGTGGCGATGTGGTTCCGGTGATATCGGCCAGGGCAACCTCGGGTAGCTGCTCCACCCGTTTACGGATTACTTTTGATGCTACTTGGCTCAGATCCAGCATACGGGCAGGTGTGAGGTTGCTGGTATCGGCATACTGTATGTTGATATTAAAAACGGGCAAATCCGATGCGCTGGCCTTGATTACCCGTGGGCGTGGAACCTCGCGGGGCAAATCGGCCATGGCCATATCTACCTTCTCGTTTACCTCAACAAAAATAAAGTCGATATTTACGCCGTAGTCGAATTTTAGCCTAATGGTGGCCTCACCATCGCGAGCTTCGCTCTGCATATCGTCCAGTCCGGGTATTTGCAGCAGCTGCATACGTAGCTGCGACACCACTGTTTGTTCCATCTCCACGGCGGGCTTTCCGGGGTAGCTCACCTTTACGGTTATTTCGGGGATATTGATATTGGGCAGTAGCGACACGGGTAGCAGAAACGATGAGAAGACACCCAGCAAAAGCAGGGCAAAAAATGTCATCAGCACTGCAACGGGACGGTTAATTAAGAACTTTACCATAGGTTTACACTTAATCTTACCTGATTTCACAATTTGTTATTCAAACATCGGAACAACTTAATATTGAATATCGAATATCGAATATTGAATATCGAATATCGAATATTGAACATCGAATATCGAATATTGAATATTGAATATTGAATATCGAATATTGAACATCGAACATCGAACATCGAACATCGAACATCGAATATCGAACATCGAACATCGAACATCGAATAATGAACATCGAATAATGAACATCGAATAATGAACATCGAATAATGAAGGTTAACTATGGCAAGGCCTTTTGCTTCTGATCAACGACTTCTCGTGTTCCCTTACTTCGATATTCATTATTCACTATTCGAAATTCCTTGCTTATCCTTCCTAAACATTCCTCCAGGCAGTGCCGGTAAAAACAGCAGCAGTGCCGGTATGCTAAAAATTAGTCCTCCTATTGTACCCGTGGCCAGCGAGAACCAGAACGGCTCCTCGCCAAACATCACAAAGGGAAGCAGCCCCAGTACGGTGGATAGCACCGTGAGCAGCACGGGAACTATCTTGGCGTTTACGGCTCTTATATAAATGATTTGTGGTGTTGCGTTCGGGTATCGTTTCCTCAGGTTATTCTGCTCGTTGATAATGTAAATGGCCGAGTTTACCACCAGTCCGCCCAGCAGGATAAAGGCGGCATAGGTTCCTTGGTCGAACGAGAGGTCGAACATCCAGTAGGTGATGAACACCCCAATAAACGATAGCGGAACCAGCAGTATTACTGCCAATGGCTGCCTAAGCGACTCGAACAGCACCGAGGTTATAATGAAAAGGATTAGCACCATTAGCCCAATAAGCCCATACTGCTTTTTATCCTCCTTGCGCCACGAGGCGTACTGGCGTTTACCCGCCTTAAACCCAATGGGTAGGATGGTGTTTAGGCGTTCAATTTCCCTGTCCAACACCATTTGTACCAACTTGTCGGGGCCAATGTAGTTGTACGCCAGCGTAACAATATACTCCTGATTTACCTTGTGAATTTGGTCGTTGGTAAGCTCATCGCGGAATGTCCCCACGGTTTCGGTGCGGGTTTGGAACTCATTTACCTCTATTGGTGATTTTTTTATCTCAAAATCAGAGGGTACCATATCCCTTGCGGGTCTAATGCGAAGGGTTGATGTTTTACTACTTACCGTTTCGTAACGAATTAAATCGCTGCGGGGCGAGAATTGAGCCAGCTCGCGAGCCATTTGGTATGCGGGGATGCCTTGAACCAGTAGCAGGCTGTTGTCGAGGTTAAGAAAACGCCGATACTCATCGGTAAACCAGTAGGCATCGCCCCCGCGAATCCATATCTTATCAACCCTTGGCATTTTTATAAGCGAGTCGGCTGCTACCCGAGCCCAGCTCATGAGCTGCCTGTGGCTGTAGCCGGTTAGCCTAATTTGCGAGTTGGCCCAGCCAGTGCCAAAGGCATTGGAAAATCCCCGACCCACGCCGTAGATTGAAAAATCGGCGCCGGCTTGGGTAATGGCTACGCTCTCCATCTTTGATTTTATGATGAAGGGGATTGAGCTGTTCTCGTGCTCGGGGGTAAAGAAAATTTCGATATTGAAGCCTGTACCCCGCACGTTGCAAATGGATTGCTCCACCTCGCTATGCGCCAGTATATGCGACTCGAAAATGGCAGCCAGATGGTTTGCCTGCTCAAGGGTTGAACCCTGCGGCAGCGAGGCCCTCACAAATACCCGGGTTCGCTCTGGCGTTCCCCAAAAGCTTTTGGTCCACACGCTGTTGTAGAATAGCCGTAACGAACCACCCAAAACCTTTTCGGCTGTGGGTTTTATGGATGTTCGGTAGGTGTTTGATCCTAGGGTGGAGTTGTAGATATTTGGCCAGAATCCCTCTTTTTCTATTTTATCGGGCAGGAGAAAAATGGGTAACCCTACGGCTAGCACGCCAACGGTAAGCGCTATCTTTCTAAATCGATATATTTTTGATACTAGCCAAGCATAGCCCTTGGATAGGTTGTATCGGAACAGTAGCGTGGTGTTCCGCCGCAAATTCTGAATGGAGCCCAACTTTAACCTATCAACCATCGAGGGGATTAGGAATAGCCCAATAAGTAGCGATACCGACAGGTTAATGATGATTACCCAGGCAAAGTCGGTGAGGTTTGTCCGCTGGCTCTCCTCCAAGAAAAAGATTGAGACCAACGCACCAATGGTGGTGAGCGTTGCAGCCAGTATGGCTGTAAATACCAGCATATTGCGCCTATGGCGCAGGTGGTCCACCATTACCAAGGTATTGTCGATTATTAGTCCAAGCGACAGGGTGATGCCCGAAAGCGAGTACATGTGTATCTCGAGGTTCAATGCGTGGTAAAACAGTATGGCTATGGACAGGTTGGCCACAAGGCTCACAGCCACCACCAGCAGGTAGCGGAAGCTACGCGATGCCACCAGCACAAATATCAGCAGAATGCTGATGGAGAATATGGTACGCAGGAAATTCTTTCGCAGATCGGAGCGCAGGTGCGTGGTGTTGTCGTGCGATTTTAGCAGCTCAACGCCCGGCGGAAGGCTTTGCCTAATCTTGTCAACCTCAGCGTAAACCTTGTTGGCTGTGGCAATTTGGTTTGCCTCGACTGACGATTGCACTACCAGCGTAATGGCCGTTTGCCCATTTATACGGAAGTACCCATCGGGTTCGCGCTCGCGCAGCTCCACGGTAGCAATTTGTCCAAGGGTTATAATGCGACCATTCCTGTTGGCCACCTCAATGGTGTGCCATTGCTTGGGGTTGATGCCCGGCCCGGTGAGCAGCAAGGGCAAAGATTTTTCAGTGGCAGTTGCCTCAGCACCAAGGCCAACGCTATAGCCATACTGTGCTATGGACTGTGCAATGTGCTGTGCAGTTATGCTGTGGCGCTGCATTGCTTCTGGGTTATACTCAATGTACCAATCGTTGGTGTTGGCACCGTATATGCTCACGCCGCTAACCCCATCGATAAGCGATATGGGCGCAACAATTGCATCGTTGGCCATCTCCCTTAGCTCAGGAGGGTTAATATCCGAAGAAATGGTGTAGGTGAGGAGCTGCACCATCTTTTCCCTATCGCTAGTTTGGGTGCTAACCCGTGGGTAGGTTACTCCCTGCGGGAGTTGAGGGTATGCCTCGCGGATAGCCGAAAGCACCTTGAACCGAACCATATCGGGCTCAGCATCGCGGGTTAAGCTTAGGGTTATGCGACCCCAGCCATCGCCCGATACGGAGCTAACCCGCTGCACGCCATCAACCAGCGAGAGTAGCCCTTCGAGGGGTGCTGTTGCTTCCATCTCCACCGCCTCGGCGCTTGCCCCGCTGTAGCTGTACGAAACGTAAATGCTGCTTCCCTGGGTTGATGGGTAAAGTCGAATGGAGAGCTGCGGAGCAATGGTTACCCCGGCCAGCACCAGCAATGCAAAAATTACAACAACCGTAAATGAGCTGATGTAGGAGGGAAGGAGGGAGGTGCTTGGTTTTTTGGGGAGCATATAGCGGTTAACAGTTTAAGCGTTTAGGGTTTATGGTTCAGAGTTTAGGGTTTAAGGTTTAGAGTTTAAAGTTGAATTGGGTCCCTAACTTAGGCAGGCTAGCTGAACCATAAACACTAAACTTTAAACATCGTTAATTTCTATTCATTTTCCTTTACCCACGCTTCGTGTCCAATGGTGGCGTTGCCCCTCACAATGGCTCGGTCGCCCTCGTTAAGCCCTTCGGTAATCACCACCTCCTGCGTGTTGCGAGGCCCCACGGTTACGTACTGCCAGTAGGCCAGCGAGTCGCGCATAACAAAAACCACATCGCGGTTCTGGCGGCGCGCCAATCCATCAACAGGGATAACCAGCTGGTTGGGTAGCGCCTTGCGTACCATTACTCTTACGTTCATCCCGGGTATAATATCGTGATTACCATTGGTAAGGTTGGCAATAACCGAAATCATCCCGTTTTTATCGACCATTCGGTTTATCTCGGAAATTTTTCCTTTAACCCTAAGGTTTGGATTGGAGAATGGGTGCACCTCAACCTCGGTGCCCAGCGTGGCCATATGCAGCTCCGATTCGAGCACGCTGAACGAAACCCTGAGCGATTGCTCATCGACAATTTGGCAAAGGTACTCGTAGCTGCTGGTGGGGTTATGGGGTTTGGCCTGCAGGCTCACCACCCGCCCAGCAAATGGCGATTTGATAATCGTTTTGCTAAGGATGTGCTCACGCTCCCTTACCTGCAGCTCGGCCTCGGCAAGGCCACTCTGTATGCGGGCTGTATGCATTACCTGGGGAGGTAGGTTCGACGTGTCGGAATAGCCCAGCAGCACATGCCTCATCTCAACCTTGGCGCGTTGCAGGGTGTTTTGGGCACGCTCCAGCGCCATTTGCTGCTCGGTGCTATTGAGCCGTGCCAGTAGTTGATCCTGTTGCACAAGCTGCCCGTTGGTAATGGGAATGCTCTCTATAATTCCCTGCGCCTCGAACGTGATTTTGGCCATTCGTCCAGCTTCAACCGTTCCGTTGCACAGCAGCTTATGGTAAAACGTTTTAATGGTAGCCGGTGCGGTGGTAACCATTACAGGGGTTGGAGCGCTATTGCGCTCAGTGCTGGTGGAATGCTCACCATCGGCCCTGCCCGATGAGCACGATGCTGCCCAAAGCAGTTGCCCCAACAGGGGGAGAAGTAGAAAAAGGCGATTCATCTCTTAGGTTTTGTGGGTGATTAGTGCAAATATAGTGTTTTGGTAATGTATTCAATACTAAAATTAACCTAACTACCCAACTAAATAGCACTTTTAAGCAAGGGGATGTTACTACTACATAGACACACATAAACCATTAGTATAATACAGGAAGCTAGTTTTTGAAATACCTAATTATTCTTTTGAAGAATACAGAGTTAATGGAATGCCCAGGAGTGGATGTATATGCAAACTCCACCTTTAGGTCATTGTTTAGTACCAAAAAAAATGGGCTTTCATTAAGTGCATGCATTTCGATTGGCAGATTTAGCTCCGAGGATGTGTTATAGCTATCTACATTTATCCTATAGTTATTCAAGTAAATCTTTAATGCATTTGAGTTTCTAAGCCTAGTGATGATCAATACTCGACTTATCCCTATGGAATCAGCCAATTGCTTAATAATTTCTAAATCATTCTCAACGCAAGGCATGCAGGAGTACTCATTGAACCGATATACGAGTGTAGGACTATTGATAATATCGGCCAAATGGATTTTTGCATTTTCGGGAGTTGATAGGTGAATGTTATCCAGATACTCATTAATGGTGAACAGCTCCAATGAATCTCTCAGCTTGCCGATTGCAGTCTCATAATTCCGAATGCTTTCAATTTGGTTGCTTCCTTTGCATATTAATTGTTTCGCTGATTTGCTATTAGCAAGCATTAAAAAAAATGCAGCCATTATCAGTATAACCAAACTGCAATGAAGGATAGTTCTAGTTGATGACATACGAAGAACAATTTTTGTAAAATGTTAAAATGAAACGCTAAACTATTGCCAGTGTTTTATCATTGAGGTTAGTTGTCTTCTCTAATCGAAAAGATTATTATGCACGGGTTGCTTAGCTCATCAATTTCGTTTTGTATGGAAGCGGCCATTGGGTTGATCTTGCCAAACTCGATGACATCAGCTGGTGATGCAAAAGCTATGAATTGATCCTCCCCAATTTGGCCAGACAATCGACAAGTAGGTAAAAGTCCTTGGTTCACAAGGTTGAAGGAAAAGTATGCTTCGTTTGTTGCTTTTGAGTAGATAAAGAAGTTGTCCTTCCCGTATAGTCCGAAATTTAGGGCCATGTACCTTTCGTTTTCGCTTATGCTGTAGAACGGAATAATTTTCCTGCCAGCCCATGACTCACTGAAAACATATCTGTTCCCCTTATTAATATCATCGGCCGTTATCCCCATCTCACCAAAATCAAAATGCATTACCTCTCTATATCCGTTGCCCTCCAATGTATACAAAGAGTTGTCAAATGGGGCTGAGAACAGCACTCTTTCTGGTGTAACAGAAATAGGATTAATAGACGATAAGCTTATCAAATCTCTTTGAATAGGAAAGAACTTCGATTCATACACTTTTGTCCTTAGATTATATACTCCGTATAGCAGGAATTTCTCTTGTTTACCTTTATTGTCATCATAGTTTGGTTTTTCGACTAATAATCTATCCTCATCAATAAACTTAGTTGCGCGTATATATAGCAGTTCATAATATTCGCTATTCAAAAAGTTCAAGTTCTGGTCGAAGGTTAGAAGTTCTCTTTTGCCTTGATCCCAAACCATTACAACTTCTCGCCTCCTATCAATAAAAACGTCAACAGGATCGATTGTTTCGCCAGGCCCTTTACCTTTGGATAATGAAGTAATAAATTGTCCATCTTTATTGAAAAGGAAAACATTTTTGGAAACAAGAATATCTAAAACATAAAACATTCCATTAAACTGAACAACCTTAAAAACTTCACCAATTAATGATGGTTCATTTGTTTCAAGAATAATTAATGTATCAACTTGAATGGTAAGGCCATCCAAGTCCTTATTTAGATCGATACGTATTTTATGTGCATCATTATTGCAACTCGTAAGTAGAGATATTAGAACTAGGCAACTGCATAAGAACTTACAAAAACTATTATGATATTTCATTCTTACAATGTTTTAAAGAGTTTTAATTTGGTAAATTTGTTTTTAAATCAAGTTAGCAGCATGATGTTATTATTCTGTTGATCAAAATCACTGTAAACTAGGCGGTAAATTTAAAAAGGAACTTTATTTTGGAGGAGAGCAACCATTATTAGGATTACTTCTCCTCCAGAAATTAATTATGCTTTTGCCTTACCTGTTACACCAGGGGTATGCTCCGAACAGCAATAAACTCGACCACTATGTGGCATTATTCGATTCGAGTAGTTAGTCATACAGTTTGTGCTACTTGTGCAGCTCTCTGGTATGTAGCCACCGCCACCTTGGTCACCTGCATCCATTAAAACATCATGCTGTGCACTTATATAACTTGCCGTACCCACAAGTAGTAGTGCTATTGTAGCAATAAATACCAAAACTTTCTTCTTCATAACTTCAATTTTTTTAATTTTAACCAAGCGTAAAACTTCAACTGTTTGTTTTTATTGTAGTTGCGCTTTTTCTTACCAATTAATTTCCCTCGCTACCGCACGGGTCCTCTCGTGTGGCTCTTGCCGCAGCAAAAACTTTACCTAGCTACTATTGCTGTTTTGTGTAAATTTACGTTAGATACCTTTTCTGCTCATTTCATTTAAAAAATTTATTTTGTATATATCATACCGCACGTGAAGATTGGCTGCGCTGAACTCGCAAAACTTGTCCCGATGATTTTTATTGGGAATAAGCTCGGTTCGGGTGGCAGCCTAGGCCTGCTTTGAATATGAAACTTAGACACAGCCCATGGCTAAATAGAAAGTGGGGGCTAGTTCTTAGATGAAATTATTTTACTGTAATACTCTAGAACCGTTTTATTAATCTGTTTAGGTACGTATGTTTTGTGTTGAATTTCATTTTGCTTACTATTCCATAAGAACATAAAAACATTTGAATTATCGAGGAAAATTTCATTGGCATCCTCGTATGCGAATACAGAGGAGGAAAGTTCAAGATCTCTAACTATAGTTCTTATTTCTGAAAAACGTTCAATGTGCGCAATAATAAGCAAATCTGGCATATTCTCATTTTTGCTAAGTTCACTAAAGGAGGAGATGTTATAGCAAGAGGGACAGGCAGTGTTTGGGAAAACTATAGAAAGATAATCTTTGGTCGAGAAAATTTCATGAACAAACCGGTTCTCGCCATTCTCATCAACAAGAGTTGTATTTGGGTAGAAAAATTCGTTAATGCAGTTGTTCTGAAGAGAAGCAGCTATATAGAACTTTAATAACTCCTGATTAACTTTTGCTTCACTGTTCATCTCTCTTAGGTTTTCTAATAACAAATTATTGTGCTTTTTAGTAATAGCTGCATTGTAAACTACGAAAGAGACAATAACGAAAACGAATAGGGAACAGGTAAGTATAAAAATACTTCTAATTTTCATCTTTATAGGTTTAGAGATAACGTCTAAAGAAGTTGGGAATATATTTTGCCAATCTTACTTTATTGATATTGAAATGGTACTCTTTTCTATTTTAGTTTCCCAATTACGACAATAAGATTATCGGTGGGTTTTGCAATTTTAATTAATTCGTCCGAGGGATAAACCTTTCCCTTGTTTTGGAAATCCCGAGAATTATCCTTCCCTTGATTGTACATTCTAATAAATTCATAGGCTTGAATGGCATAGGCCACGTAACCATTAGGTTGTGAGAAAAATGTAGTGAATTCATTTAAACGGGGTTTTCCTATGAAATTCACATCATCAGCTATGTAGTAAAAGATGTCGCTTTTGTTACTAGGTTTGTTGTAATGTACAAATGTAGGTCTTAATCTACCGTACTCCGATTCCTTTATGTCAATTCGTTCTTCGTAGCGAAAAAGTAGGTTGTGGCTTGATTCAATGAAATTGAAAACGCCATATGAATACCCTGATCCTTTGAGGTGATTCAAACTAAAGTGGGCAATATCAGCATATGATTTATCGTACATATGCTTTGGTATGGCCTTGTCCCCAATGTCAATAGCATATATTGGCTTAAAGAGTTCCCCATCGAAAAAATATACTGTATCGTGATGGGCATCGGTGGTTATAACACCATTGTTGTAGTATGAAAAATAATCGAAACGCCTATAATGCAAGTATAATGACCTTTTGGGGCTAATCTTTAAATGCTTGTTCTTTTGTTTGCCCTTTTCGTATTGTAATATTTTGTCGTATTGGTCACCTGATGCGTCGTTCCCGCAATGGAATAGTCTTTCTCCACTTTTAAGCAAGGCCATATTCATTGCGTATCTATTAATTTTGTATTCTTCAATAAAGCTGAAGGTACTGTCGTAACGGATTACTTTTTGCAGTCCACTATTGAGGATTTCTATGGTGTTGTTCTTGCCAACTACAAAGTCGGATATGCCTGTGTATTCACCTGGTCCTTTTCCATTGTTGTGTAGTCTTTTTTTAAACTGGCCATTCATATCAAAAAGATAAACAGACAGACCATCTGAGATGTAAATCAGATTGTTTGACAAGAAAATTTTATTAATCTCGCCGATTAATGAGTTTGGGGTAGTTTCTAATTTAACTAGCGAAATTTCTGAGAAGATCTGCGATATTTCTTTTTCTTGCTTGGCTCTACTCAGGTCAATTTTAAGTGTATTTATAGCTGTAGTATCGGCATTTGGGCTGTTTGTACATGCTGAAAAGCACAAAACAAAGAGAATTGTAGTGATACACCCTATGATTTTAATATCCATATTCTTAAGTTCTTGATTATAGCCAAGAAGGCAGAGTAAAACCTTCTTGGCTAAATTGTTAGTAAATCTGAACAAAATTGCTATCCATATTTCTCGCATACACTACTAGTGCAATCGGATGCTCCGCAGTCCAATGAGCCTGGGCAACAGCAAAATGTTCCCGATGAGCCTTCCATTAACTTTTTGTCTCCATTGCCAATTTGATCTGTCGCTTGTTGTAGTTGGGCAGGGTTAGCTGTTACGCTAATTATGGTGCCCGTTAGCAATAAGAATAACGAAGCACAAATGATTACTCTTTTTTTCATTTTTAGTTCACTTTGATTGTTAATACTCGAAGCAGCAGTTAAAATTTATCCATTTTTTTTGGTAGTAGCTGCTTAATTTTTTTTGTGAGCCCGAAATTGAGCTCAGTTTCTTGTTCCCCATACTGCAACCGCTGCACTAACCTCACAACCTAGTTGCGGGCGGGGTAACTACCACTGGGTAGTGGTTACGTTGTATATCAATTTATTGTATCTTTGTCACCTTACCTCCTTTCCTTTTTAGGTTAGGGGCGTGCGAAGGGGGAGCTTGGGCTGGTGAGGCTGTTGGCTTCCCCTTCTTTCTGCCCGTATTTTACCGCAAAGGCTCTGCATGGAGCCAGAACGCTATAATTATTCGTAAAACTTTTCTGCTTTTTTTTGTTGGGGCGGGGTATGCCGCCTAGGTTTGGGTTTCTGTTTTTGTGGCTCATAGGTTTTAGCTTTAGGTTTACCTGCCTCTGGCAGGGTTAGGGTTGTTGCACTGGCAAAAGGTCGCTTTTAAACTTTCAGCTCCTCTACAGCTTCACTGCGGCTAACGGCTGGTTCTGCCCTCGCATTAATCCTATGCGGTATCAAATATAAGTAGAATAATTGTATTTACCCCCCCCGTTAATATGTTATAAAACATATTACAATCAGATTTTCATGGTAACCATTACCAGGGTGGGTGCGCCCAGTGCTGAGTGCTGGAAGGCAGGTTACCATCGGCCCTGCCCGATGAGCAGGATGCTGCCCAGAGCAGGGCGAGATGCCAAAGGTTCAAAGGTTAATCAAGCCTCAGTAATAATTGTTTAGTTAACAATTTTTATGATCAGGAGAGGAGCAGCATTATTGCTCCTCTCTTTTGTTTGTATACAGTGTGTAAACGTTATTATCACTCGGGAAATGACACCCGAGATTAATTAAACGGAAACTATATCGGATATCCTTTTGTTACAATTGTTAGTGTTGGGTATAATATCGATATTTGGCAACAAAACAGGCTATGAACTACCCCACTCCAATTCAAGCGAGCCCACATGCTAAAGTGTATTCCGCCTCCAGCCAAAACCACAGGGTTTTCGCCGATATGGAGCGGGGGCAAACATACTGTGCCGAGGGAACCTACGGTACGACCATGGCCTTCTACTCTTGGCTTAAAAAGCAGGTGAACCTGCTGTATCCAATTTCCGATTACCCATCGTCGAGGGTAAATAGGGACAAGCTACGCGAACTAAGCCAACGGCTACTGGTTAGGATTAAGGCTCACCAAATAGACTTGCACAAAGCGCCACCTATCCCTTGGTTGCTTGAGTTTTATCCTAATTTGCAAGATTTCTACCTGCCCTTTACCGATGTGTTGGGCATCAACGGGGCATACCAGTGGTATGTGAATGGGGTTCAGTTCCCTGGATTACAGCACAGGGTACATCCCTACTACGGAGCCTATTTCCCTACGCGCACCGAGCATTTACAACTATTCGACCAGTGGTTGCAACGCAGTAAACCCTTTGCTAATGCTATCGATTTGGGCACAGGTTGTGGGGTGCTCACTTTCTACATGCTTAAGCATGGTGTGAGCAATGTGATTGCAACCGATATCAACCCCAATGCTATCCATAGCGTAGGGCAGGATATGTATCGTCACGATTTGGGCAGCAGGGTGAGGCTAATTAACGCTGATTTGTTAGAAGGCATTAGCTGCAATAGCATCGATTTGGTTGTCTTTAATCCACCCTGGATTCCCGACAACGCCACAGGAATCCTCGATTTGGCGATGTACTATCAATGCGATTTGTTCCATCGATTTTTTAGTACCGCCTACGAATCATTACCTGACAGCTGCAAAGTGGTAATCCTTTTCTCAACATTTGCCCATGCAGCTGGTCTTAGGGTTGAACACCCCGTTCGCCATGAATTGGAACACCATCAGCGTTTCAAGCTGGTAAATCATATTCAATCGTCTGTAAACCAAAAGCCATCGCAAAAAAAGAGTTGGCTAGCAGAAATCCGAAGCAACGAGAAGATTGAGCTATGGGAGCTGGAGAGGGTGAATCGGTAGTTGGTAATCGGTAATCGGTAAACGGTAGTCGGTAGTTGGTAAACGGTGATCGGTAGTCGGTAGTCGGTAATCGGTAGTCGGTGATCGGTGATCGGTAAACGGTAATCAGTGATCGGTGATTGGTAATCGATGCTTGGCTTAACGTCTGTCAGGAGGGGGTAGTTGGTAATTAGGAATGATTCAACTGCCTGCCAAAGACGTTAGTTAGGTCACTCAATCACTCGATTATTCAATCATCCAATCATTCAATCTGCCTGCCAAAGACGTTAGTTAGGTCACTCAATCACCCAACCTGCCCGCTCTACCCTGCCTACCGCAGGTAGGCTGTCGGTAGACAGGCCACTGGCGGGTCACTCAATCAACCCTCGTTATACTTCGTATTCCCTCGTCAGCTATCGCATACGAGACAAGCTGAGGCAGGCAACTTGTCCGCTCTACATGTCGGTAAACAGCCCATTTACGGGTCAACCACTCAATCAATCACCCAAATCCCTAGACTTTAAACCCTAAACCCTAAACCCTAAACCCTAAACCTTAAACCTTAAACCCTAAACCTTAAACCTTAAACCCTAAACCTTAAACCTTAAACCCTAAACCCTAAACCCTAAACCCTAAACCTTAAACCCTAAACCTTAAACCTTAAACCTTAAACCTTAAACTCTCTATCCCATTCTCTCTCCCCATATGTTTATAAACACTCCCCCAGAATTATCTCCGCAAAGGTTTTCGAATTACATTTTTATCAATAAATTTGCGTTGCTTAATCGCTTAAAAGTTATGCTTTTGTCAGGTATATAGCATATTGTGGTACTAAGTGTGGGTTTAGGTTTTCCTAAGCCTTGTTCTTTTTATATCAATACAATTTCTAGTTTAACAACCTAACCCTGCCAAAGGGCAGGTAAACCTAAAAAAACTGTATGTCAACCTATCTAATTGTTGTTCTGGCCTACTTTGGCTTGATTACCCTAATATCTATTCTAACCAAAAAGGTGGCTAGCCGTTCGGCGGCCGATTATCTGGTGGCGGGGCGTAACCTTGGTGTTATTGCTTGCGCTGTGGTGGTGGCCTCCGAGTGGTTAGGAGGGATGAGCACCATTGGTGTTAGCGAACAATCGTTCACATCGGGTACTTTGCAGCCCATACTTTACAATATCTCCACAGCTATCGGTATGATTATTATTGGGTATACCGTGGCACGTCATTACCGTCAAAACAATGTGCACACCGTGAGCGAAATGCTGGGCCGACTATTTGGCAAGCGCGCAAAGGCCATCTCGGCCGTTGCGTTTCTGTTTGCCTACATCGTGTTGGCATTTGTGCAGCTGCAAACCGCATCCAGCGTAATATCTGCAATGTTCGAGCTGCCTTGGGTTACATCCGTAATAATATCATCGGTGGTAATCACCATATACACATACATTGGCGGAATGCATGCCTTGGCCATTACTGGTATAATCCACGTGGTGGTGATGTTTGGTGGAATTGGATACGCAGCATTCACAGGTATTACCGATATAGGTGGGTTTGCCTCGCTAAAGGTCGATTTGGTGGCCTTGGGTTCACCCGAGAATCTTTACAACCCATTTAGCGGCGGCTTGGGCTATGCATGGAGCCTAATTATTGGTGGAGTGCTAGGTGGAATGGCTGGTCAGGCAAGTATTCAGCCAATTTTTGCTGCCCGTTCTGCCGATATCGCCAAGAAGGCAGCAATCCTATCGTCGTTAATCATCGCACCCTTTGGTATCATGGTGGCAATCCTTGGCCTGGTGGCCAAAACAGGCAACTACTTTGATGTAACCACTGCAGCAAGCCCACTTTGGAATGCCGACCTGGGTATAATTAATCCCAAGATGGTGCTGCCAACCCTTATGGTTACCCCTGAGTTTATCCACCCTGTTATGGGGGGAATTGCCCTTGCTGGAATCCTAGCGGCAATCCTATCAACGGTTGGCCCTGTAAACTTTGCTGTGGTTACCATTGCCACAAAGGATATTTACCATGGAATAATCAATAAGTCGGCGGTAGACCAAAAGATTATCTCAACGGCTCGCAAGCTGGTCATCCTTGTAAACCTAATAACCATACCGCTAGCTATTTACTCAAGCGGTGCAATACTTAGCATGGCTTACATATCGTATGGAATACGTGCCATAGGCGCCATAGTTATTATGCTTGGCATTTACAAGCGTGGTTGGATATCTACCGATGGTGTTCGCTTTGCCTTTATTGGCGGTACCGTTGCGGTTATTATCAACATTATTGCCAAGATTGCAGGCTGGTGGCAAATGGAGGACACCTACATGGCGGTAATGGCAGCAGTTGTATGCATTATCATTGGTAATATCTATGCAAACAAGCGCAAGCGCGATATTCGAGCCAAAGGAATCTCCATGCGTAAGCCTAAGGACATTTAAAACCCTTATTGAGATATGAATAGTTCAAAACCGTTAGAGGGCATTAAGGTGCTGGAGTTGGCCAGCGTGTTGGCCGGACCCAGCATTGGAATGTTTTTGGCCGAGCTGGGTGCCGAGGTTATTAAGGTTGAAAACCTAGTTACCGATGGCGATGTAACCCGTAAGTGGAAACTCCCCACCGAAAACCCCGATACCGATATCTCTGGCTACTACTCCTGCGTGAACTGGGGTAAGAAATCGCTGGCCATTGACCTGTCCAAGTGCGAGGGGTTAAATGTGATTTATGCCTTGGGTAAGCAGTGCGATATTATCCTTGCCAGCTATAAGCCTGGTGATGCAGAGAAACTTCAGGTAGATTTCAGTACTTTCAAAAAGCTAAACCCAAAGGTTATCTATTCGCATATTACAGGCTATGGCCTTAACAACCAGAGAGCTGGTTTCGATGCCATTATACAGGCCGAGAGCGGATTTACCTTTATGAATGGCGAGCCCGATGGCCCACCCACTAAAATGCCCGTGGCATTGATGGATGTGCTAGCAGCGCATCATCTTAAGGAGGCCATTCTGCTAGCGCTATACCAGCGCGAGCGGGGAGGAGAGGGGTGCTACATCGATGCATCGCTTTTCAAGGCCGGTGTTTCCTCTTTGGCCAACCAGGCTACCAACTGGCTGGTGGGCAAAACCATTCCTAGGCGGATGGGCTCCGATCATCCAAACATTGTTCCCTACGGAACCATTTATAACACCTCCGATGGGAAGGGCATTGTGATTGCCGTTGGCACCGAGAAGCAATTTGCCGAGCTGTGCGATGTGCTGGGTAAACCCGAGCTGGCATCCGATCCTAAGTTTAGCAAGAACTTTAGCCGGGTAAAGAATAAGGTGGAGATAAACGGCATACTGCAAGATTTAATCATTAAGTACGACCGCGAAACCATTCTCGGTATGCTGGCCAAACGCAAGGTGCCTGCTGGTGGAGTGTTCAATATGCAGGAGGTGTTCGAAACCCCCGAGGCCAAGGAGATGATACTCGAGGCCGATATCCATGGGCTATCCATTCAAGGGGTTAGCTCCGTGGCGTTTAATGTCGATGGTGTTCCATCGAGCGGTGGTATGAGCTATCCCCCCCATTACGGCGAGCACACCTACCATATACTGCGCGATGAGCTGGGGATGGAACTCGAGGAAATTGAAAATTTAATCAGTCAAAACATAGTGTATGCAGCAAACAAGTAAAAGCAAGATGGTGATTACCGATGGCTCTCGGCTAATGATTGAGGCCATGGCTAGAGCTGGTGCCGATGCGTTTATTGGCTACCCCATTACCCCAGCAAACCTACTGTACTCGTACTCGGCAGCACGAATGCCTATGATGCTTCCTGCCCCCGATGAGATTACCACCCTGCAGTGGATGACCGGGCTTTCAACAGCAGGCAAACTGCCTGTTACGGCCACTTCGTTCCCTGGCTATGCGCTAATGCTTGAGTCTATCAACATGGCATTTATGATGGAGATGCCCATGGTGATAATCCTTGTGCAGCGTCTTGGTCCAGCCACGGGAACTGCCACCTGCGGTGCGCAGGGCGATTTAATGCTGCTACGCGGACAAATTTCGGGCGGCCACCAACTACCCGTGCTGTGCGCATCGGACTATAAGGATTGCTGGACATTGGCAGCCGAGTCGGTAAAGCTGGCCGAAAGGCTTCGCACGCCCGTGGTGCTGCTAACCTCTAAGGAGGGGATCATGACCCAGCGTAGCTTCGATCTGTCGGTTTTAGAAGATATTCAGCCTGTTTTTAAGAATCGATACAGCAAGAGCGAACCATACGTTCCGTACCTAGCCGACGATTCGTTGGTGCCCGAGTTTCTTGAGGTGGGTAACCCAAATCATCAGGTGCGTACAACTGCATCAACCCACGACACCAAGGGAATTCTGCAGCACTCAACTCCTGAGGCACTGGCCAATACGGTTCGTCTGGAGAGAAAGGCTAATCATCACCTCAAGTCTTACACTTTTTTTGATATTGACGAGCAGCCCGGTGCCAAGAAGCTGATTGTAGCCTTCGATATTTCGGCCAATGCGGCTATTGATGCGGTGGCCATGATGCGTGAGCAGGGCGAAAAGGTATCGCTGCTTATTCCAAAAACCCTATTCCCAATACCCGATGATTATTACGAGATAATGGATAGGTACGATGAGGTGGTGATGGTTGAGGAGAATCTGAATGCGCAGTATGCTCGCATACTTTTTGGGCACCGCTTGCCTAGCAAAATTGCCACCGTTGGAGCACTAGGCAAAATGATTACACCACAGGAAATAATAAACGGAGGAAAGTAACCATGAGCACACCTTTTCTAAATACACCAAATCTACCCTTTTGCAAGGGTTGTGGACACGACCTGATTGCCAAAAGCACTGCTCAGGCGCTCGAAAAGATAGGGCTTAACCCCCTTGATGTGATTATGGTTACCGATATTGGCTGCCATGGCATTATCGATAAAACCTTAAACACACACACCGTTCACGGCTTGCATGGACGTTCCGTTGCCCTGGGTGCGGGTGTTTCGTTCGCCATGGAGAACACCGATAAAAAGGTGATTGTTTTTCTAGGCGATGGAGGCTCAACCATTGGTTTGCAGCATATTATTGAGGCATCGCGCATGAACATCAACCTTACCATTGTTATTCACAATAATATGCTGTACGGGATGACTGGAGGCCAAACCAGCGGTTTAACCCCAACCGGTTTTCGCACCACCACAGCTATGGATGGTAACCCATTCAGCGCACACGATATCTGCAAGCTAACCCATACCGCTGGTGCAGCCTACGTTACCCGAATACTCGGCATTGGCAATATCAGTGATAAGCTGGCCGAGGCGTACAGCGTGAAGGGTTGCGCAGTGGTTGAGGTGGTGGAGATTTGTCCCAGCTACGGTGTAAAATTTAACCCCAAGCGCAAGCTTAGCGAGATCATGGAATCGATGGGGCACACCGAGGGTGTTTGGACTAACGATAGACCTGCCTATACATACCCAAATACACCAAAGCAAAACAATTTGCTTGATAAGCTCCCAGTGATTGAGCAGAAGCATACTGGTGGATTGGAAAAGCATTACCAGCTGGTTATGACTGGCTCCGCTGGCGAGGGCGTACAGGTGGCATCGGCCATTCTTGCGCGCGCTGCGTTGAGCTCGGGCTACCAGGTAACCCAAAAGGGTAGCTACCCGGTAACAGTGGGGGTGGGCTTCTCAACATCGGAGGTTAACATCTCACCCTCACACATTAACTACCACGGTATGGCTAGCCCCGATGCCATTCTGGTTACCTCCCTCGACGGGCTTAACCATCAGCTTAAGCGTATAAATGCTATGAAGGATGGGTTGCTGCTTATTGACTCGAGCCTTGAGGTGCCCAGCACTGGCGCCAAGGTGGTGAGTCACGATTTTAGGGTTGCTGGCCCCAAGAATGCTGCTTTGTACTCGCTGCTTATGTTCGCCAATATCACTGGGCTGGTTAAACGCGATGCAATAATCGATGCGTTAAACGATATGGGGCTAGGAGAAAAAATTCCAGTGGAGAAGATTGAAGGATTGCTTAACTCCTAAAAGAGCATATAATACAAGAAAGGGCGTTCAGTTTGTTGAACGCCCTTTCTTTATAATGACAAAACCGCCTTTTGGAGTTCACTAGGGTTGTCAATTATTACATCGGGTTTGTACAGCTCTAGCAGTTCTTTCGACTGAAACCCCCAGCTAACTGCTATTACAGGGATTCCCATTTTTTTTGCAGCTTCAATATCACGGGTTTCATCTCCCACATAGATTGCCGATTCCTTTTCGATACCATACCTTTTCATATACCGCGCAATCACCTTGTCCTTGCCAAACAGGTGTTTGCTGGTGTATATTGTGCTAAAAAATTCTAGTAGCTGGTGCTCCTCAAAAAAATGCTCCACATTTTTTCGCGAGTTCGAAGTAACCACGCCCAATATAAAACCCGCTTCCGTAAGATGTCCCAACGGCTCAACTATACCGTTAAATGGCTTAACATTTTTGATCTCCATAAACAGTTCATGCCTAAGGCGTAGCAGCAGGAACGGTAGTTTAAGGAAGGTAACCTCAAGTTCTACCATCAAATCATGAGGTTTTTTGCTTTGCAAAACCTTGCTTCTTTCCTTTTGTAGCTGTTTGCAGCCATATTCATGGGCTATTCTATTATAGATATCTACTCCTGTCTCCAAAGTGTTGGCTAGGGTGCCATCAAAATCGAAAATTATATGCTTTTTCATAGCTTGGTGGTTGAGGCAATTGTACGGTACTTTTGTCAAAAAATAAAATGTTGGTAAGATTTATTTCTAAATACTATATTGGTAGCTGTTTCAATCTCATTGACTAAAGATTTAAGGTTTTCAATTTCTCCACTTGAGTAAAATGTTACTGAAGGCCTGCCGTTGTTTTCAGTGTTTTGCTCAATATCCAGTTCCGAAAGAACCCTTACGGCTTGTTTGGCTACTGCTGGAGCAGGATTATCAATGGTAATTCCTTCGGGTAAAATCTGTTTGAGAATGGGAATAAAGAATGGGTAATGCGTGCATCCCAGCACAAGATGATCAATCTTTTCATCAAGCATTGGTGCAATGTAGGCCTTTAGCAACTCACTTGCCTCTTTCGATTGAGACTTTCCTTGTTCAACCAGTTCAACCAGCCCCGCTCCAACTTGATAGGACACGTTTATATTGGCAGCATACTTTGCGGTGGTTTCGCGGTAGAGCCTT
>Ga0334893_1000298_pt1 | contig 76037 bp, 57 predicted proteins | sample GraSluR3_MG_5_FD_207218 | JGI IMG/M metagenome (GOLD analysis project Ga0334893, IMG submission 207218) | Sludge microbial communities from methane-producing bioreactor in Wageningen University, Netherlands - Granular Sludge_09_05-R3 | ecosystem: Engineered > Bioreactor > Anaerobic >...
ACAGCTGATCACGTTATGGGTGAACCCGGCCGAGGGCGGCTCGGCCACGAAGATGGGCCTGGTCAGCGATGAGATGCAGCCGTTGGTGGCCGTCACCGTGAGGGTGACGCTCATGGCCCCGTAAGTGCTGTAGATATGCGTGACAAGCTGTCCCGAGCCGGTGTTGCCGTCGCCAAAATCCCAGTCCCAGAACAAAATGTCGTCGGTGCTGATCCCCGTGAAAGCGATCGAGGAATACAGGCAGGCCGAGCTCGGGTTGGCCGTGAAGTTGACATCGGGGTGGTTGAAGACAAAGACTTGTTGCGACACCTGGTCGGAGCAACCGATGTCGTCGGTATAGGAGAAGGTGACCGTATAGCTTCCTGCCGTGTTATAGGCATGGGAAGGGTTCAGGGCCGTGGAGAAGTTGCCGTCGCCAAAGTCCCAGAGCCAGCTCACCAGGTTGGCCGATCCGGTTTTGGTGAAAAACACCTCTTCGCCGATGCAGGATGAGTCGCGCGGGGCGATGTCAAAGTTGGCATCCACCTGCGGATATACGAATACGTCGGTGCCGATGATGCTGTCGCAGTTCCATACCGAGGCCAGGGTGTCGTAGTAAAATCCTGTTGCATATACCCATTCGCCTCCGGGCAGCAGCAGTGAGTCGCCAAAGCAAATGCTGTCGCTCTGTGTCTGGTAATAGGTCGGGTGTATGGTCAGGGTCATCTGGTCCAGGGAGTCGCAGTTGAGTATGTTGGAGGCGATGAAGGTAAAGGTGATGGGCCCGGTCTCTCCCGGTGCCGGGATGTATACGGGCACCTCGGCCGTGGGGTCGACAAAACTTCCGGCCCCGCCCGACCACATGCGGAAGATTTCATTATAGGCTGCCGGTGGCTGTGCGCAGTTGGCAAAGTCGAAGGGCTCGTCCTGGCAGTGGTCTTCATCGGACCCGGCAAAGGCATAGGCGCCCTGGGTGATGTAGATGGACATCACCGAGGTGTCGTTATGGCAGGGGGCGATGCCGTATGCCACCATGTACAGGTACACGGTGGTATCGTATTCATTGTCTTCGGGCGTGTAAATGGGGGCGATCAGTGTGGGGTCATTGAAAGTTCCCTGCCCGCCAAACCAGAAGATGGAGGTGTAGTTGGATGCCGACGGGGGGATGGTCAGCGTGGACAGGTCGAAGGGCACGTCTTCACAGGAGGCGGTATCCTGCCCGGCAAAGGCTACCGGCAGCGGGTTTACCAGAATGTCGTGCTGTACCTGGGAAGTGCAGAAGGTCAGCGTGACGGTATAGGTGCCCGGGTTGGCGAAAGTATGGCTGGTGTTCTTGCCGATGGCGTTGTTGCCGTCGCCGAAGTCCCATACATAGTTGGTAAAGGCATAGCTGCCGATGCCGGTAAAGTCGACCAGGTAGCCCTCGCAGGAGGGCGACAGGCTCATGTTGAAGTCTATCACCGGCTCCACGACCACCCGCTGATGGATCGTGGTGTCGAGGCAGCCGTTGTTGTTGGTCACCACGAGCATGACGTTGTAGGTGCCCGGGTTCAGATAAGTATGGGTCACCACCTGCCCGGAGGCGTTGCTGCCATCGTCAAAGTCCCAGTCCCAGGCGATGATGTCGGCTGTGCCGGTGCCGTTGAAGGTGATGAGCTCGTTCACGCAGGAGGTGTCGTTGGGCGAGATGGTAAAATCGCATACGGGCAGCTCAAAGATGGTGACCTGCTGTGTCACCGTATCGCGGCAGCTGTTGTCGTTGTAAACGCTCAGGGAAACCTGGTAGGTGCCGGCGGCGGCGAAGGTATGGGTCACGTTCTGCCCGGTGGCCGTGTTGCCGTCGCCGAAATCCCAGTTCCACTGCAGGATGTTGGTGGATGAAGCGGCGTTGAAGCTGAGCTCGCCGCCGCGGCAGATGGCATTGCCGGGGGCGATGCCGAAGCTTGCCACGGGCAGCTCAAAGACCTCTATGGTATACTGCACCGTGTCGATACAGTTCTGGTCGTTGGTCACCACCAGGGTGATGGTATACACCCCGTCGGAGGCATAGGCATGGGTGACGTTCTGCCCGAAGGCGTTGTTACCGTCGCCGAAGCTCCATCGCCACTGGCTGATATTGGTGGTAGAGGTGGCATCCAGGGCGATCACCTCATCTACGCAGATGGAGTCGGGCGGGCTGATGGTGAAGTCGGCCTCGGGGCCGTCCAGGATGGTCAGCCGCATGTAAGAGGTGTCGTTGCTGCATGGCAGCATGGCATAGGCCACCAGCATGAAGTCGATCTGCCCGAGCTCCCCGGGAGCAGGCACATAGCGTGGGTGTAACAGCCGCGGGTCGTTGAAATTTCCCAAACCGCCGAACCATCGCAGTGAGTCGGCATTCAGAACCTGTGCCAGGCTGGAGGCCGAGCCAAATTCAAAGGCCAGGTGCTCGCAGATCACCTCGTTGGAGCCCGCCTCGGCCAAAGCCGGCGGGATCACCTGCTGGGTGCCGGAAGCGCTCTTGGAACATACGTCGAGGTTCACGCCATAGTTGCCGTCGCCGGTGTATATGTGCCAGGTGTTCTGACCGGTGGCCGTGTTGCCGTCGCCAAAGTCCCACAGCCATTCGGTGAAAGTGGCATCACCAATGCCGGTGAACCATACCGTGTCGCCAACACAACTGGGGTTGGGCGTGGAGGTGAAACTGATGCTGGGGTTTACTACTGTTAAGGGAAAAAAGACGGTATCCTTGCAGCCCTGTTGGGTCGTGAGGATCAAGCTTACGTTGGCATTCAGGGGGGCTGTGTAAATGTGCGTGACGTTTTGCCCGGTGGCGGTGTTTCCGTCGCCAAAACTCCATTGCCAGTTTTGTATGTTCAGGCCATTGTTGTCGACACCGCTGAATGATACCAGATCATCAATGCAAACCGTGTCGTTGGGGCTGACCAGAATATCGCCGTCCGGCACGGGAGCAATCGTAACGGCAAGGTTGTTAACGGGGCCGTCGCCGCAATTGGAATTGGATCCGTAAACCTGGATATTTCCGGGAGTTGCAGCGAGCGAAAAATCGATGGTGACGAAATTATCGGAAGGGTCTGCATGTGTGATGGTAGCGCCTGTGCCTGTATATGACCAATGGTATTCATCCGTATTGGCATCGGCACTAACGGAGATATAGACACCAAATTCGCCTGCACAATAGCTTTGCGGGGGTTGGTTGAAGGTGAGCAGTCCGGGCGCCCTGATATGGGAGATGCTTACAGGTGCAGTACTGTTGGAGGCGGTGAACCACCATGTATTGATGGTGTTTTGGTCGCCATAGATCTCTTGTGCCCAGCTATGGCAGCCGGGGTTTGGAGGGACGCTGTTGCAGCCGGTAAAATTAACCGTACCTCCGGGGATGTTGGTGTCGTCCCAGTAAACAAGGGGCGTGGTGCCGGTTGGGGCTACGAGCTCAATCCTGAAACCATTGACATTAAATTCGATATCGTAAAGAGGAAGGTTTGTCAGGCCATTGATATAAGTTACCGTGAAATTCAGTGTAGTATTGTTCGTAACGGGTGCCCCGACACCGTCGAGGCCGTCCCAGGTGATCAGGTTTTCCCCCGCAACCACCGTGGTGGCTATGTTGCGGTCGGCAAAGGGTGCGGGAAAATCAAGCAGGATATCGACATTGCCCGGTTTATCGACGGTAACATGAAAGATCACAGTGCCATCGCAAAAAGATTCAGCCCAGGGATCGGGTGGAATGATCATTCCCGGTGTTGTTGCCGGTGGAAAGAGGTTTGAGTCGGGTTCGTTGACAAATATCCTGTATTCGGGGACGTATGCCTGTGTTAAGTACTGCGACATCCTGTCAACAACGAAATTGCCGGTATTCTGGCATCCGTACTGGTTGCAGAACATGATCCATGCCCGTCCTTCCATTTCGTCAAATTCAACGGAAGTAATGATGCTGTCGGTCGAATAAATGTAGAAGGTTGCTGAATTGGTTTTCCATCCGCCCGAACTTTCTTCTATAAACTGCCATCCTTTGCTGTGAAGCCTGCCGGGCCTCACTTCGCTGGCAACGATATCATAAACCGTGATGTCGAAAAGATTGATATAGAAAGCCCCGGGTTCTCTGTTGCCGGTATTGATGTTGACACGATCAAATTCGATAAAATAAGAACCGGGGGCCGGCGGAGTGAATTCAATTGCATCATACCCCCCCACTCCGGCTATCTGATTTGGCCCGACCCTGGCCTGGTCGATGGTTGAAATAAAACCGACACCTGCGGTGGGAATGTCGGCTTCCGGGAAAACAATGTTGCCAAATACGTCACTGATCCTGTATACGATTTTATTGTTTCCCCACCAGCCATTGTTGGGGTCGCCTCTCAGGCCAAAATATACGGTTTCGTCGGCATTCAACACCTCAAAATACAACCTGTCCTCCTCATTGCAATCATAGATGGCAAATTGTGTCCTGATCCCTGCCGTTCCACCGCATTGCCCTGCAAAATCACTGCAAAGGTAGAGCATGGTGTTGGCATTGGGTGCATCTACATATATTTCATTTGATCCTTCCGAGAAAAGCAGGTTCGGTAGCAGGGAAAACAATAGCAGCAGTTTTGATCTCATAAAATCTGGTAGTGTTAGGACATCAAAGATAATACTAAATTATTTATTGTATACGATCATTTTGGGTACTGGGTTCCGTCCGGTATTTCGTCCGGGGTGCTGCCCGGGGCAGTCTTTTGGATAAGGTTGGCTATTTCAGCGCATCCCGCTTCCCTGCTGATCAATAGATAGACTTGCCTGAGGCAGTTTAGTTGTCTGTCTGATGTCTTATTATTAACGAAAAAAGGGGGGGCGTCAAAAGAAAACCCCTGCTCACTGCGTTCGCTGCGTCTTTTTCGTCCCGGCCCCTTAACCGAAAGAAAACTTTCGCTACGGGCCCGGAACAAAAAAGCCGGTCACTGGCGTGACGGGCTTTTCTTTTGCGATCGCGGCAGGATTCGAACCTGCGACCGACAGCTTAGAAGGCTGTTGCTCTATCCAACTGAGCTACGCGACCTTATCAGGCTGCAAAATTAGGAAATAATTCTTAACGGCATGGGGCTATGGGTTGAATTTTCCAGGCAGGGGCATAATGCTACAAAATATCTATATTTGCTGCAGCCTTGTGTTCCCGCTGTTTGTACAAGGCCCGCTGCAATATGATGATCGTACAGTTTTTGATCAACGGACTCGTCAATGGAAGCCTTATCGCCCTCACTGCCCTCGGCTTTTCATTGGTGTACAATACCATGCGTGTGTTTCACATTGCATATGCAGGGATTTTCCTATGGGCCGGTTATATGTTTTACTTTTTCAAGGTTCAGCTGGCATGGCCGCTTTTTCCCTCTTTCCTTATGGCGATGCTGGCAGCCGCGCTGCTCTCAGTGATCTGTGAACTGTTGCTGTACAGGCCGCTGCAGAAGCGCGGGCGTTCACACAACGCCTTAATGATAAGTTCAGTAGGTATGCTTATCCTGCTGGTCAGCCTGCTTGAGATGCTATTCGGCAATGCGGCCCTCTTTACCGGTTTCATGGTAAATGATCTCCTGCCATTAAAGATAAACCTTTCGGGATTGCGGCAGGTCAGCCTCCTGATCAGCCTTAGCCTGGCAGCCCTCTTTTATGTATACCTGAAGTATACGGGTGCAGGCATCAGCATACGGGCCATGCGCGACAATGAAACGCTGAGCCGGCTTTACGGGGTGAGGCCGGCAAATGTCAAGCTGTTTTTATATACCCTCTCGGGTGTTTTCGCGGCCGTGGCATCCTGCCTGCTTACCCTGGATGTGGGCATCAATCCGCAGATGGGGATACCGGTTTTTATCAATGCCTTTGTAGCGCTTGTCATTGGCGGGATCGGACGGTTTGAAGGCCCTTTGCTGGGGGGGCTTTTGCTGGGGGTACTGCAGGCATTGACCGAATATGCCTTCGACAGCAGGTGGGTGATGATGCTCACATTCATCCTGCTGATCATTTTTTTGTTATTCAAACCACAGGGATTGATCCCCGAAAGGAGCAGAAGCTATTAAATGGGATATATCGCACACATAATAATACTGATCAACATCTACATTATTTTGTCGGTGGCAACCGGCCTGATCACGGGGCTGTCGAGGATGATCTCACTCGGACAGGCAGCTTTTTTTGGCATCGGGGCCTACATTACGGCTTTATGTATACTTACGCTTAATCTTTCACTCATCCCTTCCCTTGTGTTGGTGATGCTTGTCAATGCACTGGTCAGTCTTTTACTTGCCCTGCCGGCGGTTAGGCTAAAAGGCGATTATTTTATCCTGGCCACCCTTGCCTTCCAGTTTATCGTTTATGCCCTGCTGAGCAATATGGTTTCCATTACGAACGGCAGCCTGGGTATTGGGGGGATCGGGCCGGTTATCCTGCTTGGTTTTGCCGGTATCAGGGGGCCCTATGCCTTCCTGGCACTCAGCGGGATTATGGCGGTTCTGGTATTGATCATCTTTCACAGGCTTTATCATTCAAATTTCGGTTTGATGCTAAAGGCATTACGTGAAGATGAAATCGCCCTGCAAACCATGGGACGAAATACCGGCAGGTACAAAACCATGGCCTTTGTGATCTCGAGCGCCTTCATCGGTTGGGCATCCTACATTTTTGCAGGCTATATGACCTATATATACCCGGGTGGTTTCCATCTCGAGGAATCGATATTTATCCTGATTGCCGTGCTGGTGGGAGGGAGCGGAACCATCCGCGGGGGCGTGGCAGGTGCCGTTTTTGTCATCCTGGTACCCGAACTGCTTCGGTATACGGGTTTACCCGACACCATTGCCTCACCCATGAAACAGCTTTTTTTCGGCCTGCTGCTCATCCTGATCATGCGCTTCAGACCCAATGGATTGTTTGGTGAATTAAAACAATGATATGCAGCGCCGGATATTGGAAATAAAGGATATCAGCAAAAGTTTTGCCCTTGGCTACAAGGCGCGTGAAGGCCGCTATTCAGACGGTCACAAAAATGTGATCGATGGCCTGACGATGGATGTGAACCGGAATGAAGTGACTGCGCTTGTGGGTGGCAACGGTGCCGGGAAGACCAGCCTTTTCAACCTGATTTCAGGCCTGTTAAAGCCTGACAGGGGACGGGTGTTGTTTTACGGAAATGACAAAGCCCTGGATTGTACCCATGCCAGGCCATGGGAGGCGGCACGGGCCGGGATCGGGCGCATGTTTCAGGGGATCAGGGTTTTCGGGCAGCTTAGTATAATGGATCACCTGTTGATCCAGGCATGTACGCCTGCATCAGCCCTGCCTTTTCATCATTTTCTGATGCCTCATAAGCATAAGACCCTGAAGCGCCGGACAAGGGAAAAGATCATGGATCAACTGGGGTGTTACAGTGAGGTGTCAGCTATGCTGGCTGAGCCTGCCCGGCCTGTATCTTCGCTCTCCTATGCACAGCAGCGGCTGCTTTCCCTTGCAGGACTAATGGTGGGAAAATACTCTCTTCTGTTGCTTGACGAGCCTGCCTCGGGGTTCAGCCCGGAATCATTCGATACCCTCTACGGGATGATGGAGGGGATGCGGCAGCAGGGTAGAAGCATATTCCTGATTGAGCACAACATGCTTTTTATTAAAAAAGTGGCTTCGTGTTGTCACTTTATGAGTGCCGGAAAGATATTGTTTTCGGGTTCCCCCGCTGAAGTGCTGGATTACGATGAAGTGAAAAAAAGTTATTTGCTCTGATGCTGGAAGTAAAAAACATATATGCAGGTTACCATCGCAGTTATCCGGTACTGAATGATGTTGGTTTTGAGATAGAAGAAGGCGACAGGCTGGCTGTTTTGGGAAGAAATGGTGCCGGAAAGACCACACTGGCCAATTCACTTTTCGGACTGGTACCTTATTTAAAAGGCAGGATCGCATTTAACGGAACCAACATCTTTGGGCTGCCAACCGAAAGCGTTGCCGCTCTGGGCATCGGATATTTTATGCAGGGAGCACCGGTATTCCCCCAACTCACTGTCAGGGAAAACCTTTACATGGCATTGGGTAGGAAAAATCGTGGAGCCTTACAGGATGTTTTGGATCTGTTTCCCTTTCTTGGGGAGCATCGGCATCTGCCAATGCCGGCTGCTTCGCTGAGCGGGGGTGAGCGCACACAGCTTGCACTGGCCATGGCTGTTGCAAGACGGCCGGGCCTGCTGGTTCTCGATGAACCATTTGCCGGGCTTTCGCCGGCAAATGCCAGCGCTATACTCAGGATACTGGATGATTACCAGAAGAGCAACAATGCCTCTCTTATGCTTATTGTTCAGGACCATAAACGTGCCCTGGACTTTTGCGACAGCCAGTTGCTGATCCGCGACGGCAAGACAATATTTGAAAAATATTAAAAAAAAATCCTATATTGCAAATCAAATATAGATTTTTATGGAAATATTTTGTCCGCGTTGTGCTTCAGTATTTTATGTTAGGGCGGGTTTTGTAAAGGGCCGTCAGCGATATCGCTGTAAGGCTTGTTTCTATCATTTTTCCCTCGGTTCCAAAGGGGTTCCACCCGCTATCAAGCGCCTGGCGGTTCATCTTTACCTTGAAGGGATGAGCTGCCGGATGATATCGCGAGTTACAGGTGTGAGCGATGTAGCGGTCGCAAAATGGATCCGGCCCCTGCGGGAAGTATTACAACCCTGGCGCAGGCGGCATGTTAAAGCCGATGAAATACACAAACTGGAACATTTTTTCATAACAAAAGAAATGTTCAACAAATACGGATGGCTGCTGATCGGTATTGAGGAAAACGCCGGCATCTGCCTGATGGGTTCTGCCGGAACCGGCAACTGCCGACTGCAAAGTGCTCAATCGGAGCAGGACAAATAACATCTGAGCGCTGTCTGTCCTTTATTCCCCGACATTCCATGCCGGTCTTTGCCGGACATGCCCCTGCAAGGCCAGAGACAGGTATATATACCTGGTTTGCTTTATTTTGTTGATTTCTTTGTATCATTGCTCAACATAAATCAAACCACCATGTGGCATAACATCCTGAAATGCCTGATCCCGGCCCTTCTGCTCACGGGCCTGCTCTTCTCCTGCGAACAAACAGAAAAGAAAAAGAAAAGCGGGAAAACGCTTCCGGTACCTGAATATACCATTGGGGTAAATCTACCCCTGACGGGGAATGGCAGCTATTTTGCCGAAGAAGTGAAAAAGGGACTGGACCTGTCGTTTGGCTTTGTCAACGACAGCTCACGCCGGATGTCGATAAAAGTATTGTACGAAGACAATATGATGAATCCGCGCGATGCAGTCGGCATCACCAAAAAATTCCTCGAAATTGAGAAAGTCGACCTGCTGATCATGGGCTATACGCCACTGATACAGGCCACCATCGGTCTGGTGAACGATCACAGGGTGCCTGCCCTGGTTACCCTTAGCAGCGTGGAGGATATCGCGGCTCCCTATGAATGGGTCTTTCGTGATTTTGAGATGGAATCCAGGATGATGCCTATGATGGCTGAATATGCCTTCGACGAGTTGGGCTTGAGAAGTGGTTCCTGGCTGGTCGTGAACGATGATATGGGAAGGGATGTCGTACGCTATTTTTCCGAAAGCTTTGAAGCACTGGGCGGCAATATGATGGAAGGAGAAGTGTTCGAACCCACCGAAACCGGCCTTCGCAATAAAGTGAGCAAGGTGCTGGCACGCGATCCCGGCTTTGTGATCGTGATTGGCCGTGGTTCGGCCCTGATCAACGCCTGCCGGCAGATCAGGGAACGCATGCCGGAACTGCCGCTGTTCAGCAATAATACGGTCGATAATGATGATGTGTGGCAGGCACTCGGCCCCGCCGGGAACAATATATGGTTCCCCAGGCCTTTTACCGACCGTTCCGGCAAGAGATACAACCGCATCAACGAGCAATTCGTGGCACGTTACGGGCATGAAATGAACTGGCTGAATGTCTATGGTATTTCCATAGCCAATTATCTCGTTCGTGGGCTGCAGGCTTCAGGGGGTGAGCCGGAAAAGATGAAGGAATACCTCAGGACACTTCGTGTCGAATCCATACGCGGCCTGCTTGTGATGGGTGAAAACAGCGATGTGCTGATACCACACGAGGTGTACAGGCGGAAAAACGGAGAATCAATTCCCGCCAAGGCGGATGAACAATAAACAATTATAAACCCAAAACAAGATTATTATGAAACAACATTTACGGTGTCTTTTGATTACGATGGCCATGAGCCTGTTTGGCTTTTATGCTGAGGCACAAGTCAGTATTGTGAACGGCTTTGTCTTCGACCAGGAAAGCAGCGAACCCCTTGCCATGGCCAACATCAGTGTGGCCGGAACCCAGTTGGGTACCACCAGCGATGCCAATGGTTTTTTCTCCCTGCAGGTATCAGGCAGGGAAAACGTTACCCTCCAGGTTTCCTACATCGGCTACAAGAAGATTGAAACCACGGTCAGCCCCGGATCTGGACCGCATGCGATCTACCTTGTCAGGGATGTGATCATGGGCAGGGAAGTCGTTATCAGTGCCTCCAGGCTGGATGAAACCATCATGGAAACCCCGCTGACCATTCAAAAGGTCAGCCTGAAAAGGATCCAGAACGCTCCTTCGGGCGATTATTTCGGCGATCTGGGAACCATGCGCGATGTGGAAGTGATCAATAACAGCATTGGTTTTAAGATATTTAACGCCAGGGGATTCAATACCACCGCCCCGCTGCGTGTTGTGCAGTTCATTGACGGTATCGACAACCAGTTGCCGACCATCAACATCGTACCCGGGAATATGTTTGGGGTAAACGATATCGATATCGAAAGTATCGAGGTCATTTCGGGTCCGGCTTCGGCCATGTACGGGCCCAACGCCATGCAGGGCGTGGTTAGTTACCACACCAAAAGCCCGTTCAGGTACCGCGGGGTAACCCTGATGGTAAAAGGCGGTAACCGTGAATACGGTGAAGCGCAATTCCGCTACGCGGATGTATTTGCCAACGGAAAACTCGGATTCAAGATCACTTCTTCTTACATGACGGCAAAAGACTGGGTTGCCGATGATCCGGTGGCCAACCGTTACGGTAACCAGCCAACGCCCCCGATAAACCTCAACAACATCATTGAGGCACAGGCCGGGGCGGGAATCCCGCTGTTCCAGCAATTTTCAGACTATGCCGCACAGTTCCCCGATGCCAGCCCCGGCATGATACAGTTCATGATGCCCGGTTATATGGAGTCGCAGCTATATAGCGGGTATACCAATAATTTTAAGGTTGGGGGCGGTCTTTATTACCGGATGAACAAAGATGTGGAGTTGCGTTACGAAGGCCGCTATTCGACCGGTACCAGTATCTATATGGGTAACAACCGTGCACCGCTCGAAGGCTTTTACCAGATGCAACACCTGCTGGGCCTTGATTATAAGGGTTTTTCGTTCAAGGCATATATGAATAATGATGACACGCGCAATACGTTCAGCATGCCGGCTGCCGGGGTCAATATGGGTTTTCAGTCGCTTAAATATGTTACCCCCGCCTATCTTGGTGCCTATGTTAATACCATTGGCAATCTCAGCGGAGGCTTTACCGAAGACCTGGATCCTGCCTGGATACAGACAGCCCAGGCAAATGCCATGAACGCAGCCAACGGGCAGTGGTTACAGCCCGGCTCGGTCGCCTGGGAAGAAGCCTTTAATTCGGTTACGGGTTCCAATCCTCCCATGGGAGCAAACTTTTCGAGCAAAACCAGCCTGTATCACCTGGAGGCATTATACAATAAAAGCTTCGAAAGGGTGGATGTAAACGTAGGCGGATCTTTTCGCAATACAAACCCGGTTTCGAACGGCACCGTGTTTTCCGATACGGCCGGCACAATCAGTGTGTCAGATTTCGGCGGTTTTGCACAGGCCATCTGGGATGTTGTTGAAAACAGGCTGAAACTCTTTGGCTCGCTGCGTTTTGACAAAAGTTCGAACTACGACCTGCAATTGTCGCCCAGGCTTGCACTGGTTTATAATGTCAGCGAGTTTCATGTGCTCAGGCTGACCGGACAGTCGGCATTCCGGTCACCCGCAGTCACCGATCAGTACCAGTACCTGAATAAAGGCTTTGAGATAACCGTAGGTAACATCGATGGATTTGATAACGTGTATACGGCCGAATCCGTCAATGCTTTTGTGCCTCCCTTTGGTTCAGGAGATCCTTCGGTATTGCAGACAACCTTTGTAGAGGCGGTCAAGCCCGAACAGCTGAAAAGTATAGAGCTTGGCTATAACGGTCTGATCACCAAAAAGCTGTTTTTTGATCTGAGCGTTTATTATAATATCTATTCCGATTTTATTGGCTACGTGCGAGTGGTGCGGCCGAACGGCGATGCCGTGGCCGGCGAGCAAAGCGGGGTGGATGCCCTCATGGCCGGCAACTTTACCAGGTACCACGTTGCCACCAATACCCAACAGGACGTGAATACCTGGGGCGCAAGCTTCGGATTGAGCTATTTTATCAATCCCGCGCTCAGGATGTACGGAAACTACACCTATTCGCAGATCGATTCGGCGGGTTTTCAGGATGGCGTGATCCCGGGCTTCAACACACCTGAACATAAGGTGAACGTTGGTATAGGAGGAAAGATATACAAGGGTTTCGGCTTTGCCTTTAACTGGCGATGGGCCGATAATTATTACTGGGAGTCGGTATTTGCCAGCGGCCCCGTGCCTTCCTATAATTTTGCCGACCTGCAATTCAGTTTCGAAGTTCCCCGCCTGATGTCGACCCTGAGGATCGGCGGATCGAACATCTTTAACCAGGAATACATTCAGGCATATGCAATGCCCGGAATCGGGGCGTTCTATTATGCTTCATGGACTTTTAATGTTGATTTCAGGAAATAAAGTTTTTCCAGGATCAGATTAGTTGCGGAGCCCTGCTTGTAAGGCAGGGCTTTTTTTTTCCAGACCTTCGGGTTTTCTGTTAAATGATCATGAAGTCAGGCATGCAATGAAAGACATGCTGCGGCAGGCAATTTATATCAGTGTGACAACATTTCAGTAACAATGTGAACCGAAAACGGTCATCGAACCGATTCCGTAACAGGCGGAAACTTCCGGCTAACATTCTCCGCCTCCGGCGGGATTTTGAAAGATCCTTATTGATAACCCGGCAGCTTACTTTGCGGTATTTCATTAATTCATTATTTTTGTGCCAATTATATCGTTAAATTATGGGTATACCGGCCACTTTGATCAGTATCTGCTCCTTTTCACTACTGTTTCTTCTCACAGCCTGCGAAGGCAGTACCGACAGCACCTGGAGCGTAACCAACGAATCTTCCGGTGCGATTACGGTAAAGGCGGTCAGACAGGCAGTGAACGATACGATCGTTGAACAGGTATCCAGGGGCGGGAGCAGCATCATTGCCATCATCAGCGATGAAAAGGGAAACGGAGACCCGCTGCTGCCTTATGACATTTTCCCTTTCTTTGAGGTCAGAAATGAACAAGGGGAATTGATGAAAAAGAATTATACGGATCGTACAAACTGGGAGATCTTTATCGAACAAACGAAAAAACGCCCGCCGCACTGGGAACAAACCTATGAGATGATCGTCAGGGATAAGGACTTTTAATCAGCTTGTATGCGCCTGGCAGTTAATGATTGCCGGATGGTCAGGGCTTAACTTTTTTTTCAATCTTTCAGGCAACGTACCGATATGCCATCGTCTTTCAGGTACCTGTAAAGGAGTGCATCCGTATAATTGTAATAAAGGAGGATGTTGTTTGCCTCTGAAGAGCTATGTGCGGTCGACGACCAGAAGCTGCCCCTCCTTCCGATATTACTGTAATTTCCATTATTTTCATATTTGCCTCCCGGAAGGGCCGTAAAATTACTCGAATTGGTGGCTCCGGTATTGGGGGCGTTCCAGTGTGCAGTTCCGGTTTCTTTCATTTTACCCCCGGCAACATATGTGCCACCGAGATGATTTATCAGGGCCGTCCAATCACCATTCGACGGGATATGCCAGCCAGGGGGGCAAATGCCCTGTGTCCCCTCGGTTGTCACGTATTGCATCATTTCATTCCATTGGTAAATCCCGCCATAAATATCGCAATTCGTTTCTATGTTATCATAACAATATTTTTCTATTCCCCCATTGTTTGACTGGGACTGTGTACTGCTGATCATGCTGCCAATGTTCAGATTTTCCTTCAGCCAGCATTGATCGTTTATAAGTACGGTATTATACCATTGGCCGCCATAACTCACCGTCGGGATTCCCGGACAGGGTTCGCCGGTACCGCCTCCGAAAACAACCACGATATAATCGGATTTCACTTCCGTGTCGGAACCCTGGCTGTTATTTACTGTCAGGCTTACCGTATAGGTGCCTGTCGCATTGTAAGTATGTAATGGATTCTGCTCTGTACTGCCGTTACCATCTCCAAAATCCCACTGCCAATCCGAAGGACCATTTTCCGACTGGTCAATAAAACTGACCAGCAGCGGCGCTATACCGTTGGTCGGAGTGGCTATAAACCCTGCAATTGGCGGGTTTCCCGTGACAGAAGCCGTGATGTAGTCAGCTTTTATCTCCGTGTCGGATCCATGTTCATTCTCAACCGTTAACTGAACCGAGTACATACCTGCCGTATTATAGGTATGACTGGGATTTTGCTCAGTACTGTTGTTACCGTCTCCAAAATCCCATAGCCAGCTTGCAGGGTTATTGATTGAAAGGTCGGAAAAAGTAACGTTCAGCGGAGCCGGGCCGCTGAGGGGTGTTGCGCTGAATCCGGCAAGCGGGGCTTCGGTAGCCTCAATGAGCGTTATGTCTACTTCGTCGGAAGCCCTGGCTCCGGCCTCATCAATGGCCGTGGCTTTTATGGTATGGCTTCCCGCTGCTTCACCGGCGGTGTTCCAGGTATAATTATACGGGAAACTTCCGGCTGTACCTTTGCCAACATCATCCACATAAAAGCGGACTTCGGCAATGCTGCCGTCGGCATCATCGGCATCAACGGCAATGGTTAACAGGGTGCCGATAACAATTTCCTGCCCGTTGGCGGGTGCGGTTATGGTACAGGACGGAAGCTGGTTCTGGGTATCATTGTCCTGATCCTTTTTGTTGCAGGATAACAACGTGAAAAACAATATAGTGATAAAAAGGGCCGGAAAAATAGTATGTTTTTTCATGATCATTTGATTTACGGGATATCCAAATGTATCAAATAAATACAAATGATCATTCATTTTATGTTCCCTGAAAAATATTTTCTCGAAAAAGGGGGATGTGATTCCTTCTTATGCCAGCCGGGGAGAGCTATTCTTCATCCGCCGCATTTACCTGGTAGAGGTGTTTTTCCATAAACTTCCAGTATACATTCCAGGGCTGTCCGGACCATTTGCCGGCAAGAAGGCCGGCATATTCCCTGGTCATGAGCGCCCGTTTTTTTCCAGGGCTGTCAGACGGATCGCCGTGATAAAGCGGCGGGTGGATGTCGATCGTGATCCTGCCGTTCATCGAACAGTCGATGAAAAATGGCAGCACGGCGGCGCCTGTTGCCATGCTGAGTTCGGCATAGCTGGGACGGAATCCGCGCAGCTTGCCCAGGAAGTCGAGGGTCTGGCTGCTCATGCCATGGTAGCCGTCGCCCAGCAGGTGAACAATCCCCCCGTCTTTCAGTACTTCCCTGGCGCGGTACATCTGCCTGAACAATTCGCCTTGCGAATTATCTTTGAATATGAGCAGTTTTGGCTTGTTCCTTTCCCTGATCCCTTCAAACTTCAATGATTCCAATCCTTTTACCCTGACAATGGTATGGAAGTTTTCGTATCCGAGCATGGGGAATATGGTCAGGGCTGCCTGTGCGAGGCCGAAATGGCTGTTGAGCATGATCACCCCATTGCCTTTGGCAAGGGATTCGTCAAGGTATTTGCGGCCGCTGATATGGACATAGCGATGGAGTTTTTTCGCTGACAGCCAGGAGAGGGATGCCGACTTCCAGCCTTTCAGGAAGTTGCTGTAAATGGCCTGCAGGAAAAGACTTTCCTCGTCGCCGGTGCCCGGCAATGAAGCCAGGAATTCATGAAAAAGCTTTCTCCGGTTCCTGAAGTACTTCTCCCTTGCAAAGCCGGTCCTGCAGAACCATGAAATGATCCTGACACCCGTACGGTAAGGGATACGGCGGCTCCCATTCACCGAGTTAAAGTAATTGGTGGCCTTTTGTACGTTTTTTTTATTCAGCAGTCCTTTCATATCATTTCTTATCGATCTGCCTGGCAATATCCTTTATGAAAGGAGAATCGATGATGGAATCGATGTTCAGCTTTATGCCGAACACCTTTTCCACTTCATCAAAGGCAACAAACAGCCGCAGCGAGTCGGCGCCCATTTCCATGATGTTGTCGGTTATGCCTATGGGGCTTACCTCCAGGATGCGTTCAAAGATAAGTTTTAACTCTTCTTCCACCTCATTTTCGGGCATGACCAGCTCGCCGTTCCGGTTCACGGCTTCCCAGTCGGGTTCGGGAAAGCTCTTATAATTGACTTTTCCGATATCGTTTTTGGGCAGTTCCTTCATCATGATGAAATATGACGGCACCATATAGTCGGGGAGGTTCCTCAGCACGGCCAGTTTGAGGTAATGCGGGTCGAGACCGGCGTTTTCTTTTTCCACGTAGCAGGCAACCAGGTGTTTGGTGCCGAAAGGGTTTTCTTTGAGCACAACAGCAACTTCCTTCACCTGTTTCAGTTCCATCAGTGTATTCTCGATCTCTCCCAGGTCGATCCGGTACCCCCTGAGTTTCACCATGGCATCGCTTCTGCCCACCAGGCTGACGCAGCCGTCGGGGAGCTTGAATCCCATATCTTTTGAACGGAAGGTTCGCGTGCCGTCCTCATTTTGGATAAAATCTTTTTCGGTCATGGCTTCCTGGCCCCAGTAGCCGGTCGAGAGGTATTTACTGCTAATACAGATCTCCCCGGTCTTAAAAGGATCGGCGCGCTGTCCGTCAGGGTTTTCTATCGTGATATCCATACCCGGCACGGCGTAGCCGATGGGAACAATGTTGCCTTTGATCATGGTATCGGCTTCGATTTTATAAGCCCTGGCCAGGTATACTTCAGAGCTTGCGTAGATATTAAAGATCACCGCATCGGGCTTGAGGTGTTCCCTGATCTTCTCAACATCGCTGCGGTAAAGTGTTTCCCCTCCGATGAGCAGCCTGTTCAGTTGCGGAAAACGCCTTCCCGTTCCGAGTGTGGCCGTAAACTGCCGCAATACCGAGGGGATCATCAGGGCGATGTTGATCTTTTCCTGCCGCAGCCATTTCGAGAATTCGGTGAAATTATCTTTCCTGAGGTCGAAAATGCAGAGTGTGGCACCGTTGAGCAGGGCGCCGAAGATGGGCATGGCATGGGCCGAAAAGCTGATCGAATAGTAATAGGCCCAGCGGTCGTCAGGCATGGTGCAGTCGATATGGTACATGCATATGACGAAAGACAGCATATTGGCGTGGGTATGGACGACCCCCTTTGGAATGCCCGTCGAACCGGAAGTGTAGGTGATAAAGGCCGGGTCTTCGGGCTGTGTCAGAACCCGTTGGACAGGATTGCCGGCTTGATCCGAAGTCTCGTCCAGGTTAAGGATGGCATATTTCGAATTGAAACTTTTTACCTGTGAAAGGTTCATGCTATTGGTCACAATCAGGCTGCAACCGCTGTTTTCAAGCATCTGAATATTCCTTTCGGCAGGAAAATGCGGGTCAAGCGCCACATATGCATGACCTGCCTTCAGGATGGCCAGGATGGCCAGCGGCTGGCTGATGCCGTGTTCCAGATAAATGGCTGTACGCTGCATGCCGGGATCCGACAGGGCAGTGATCCTGGCCGCAAGCCCGTCGGCAAGCCGGTTGAGGGTTTTGTAGTCCAATGTCCGGTCGTTGAATACCAGGGCGATGTTGTCGGGGTATTGCCTGGCCATCTCTTCAAATCTTTGGTGGATGGTCTGGGTGGTGTTGGCGACTGCTTTTGGGTGACTATGCATCATATTCCGTTTTTCCTGTAGCCTGAATCGCGGCCGAAATTAATCACTTTCCGGTAAACCTGCAAGGTGTCGGTAAGTGTTTTCCGTGATGAAAAACGCAGTGACTGCTTCAGGGCTTCCGCCCTTAATCCTTCCTGCATCTTTGTATCTTCAAATAGTTGTTTCATGGCATTCCCGATCCCTTCCACGTCATGGGGGTCGAGGCCGATCCCGCCTTTCCCGACCACCTCGGGCAGGGAACTGTTGTTGGCATACAGCACGGGTGTACCGCAGCACATGGCTTCCAGCGCAGGCAGGCCGAAGCCTTCGTAAAATGACAGATAACACAGGGCCAGCGCTTCGGAATAGATGGCCGAAAGGTCTTTATCGTCAATGAAGCCCGTATAAACAACACGTTCGTTGTAGATCATGTCCTGCCCCAGGGCCTGTTGTGCCAGCCATCCTTTCTTGCCGGCAATGACAAGTGCCAGCGGGTAGTCGGGATGCTTGTTGACCAGGCCTGTAAAGGCCCTGATGGTGTTGGCGATGTTCTTTCGCGGTTCGAGTGTCGACAGGCAAAGGAAGTAAGATGTGTTACCGGGTATGCCGTATTTTTCCCTGACCCTGGCAGTGTCGTCCCTGTTCACCAGAAAATGGAACTTTTCCTTGTCGGCGGCTTCATGTACAAGATGGATCCTTTCACGGCCGATCTTCAGTTCGCGCAGGCTGTCGTTGTAAGTGGAGCCGGATACGGCAATCACATGGCTGCCCGAATTCCTGATGAAGCGCAATCCCTTTTCGGCATTTGAGATGTTCACCGGGGTGTGGTACTGGGGGAAATAGCGGTGTGTGAAGTCGTGGATGGTGGTCAGCAGGGGTGTTTTTGTCTTCCTGAAAGGATAATAATGTTGTTTCAGTGGCAGGTGGATGAGGTCGTAGCTGCGGAATTCCTTTTCGGCTTTCGTGACCACGAATAATTGACGGATGTTGCTGTACAAGAGGATCAGCCGGCCAATGACAAAACGGAAGGCCATATAGGCGAGATGCAGGCTGCCCAGGATCATCCGTTTCAGGAACAGGTAGATATTATGAAAGACCCGGATGTTGTTCCGGTGCAGCCATGCGGCAAAGGAAGCGGGTACCAGGGTGATCAGCGCACGCTCAATGCGGTCGGTAAGGGGACGCCGGGCTTGTTGCTTTTCTGCTTTCCTTTTGAGGTCGGCATTGCTGAAAGGGTTGAAAATCCTGTCTCTGAATGTTGAAAGCGGGTATATGGTGTTTTTTATGAAGAGGTCGACCTCCCAGCGTGAGTTGGGATTTTCAGTGACCTGCGAAAGCATTTTCAGCAGGTCTACCTGATAGCGTTTCACCCCGTCGTTATCGGGCAGCACCACCTTGTCGGCTTCCATGAGGATGCGGTATTTTTCCTGCGGGGGCATTTCCCGGGCAAGTCCCAGCTTCTCGATCACACGGTAATCCAGGTCCGTGTCGGGCATCGTCAGTGAGCCGTCGTACCGGTATCCCAGGCTTTCCATGGTTTCACCGTGCAGGCTCCAGAACAGCTCGTGGAGGTCGCCGGGCATTTCTTCTTTCCAGCTTCCCGCCCTGCCTTTGCGAAAGTTCTTCCTGGCCAGCTCTTGTTTCTCCTCTTCGCTGATGGGCCGGTCGCGCCCGCTGCCGTATTTTGGCAGCCCGAACTTCATGTCGCTGAAAGAAGGAAGTTTTGCGCGATCGGGTTCCGGCAATTCGATGATGCCGCGCAGCCTTTCGGCCTGTCCGATGGGGTCGGTGAGCAGATCTTCGTAACGGATGAGGATGGAAGCCCTTTCGGTCCATTTTTTCACGTTGACCGACCAGCCCCCGAAGAAACTGCCTTTTTCGGCGTGGATGGCCGCCTGCAGGTTTTCGAGGTAATCGGAACCGGGGGCGATAATATCCTTGCGGTGATGGGCGATGGAGCACAGCGCATCACGGCCGTCGCGGATGATGTATACGCCGGGGATCTCCCTGCCGGACGGCTCCAGCTCATCCGGCAGCAGGTGGGTCTTCACCACCGGGTACCTTTCGTAATGTTCATCCAGCGGATAAGCGGGGTCTTTATGAAATGTGCCCGATTCCAGTCCGTACACTTCATAAAGGATATTCCTGAAAAAGGTATTCCCCGAACGGGGGAAAGATGCCAGCCAGATCATCATCGGATATTTCCTTTTCTTTGTTCCCTCAGCCTGAGGGCTTCTTCATAGAGTTCCATGTCGAGGGCGTTCAGTTCGCGGATCTTCTGCAGGGTGTCTTCGTCTACTTCCCTTTTCTGTGCCGTTACGTTAACCCGGTAATCCGGGAATTTCTCAAATCCGAGCAGGGCCATCAGGTCGGCCAGGTCTTCACGGTAATGCTCATGTATACCCACAAAACGGAACTGTTCGAGCGGCATGCCGTCGAGAAACTTGTACATGCGGTTCCGGCTGATCTCATTCCCTGCGTATTCGATCAGGCTGCGCTGCATTTTGGCAAGGATGTTGAGGCCTTTTTTTTCTTCCTGCAGTTCGTTTGCCAGCACCCCGGCCAGGTAATAGTAGTTGGAAACCACCCTTTCTACGGGGTCGCGCATCCAGGTGATCACCGGCAGGCTTTCGCCGCACTCGAAGAGTTCGGTAAAATCCTTGTACCGGAAATGGCCGTGCACCACTCGTATGCGCGGGGAGAGCCGGTTTCCGCGGAGTTGTTTCCTTTCGACTTCGATCTTTTTCCCTCCGCTCCGGATATCGAGCCTGCTTACGCTCCGGCTTCCGTAAACACTTTTCAACACATTCCGGAATGAAGTGCCGGCCGTTTTCGGAATGTGGATCGACAACAGTTCGATGTTGTTCCTGATCTTACTGTTATTATTTGGCGACAACAGCTTCATGTTATGATTGCATTTTAAGTGATCTGGCTTCTTCGTACAAACGGATATCCTCGCGGTTCAGTATGGCGATCTGTTCTTTCATTTCTCCGGTGACGGACTCCAGCGGAGTGGGGGCCGTACGGTATGAATCGAAATCAAGGCCGGTATTGAGCCTCACATCCGGAACCGGTTTTTCCCAGCCAAGAAGTTTGGCCAGTTTTTCCACATCCTCCCCGAAGGTTTCCTGGAAACCGATAAAGAACAATTCTTCCAAATGAATCCCTTCCAGGCACACGGCCATCTTGTTCGGGATACTGTCATTGGCATATTCAAGCAGTGTATGCCCTCTTTTCCGGTAGTGGGGGTGCTTGTCGCCCCGGGCCTGCACCATCCCGATCATGTAATAATAATTGGAGATGACCCGGTCGACCGGGTCGCGCATCCAGGTGATGACCTTCGCCTTGTGCAGGCGGTGTATGTTGGCAATATGTGCATAATGCAGGTGGCCGTGCATCACGCTGATCCCATCCGGTATCCTGTCTTCTAAGGGTTTGCTGTAATCCTTTCCGGGGAAATAATCAATTCGCCGGGTGCGGGGGTCGAGCTGCGGGCCGTATTCGTTCTTCAGGATTTCGTAAAACGACCTGCCGCCTGTTTTTGCAATATGTATGGACAGTAGTTCGATCATCTGAATGCCGGCCTGTTGATGCTGCCGTCTTTCATATATCCCAGCTTCTCCATCATGTCGCCATGCAGTTGCCAGAAACGTTCCTGCAGTTCTTCGGGCATCTCTTCCTTCCATCCGCCGATTTTTCCCTTCCGGAAGAACTTCCTGTTGAAGTCGTCCTTTTCCTCTTCGCTGAGTTGCGGGCGCGCGTTACCGCCGAAATAGGCCTTTCCTTCCCGCTGCGACTCGAAGGTGGGCAGCTTATCCGTTTGCGGTTTGGGCAGGCCGAGCAGTCCCCGCAGGCGTTCTGTTTCCCCGATGGGGTCTTTTACCAACTCTTCAAAAAAGATCACTTCGTGCGAGATCTTCATCCATTCTTCGATATTTTTCGTCCATCCGCCAAAATAGGTTCCGGTACCGGGTTCAATGGCATCCCTGAGGTTGCTCAGATAGTCGGATCCGGGTGCGATCAGGTCGGAACGGTGATGGGCGGCCGAAACACAGGCGTCCCTGCCATCGCGTATCATATAAACGATCTTTACGTCCTCAACACAATACGGGAGTATTTCTGAAGGCAGTTCATGGGTTTTCATGATGGGAAAATTGCTGAATTTTTCCAGTTCGGCCAGCTTTTTGAGTTTTTGTTCCTCGTTTTTCCCCATCCCGATCCTGCTTTTCAGCTTTGCGATATTTTCGGCATTGTTGTAAAATTTCCTCAGGTTGTTCCATGAATAGATGCCGTAGACTTCGTACAGGATATTCCTCAGATAGGTGTTGCCCGAGCGGGGAAATGATGCCAGCAGTACTTCGGGTTTTTTTCTTTCCATCTTAAATAAATTTATCTGTCGACGCTTAGTGAGTTTAGCTTTAAAGTCTTCTGGTAAAAGAGAAATACTTCTTCCACGCTGCCGATCTTGAGGCATTCGCCTTCGTGCATCAGCATTACCCTTTGTGCGTATCTTTTGATGGTACTGAGGTTGTGGCTTACATGAACGATGGTCCGGCCTTTTACAATGGCTTCTTCAAATATCTTGTCTGATTTTCCCTTAAACTTTTCGTCGCCCACACCGCCGAAAAATTCGTCCATCAGGAAGATGTCAGCTTCGGCATGCACCGCGATGGCAAAGGCCAGGCGGGCGCGCATGCCCCTCGAGAAGTATTTAACCTTGGTGTTTACAAAGTTTTCCAGTTCGGCGAATTCAATGATCTTGTCAAGCTTTTTCCTGGTCCTCCGCAGTGGCAGGCCGAGGACGGTGGCATTGACAAATACGTTTTCGCGTGCCGTGAGTTCATTGTTGAAGCCCAGCCCCAGGCTAAGCCCGATGAAGCTGCCGTTCATGATCGCCTTCCCGCCCCGGTCGGGTTTGTATACCCCTGACATCAGGTGCAGCAGTGTGGATTTACCGGAGCCGTTGGCCCCTACGATACCGAAAAACTCTCCCTTTTTTATATCAAGGCTTACGTTCTTAACAGCCTGTATCGCACGTTTGTCGCTGCCGGTGACCGTATTGAGGAAAGAACCCAGCATGGAGTTGCTTGTCTTGTCGCGGATGTGGAATGTCTTGCTGACATTCTCAAGTTTTATGGCTATGTCGTTTCCGCTCATGTCAGAGTTTTTCGGCAGCTTTGTGATAGAATTTGTTAACGAGCAGCAGGCCTATTGCCAGCAGCGCCAGTGCATAGGCATAGTCGTAGGCAACAATGGGCCAGTCGGGAGGGTTGCCGTCCATGATGGTGGCCCTGAAGTTGATGATGATGCCTGCCAGCGGGTTCACGTAAAGAAGAAAAGGGAAGGTCTCGAAGATGATGGCCTTGGCAAAGAATATCGGATTGATCCAGAACCAGGCCAGCAGGATCATGTCCCATATCTGGCTGACGTCGCGGATGAAGATATGCAGGGTCGACAGGATCAGCATGATGCCGAATATCAGGATGCAGACATTCAGGATCATGATGGGCATGTACAGCACGTTCCACGACCAGGGCAGGTCGAAGAAAAGGCAGAATACCAGGTAAACGAAAAAGTTTGAAAGAAAGACCAGGAAGCTTGCCAGGAGGGAGGAAACAAAGATGTCGAGCTTGTTTACCCTGATGTTCATCATCAGGTAGCGCTTCGAACGCAGGGCGGTGATGCCTTTTTTCGTTCCCTGCTGGAAGAACATCCACAGCAGCAGCCCGGAGTAGATGTACAGCCCGTAATTCGGTATCTTCTTGTCGAAGATGTTCGAAAAAACCAGCCAGTAAATGAGCAGGCGCATCAGCGGCATGATCATGGCCCAGATCATTCCCAAAAAAGTATCGTAGTACTTTAGTTTGTAATCGGTCTTGGCAATCATCCAGATCCGTTCCAGCTGGTTCCTGCCCATGCTGAGTGATGCGATCCTGCCTGTGATTCCGCCTGACATATCGTATTGGTTAAGCTTCCGGCAAAGATAGTTATTAATCGAAACAACGGGAAGCGGGATTACACCATTCTGATGTATTGGTTTAACGGGTTCATATGTTTGACTGAATTTTAATATATTTGGCAATTCACCTCAATGAAATATGAAGAAAATGAAAAGTGTGTCGGACAAAAAGCGCAGGATGCCCCTCAGGCTGTTGCCTTTCGCCGCCTTCCTGCTGATAGTTGCAGGCTTTATTGCCTGGTCCAATACTTTCCAGGTACCTTTTCAGTGGGATGATATTCCGCAGGTTGTCAAGAACAAACGGGTACATGACATTGCTTTTTTCGGCAAAGCCGACACCTGGATGAACGTTAACCTAAGGCCTTTGTCGCTGTTCACCCTTTCCCTCAACTGGGCGGTGGGCGAAAAGCAGGTGGCCGGCTATCACCTGGTCAACCTTCTTCTGCATATTTTCACCGCTTTTCTGGTTTTCCTGCTGGCCAGGCACAGTATCGGGCTGCTCAGGAACGATAAGCGCCTGGAGCATCGCTACCGGGACCCCCTGGCTGTGGTCGTGGCATTGATCTTCCTGCTGCATCCGCTGCAAACCATGGCTGTTACCTATATCATCCAGCGGATGACGGTGCTGGCAGCGCTTTTCTATATTTCCTCGCTGCTGTTGTATGCACGGGGAAGGGCGGCCTGGCTGACCGGTGGCAGAAAAGGCAGGGCTGCGATGCTGCTGGCACTGGCATTATTGTCGGGCGTGCTGGCTGTCCTGTCCAAGCAGAATGCCATCACTTTCCCCGCTGCTTTTCTGCTGTATGAATTGTTCTTCATCAGGAAAAAAGATGGTACGCCATGCCGGAAATACATTGCTGCGGGCTTCAGCCTGATCATCCTTCCTTTCCTGGCTGTCGTGGTCGCCGGGAAGCTGCCGGCGGAAACGGATAAGTTTACACGGCTTGAATACTTCAGCGCACAGCTTGGCATATTGTATAAGTATATCCTTCTGGTGCTGTTCCCTATCAGGCAGAATGCAGATTATTTTATCCGAATTGAGCCCCCGCTTTTCGGGGCGGCACAGTATGCAGGCATACTGCTGCTGATCGCCCTTGCGGTACTGGGGGTTGTCATGTTCAGGCGCAACAGGCTGGTATCATTTGGCATTTTCTGGTTCCTGCTCAGCATGTCGGTCGAGTCCGGCATCATCCCCATCAGGGATATCATGATGGAACACCGCATGTACCTTCCCCTCTTTGGTGTGGTCATGATCGCTGCCGGGCTGGTAATACGCCACGTCCCTTACCGTTCGCGCACCGGCATGTATACCATTGCCGCCATGCTCATCGTATTGCTGGCCGCAGGTACATACAGCCGGAACAGGGTCTGGCAGTCGGACCTGGCCCTCTGGCAGGACAGCCTCGACAAGAATCCCGAAAATCCCAGGGCAATGAACAACCTCGGGCTGGCCATTAAGGTTCATTCGGCCCATGCCCCGGGGCCTCTGCAGCGCGAGCAGGAACTGCGCAGGGCCATCGGCTATTTTAACAATTCGATGAAGGGCGATACCGTCTTTGTACAGGCTTACCTTAACCGCGGCTTGTCGTATTTTGAACTGGGCCAGTATGAAAAGGCCCTTGATGATGTCCGGATCGTGGGAGAAAAAAAACCTGATAAACGCTATCTTTTCGACTACATACAGGGTGTTTCATACGCCAAGCAGGGCTATATAAAGGCGGCCGGAGTGAGCTTCGACAAGGCGGCCCGGCTGAACGACGATTTTGCCCCCCTCTATATGTGGCGGGGCCTGATAACCGCCGAGATGGAGCAATATGAGAAAGCCCTCGAAAATTTTCTCTTCTCACTCAAGCTGGAGCCTGAACAGCCCCTGCTTTATGTCAATGTCTCGAATATGTATTTTTATCTGCGCAACTTCGATGAAGCACTTCGCTGGATCAGGAAGGCGGAGGCGGCGGGCATAACGGTCGACTACGAATATGTTCAGAAACTGATGGAACTGGTCAATGGCAAACAATGACGCAAATATGAAAACCCTGGTGATCATCCCGGTATATAATGAGGCGGCGAGCATTGCCGGCATCCTCAGGGAGATAAGCGAAACCTATACGGGTTTCGACATCCTTGTGGTGAATGATGCCAGCGTGGATGGTTCAGGCGCTCTCGCCGAAGCTACGGGACTGGCCATGGTGGTAAACCTGCCCTATAACCTTGGGATCGGAGGGGCGGTGCAAACCGGGTTTATATACGCGCGCGACAAGGGCTACGATATTGCCCTGCAGTTCGACGGCGACGGGCAGTACAAGGTTTCTGAGATCAGCAAGCTGGTAAAAATGATTGAAAAGGGCAGGGCCGACGTGGTGATCGGCTCGCGCTTCAATAAAAAATCAGACGGCTTCACCACCCACTCGCTGAGGCGCCTGGGCATTCGCATCTTCCAGGTTGCAAGTTACCTGATGATCAGGCAGCGAATCACCGACCATACGTCGGGTTTCCGGGCATATAACCGCAGGGCTTTTTCCTTTCTGGCCGAACACTATCCCACCGACTACCCCGAGCCGGAGGTGGTCATCCTGCTGGGACGTAACCGTTTTGTGATGAAAGAAACCTTTACACAGATGCTGAGGAGGCAGGGGGGCGTTTCATCCATTCCGATTTCCAGGGGGCCGTATTACATGGTAAAGGTGTTGCTGGCCATGTTCATGGCTTCCATCCGCTCGCGCATCATCACCGAATCAGAAAACAACTAAAATATGCAAGATATCAGCCAGATCCAACTCGTTGCCATCACGGTAAGCCTTTTGCTGTTCCTCTTCATCATGTACCTGATCAGGAGCCAGCGCCTCAAAGAGGAATACTCGCTGCTGTGGATATTCTTCAGCCTTGTCTTTGTTGTCTTGTCTTTCTGGCGCAACGGGCTTGATCATATATCCGGTTTCCTGGGCGTGGCATATCCCCCCGCAGCCCTCTTTATGGTCCTGCTCATGGCCGTTTTTCTCATCCTCATAGAATTTTCCGTCATCATCAGTAAACTTTCGAATAAGAATAAACGGGTTGCACAGGAGATTGCCCTGCTGAAGTATGAACTCAAAAAGCTGCAGGGGTTGTTGCAGGAAGATAAAGGGGAGGTGGAAAGCAGCGGCGGCTGACCTTCCGGATCTAACCGGCCGGAATTTTGCCCGTCAGCTCATGATACAGGCTGAGGTATTGCCTGATCGTTTCCTCAAATGGAAATTCCTTTAAAGGGCTTTTTGTCCATTGTTTCCGGTATGCCTTTTCGAGGGCCTGCCTGAGTCCGTTCCCGTTGAAGTGATCCATTACAATGTGCCTGCCGGAAACAACTTCAGCCAGGGCGCCCTGTCCGGAGGATACCGTGGGTATGCCGAGGGCGGCGCATTCGGCGGCCGCAAAACAGAACCCTTCGCTGTAGGAGGGGATCATGATACAGCTTGATGTGGCCAGTTCCCGCCGCAGCGATGCTTCGTCAAGCTTCTGAAGGAGGTGGCAGCGTCCTTTCGGCAGCCCATCCGTAAAACGCCCGATCTTTTTCATCATTTTTGCGGAAGCAGCCGGTATGATCAGCTTCAGCACGGCATCTTCGTGTTTTTCCATGAAACCGGGAGCGGCTTTCATAATGAGGTCAAGTCCCTTGGAGATGCCGGGACGGCCAAAATAGGTAAAAACGAAGCCTGTTTCAGGTGGGGTATGGCTGTCGGGGTCATACAAGCGGTATTCGAGACCGTTATAGATCCTGACGATCTTTCTTTTTGCGATGCCCGCCCTGCGCAGTGACGCCGCCATGTAGTCAGAAACGGCAATGTACCGGTAGAAACCGAGGCGCAGGATGAAAGACTCATAAAGGTAATACAGCGTTTTGCTTACCATTCCCGTAAACGGCAGCCTGAACCACAGTTTGCCCCAGGCTTCATGGAAGGTGATGATGACTTTTTTCCCGGCGATCAGCCCTGCCAGGCGGGCCGGAAAGGCGGCGTTGAAGGAGGTGGTGTGGATGATGTCGCAACGGCGGGCTTCCCTGAGCATCCCGAAAATCCCGAAAAAGGTAAAGGCAAAGCGTGAGGATATGCGCAGGCGTTTTACTGTCACCCCGTTTATGATCTCCCTGGCGGGAAGCTCCTTCCTGAACCTGCTTGTGATAATCTTTACTTCGTGGCCTTCGGCGGCGAGCCTTTCGGCAAGGGATCTGAAAAGCTTTTCAATGCCCCCGATGTTGGGGTGATATAGTTCCAGGATAAAGAGTATCTTCATCATTTTTCTAGTTTCCCGATGGCCTTGTCAAAGGCCACGACATGTTCTTTCCAGCTGAATTTTGCTGCCTGGCGAAGGGCTTTCCCGCTAAGCTGTTCGCGCAATTCCGGCCGGCTGCTGATCCTGTGCATGGCTTCCGCCATTTCACCGGGCATGAAAGGATCGAAATACAGGGCCGCTTCCCCGCCCACCTCCGGCAGGCTTGAACGCGCGGAAAGCAGACAGGGCGTGCCGCACGACATGGCTTCTGCAACCGGCAACCCAAAGCCTTCGTAAAGCGAAGGAAACACGAAAGCCAGGGCGTGGGAATACAGTTCCGCCAGTTGCGGCCTGCTCACATAGCCGCTCAGCACGATATCATGGCGGTAGGGGTGGTTCTCGAGAAGCCTGAAAAACCCACTGTTCTTCCAGCCACGCTGGCCGCTGATCATCAGCATTGTATCATGGCTTCCCTCCATCCTCTTGTATATTTCAAATGCCCTGAGCAGCCCTTCAAGGTTCTTGCGGGGTTCGATGGTGCCGGCCGTAAAGAAGTAAGGCTTGCCCCGTGTGAGCCCCTCAACGAATTGCTTTGATTCAGTATACCGGATCCCTTCGTCCCCGCCCAGGTAGATACATTCTGTTTTACTGATGGCCTCCGGGAGGTAAGCATGCAGGTCGCGGCTGGTACTGAGCGAATTGGTGATGATGAGGGAGGCGCGCCTCAGTATCCGCTTCAGGAAGATCCGCTGCAGCACCTGGCTGTGAAAGCGATGCATCTCAGGGAACAAAACAGGGGTGAGGTCGTGGATCACCGTTACGCGCCTGATGCGCCGGGGCAGGTTAAACGGACCGAAATGGGCCGGCTCCACTGCCACATCTGCCTTCAGCTTCCTGATGGCACGGGGGATGAGCAAAAACATCCGCAGGGCAGCATATCCGGGTATGCGATAATTTTTAATGATGATCTGCCTGCCGGCAGGAAAAATCGTGTCCTTCTTCCTCCTGATGATGAAATATTCGTTAACGGTATCGGCTCCGGCCAAATGCGATACCAGGCTTTTCGTGTAATGGTGAATGCCTGCAAGCTGGTTGTCGAGGGGATCGGCCAATAATACTATACGCATGTTACCGGTATATCAGGAGACGAATATACTAAATTCTTTATTGGATCATTGCCATTTTACAGGCGGGAACGGACCGGCTGACCGTTTACCCGGATTTTTATGACATCATAACCGGCCGGATGTCTCTTCAATCATGTCCCTGCAAAGGTTTAACAGGTCTAAAGACTCATCCTAATCAATTGTTAAACAAAGTTTTTGTTGATTTTTGCATTTTTATATCGTATCTTTATAGATTCAACCGAATCTTAACCTTGAATCATAAGTTTTCTTATCAAGTGGTTTAATTCTAATACGCAAAGCCATGAAAACTTTTCCCCTCTTCTTAGCAGTTCTGACCTTCACACTGATCCAGCCCTGCTGTCTGAAAGGCCAGGGCCTTGAATACGGCGATGCCCCCGAAGGGGTGGTCGCTTATCCCTCAACCGGCGTGGTCGGAACTTTCCCGACCTGTAAGACCGTGGGTACGGCCTATGTGGAGCATAATAATTTCGGAGCCCAGCTGGGACCTGCCTTTGATTTTGAAGGCGACGGCAATGCGGGTTTCTGTCCTGTCTTCCCGCCTTACGACAATGATGAGTGCTATGCCGACGGCGATGCAGGCCTGCTGTTCCCGGAACCCTTTACCATTGTGAATGGTGTGGTGGTAACCTGCCCGAATTCGAACGGTACTTCCCTCGGAAACCCATGCACCATGGCTGCATGGGGTGTAAACATCGATATTGATGTAATGAACTTCATGCCGAACCAAACACCGGGTTTCATGAATGTGGTGATTGATTTCGACCAGGGTGGTTCCTGGGGAGAAATCGTGAGCTGCCCGGGCGGGCCGCTTCCCGAGCATGTTCTGCAGAATTTCAATATTCCCTGGGGTTATGCGGGTCCTCTGTCGGGACTCATGCCCCCCGGCTTCACCATCGGGCCGAATGCCGGCTACGTATGGGCCCGTTTTACCATTTCAGAACAGCCTGTTTTCCAGAACTGGGACGGGCATGGCCTTTTCGAGGATGGTGAATCGGAAGACTACCTCCTGTACATCGCTCCCCTGCTGCAAAGCGATTTTGGCGACGCCCCCGACGGCGTCCTGGCCTATCCTTCCACGGGGATGAACGGTTCCTTCCCGACCTGTAGCTCGAATCCGGCAACAGGCTATATCGAACATTTTCATACCGGGGCTGACCTGGGGCCTGCCGTCGATTACGAGACTGATGGCAATGCCGGCCTTTGCCCGTCCTTTGCGCCTTACGATGATGATGAATGTTTTAATGACGGTGATGCAGGCCTTCTTTTTCCTGAGCCATTTACCATTGTCGGGGGACAGGTGGTGCCATGCACGGGTTCGGCAGGTACGGGCCTTGGATTTCCCTGTGATACGGCTGTGTGGGGAAGCAATGTCGATATCGACGTGAATAACTTCATTCCCACGCAGGCCGATGCTTATATGAATGTGCTCATCGACTGGAACAAGAACGGGCTGTGGGGCGATACGGTCTATTGCGGCGATGTAATGGTTCCCGAACATGTGCTGCAGAATTTTCCGGTGCCGTCGGGACATTCGGGCGCGCTGTCGGGGCTGATCCCGCCCGATTTCATCATCGGTCCGGATCCGGGCTATTTCTGGAGCCGCTTCACCATTTCCGATTATATGGTCAACGTTCCATGGGACGGAAGCGGCATTTTTGAAGACGGCGAAACGGAAGACTATCTGATCAGGGTCGACACCGCCGGCGTTACATGGGAATACGATTACGGCGATGCCCCCGACGGGGTGATGGCATATCCGGCAGGCGGAGTGATCGGCAACTTCCCCACCTGTGTGAATGTTGCGGCCAGCGGCTTCGTATCACATACCAATTTTGGCGCCATCCTCGGAGCGGCCGTTGACTTTGAGAACGAGGGCAATGCAGGCCTCTGTCCGGCCTTTACGCCCTACGACAATGATGAATGTTTTAACGATGGGGATGCGGGCTTGCTGTTCCCCGACCCCTTTACCATACAGGGCGGCACGATAGTACCCTGCCCCGGTTCTGCCGGAACAGCACTTGGCAACACCTGCCAACAGGCTGTCTGGGGTACCCATATCGATATTCATGTGCAGAATTTTATGCCCGGACAAGCTCCAGGCTATTTCAACGTTCTCTTCGACTGGACCATGAACGGGGCCTGGGGCGATGTGGCCAGTTGCCCTGCAGCGGCCGCACCCGAGCATGTGGTGCAGAATTATATCATCCCCAATGGCTATTCGGGGCCTTTGTCGGGACTGATGCCGCCCGCCTTCCTGATTGGGCCTAACAATGGCTACGCCTGGGCGCGATTCACCATATCCGAGGCCCCCGTACCCGTGAACTGGGACGGACAGGGCTCATTCGAGGACGGTGAAACGGAAGATTACCTGATCCTCATAGGTGCCCAGGCCATCGATGCCGATTACGGCGATGCACCCGAAGGATCCATGGCATACCCCGCCAGCGGGGTGATCGGGGCATTCCCTACCTGTACGGGAACAGGGCCGGCCAACCACTATGTGAGCCACCAGGGCGAACTGATATATTTCGGATCCTCCAAAGACTTTGAAACCGACGGGAATGCAGGGCTTTGCAGCCCCTATGCGATGCCTTACGACAATGACGAGTGTTTTGCCGACGGCGATGCAGGCCTGATCCTGCCCGTAGCCTATACCATTACCCAGAGCGGCGGCGTGTACCAGGTGGTGCCCTGTACGGGCAGTGGCGGCATCCTCGATACCATCTGCAGCATGGTGCACTGGGGCAGCGAACTCGACATTGACGTGAACAACCTCAGCAATTATGATGCCCTTGTAAATGTGCTGATGGACTTTAACCAGAACGGCCGCTGGGATCTCGACACCACCATGCATTGCAGCGGGAATGCGGTATATGAGCATGTGCTCGTGAACTTCCCCGTTCCCGCCGGCTACAGCGGGCCGCTTTCGGGTCTCAACCCGCCGGCATTCCTGGCAGGACCGAATGTAGGCTATATATGGACAAGGTTTACCATCAGTGTACTGACCGTGCCACAGGACTGGGACGGCGTTGGCAGTTTTGAGGAGGGTGAGTCGGAAGATTACCTGCTGTACGTTGATGTCATACCAGGGATAGACGAGGGTGCCGGCAAGGATTACGATCATGAACTGCAGTTATTCCCGAATCCTGCCGTTAACAGTTGCACCGTCAGCTTCAGGCTGAACGGAGAAAGCAATGCCTTTATCAGTATTTATGACCTTCGCGGCAGGCTTGTGAGAAGCATGGAAGCTGCACATCTGCCGGAGGGAAAGCATTCCATGGTCTGGGACCTGAGAAGCGGTGAAGGCCATGCGGTGATCAACGGCATCTATTTTGTAAAGCTGAGCCTTGATGGCATGCCTGCAGGCTATGCAAGGGTGCTGATCAGCCGGTGATGATCCCCATGAGGGATGAAACTTGTTTTTGGTATCTTTGGGCCATTAAAACCAGGATGCCAATGACAAGAATGACAATCCTGCTGCTGACTGCAGCAACATTCATTGCCGCCGGGCCGCTGCCGGCACAGGGTTTTTATGATGATCTGGATGCCGCTGCAAGCGGGAACTTGCTCGTGGGTATGTCCGTTGCCGTGGTTTGCCATGCCGGCATAACGGATGTTCATCATTACGGGATGGCCGACCTCACAAGGAGCATCCCCGTTACCGACAGCACCATGTACCGTTGCGCCTCCATTTCAAAGTCGGTCACGGCCACAGCCCTCATGAAACTCTTTGAGCAGGGTTATTTTTCCCTGGATGATGATGTTGGCGATCATCTTGATTTTAACCTTCGCAACCCCTACCATCCCGAACAGCCCGTCACTTTCAGGATGCTGCTTTCGCATACGGCCGGCCTGGCCGATGGCAGCGGCTACGGCAGCTTCCTGTCGGCCACGTACAACAACCCCTCCCCGCCGCACATCAGCAGCCTGCTTTTGCCCGGCGGCAGCTACTTTAGCTGGAACATGTGGCTCGACAAGCAGCCTGGTGTTTATTTCACCTATGCCAACATCAACTACGGGATCATCGCAACCCTCATCGAAAGCATCTCCGGTATCCGGTTCGACATATTTGCCAGGGACTCGGTCCTCATCCCCCTGGGAATAACGGGCCGCTTCGACGTGAGTGATATCGAAAACATCAGCAATGTAGCCGTGCTTTACCGCAATGCCGTGCCCCAGGCCGACAATTACCAGGGGATTGCTCCCGACCCGCCAAACCTGAGCGGCTATACTTTGGGAACCAACGGTCTGATCTTTGCCCCGCAGGGAGGGCTCAGGATCAGCGCCACCGACCTCTGCCGGTTTATGATCGCCCACATGGACGGGGGACAATACGGCGGGACGGCAATTTTGCAGGAAAGCACGGTGGAACTGATGCACCAGCCGCAATGGAACTATATCGGGGTGAACGGCAATAACTACTATAACCTCTTTAACCGTTGGGGACTCGGTTTTCACCTCACTACCAATACGCCGGGCGGCGATATCGTCATCGACGGGGTGAACATGACCGGCCATCCCGGGGAGGCTTACGGACTGATCAGCGACATGTATTTTGAAAAGGAAAAACAGTTCGGACTGGTGTTCATGACCAATGGGTATTACGGCACCGCCGGTTACGCATGGGGGAATTACAGCGCTTTCTATTCTGTGGAGGAGGAGGTGTTTGCGGCCATCGAAACCCATCATTACGATAATTGTGAGCCGGTTGGCATGCCTTTGGCAGATCAAAAGTCGCTTTCAAGGATATGGTACAATGCGGCGGATCACAGCCTGCATACAGATGTGTTGCCGGGAGGTGGCCGGCTGGCTGTTTTCAATATGCAGGGGCAAAGGGTTTATTATACCGCGAATATCGCGGAGCGGATGAGCCTGCCGCAACTGCCGGCCGGACCCTATTTCATCCGACTGGGACTTGAAGGCGCCGTCCATTTTCAAAAAATGATCATCTCAAAATAAGGTGTTTTTGATCGGAAGAAACACTGTTTTGACAGGCCCGGCGGATTGAAGCCGTCTGTGCCTGCCTGATTTTTGGCCCATCCCGCCCCCGGGATCAACAATTTTTATTATTTTTGACTGAAAGACAAAACCAAAAAGATGTTAAAGAGCGGACCACCGGTTTGCCTGCTTGTAATTCTGTTTACCGTGGTTTTTATGTTTCCCGCCCCGGCCCAGTTTCCTTTTTCGGTGCATTATTCAGTCAATAACGGCCTGCCCGGTTCCGAGATCCTTGATATTTCCCAGGACCGGGATGCTTACATTTGGTTTGCCACCACTTACGGCCTATGCAGCTTCGACGGTTATGTGTTCAGGAACTATTCGGTTCCCGAGATCCCCGATGAATCTTTCATCCTGATCTTCACCGGGAAAAACGGCAAATTATGGTTTCTTTCCTATACGGGCTATCTCTGTTACCTTGAAGGCCGGCACTTGCATCCCTATCCCCTGAATGACACCATGCAGCAGCTTGCCGGCAGGGATTTCCTGCATACCATCAAGGTTGACAGCCTCGACCGGATATGGTTCAAGGGGCATGGCGTGAACCAACTGCTGTGCATCGATGGTGATTCGATCATTTATCCCGACACCACGGGCCCCTTCACCTTTCAGCCGGGTGTTTTCCGTAATTATTATGTATCCCCCGACCATCCCGCTGCGGGTCAATCCCTTTTCAGCAGGGAAATGATCAGGTATCCCGCCCTTGTACAGGGAAGCCATCTGTACCTGATCCGCGACAGCGTTTACCGGCTTGAAGATGATAACCGCCTGAGCCTGCTGGGGCCTTATGATCCCGGAACGGGCCTGCAGGTTAATTCCCATGATGTTTATGTGGAACCCAATGGCGACATCTGGTTAAGAAAAGACCTGAAGGGCGCCCTGCATTACCGTCGGGGTGATCCCGGCCGGCCGGAGCTTTACCTGCCGGGGGCGAGGCTCACCCGTATCCTGAAGGACAGGGAAGGTAATTATTGGTTTGCCACCGAAGGCGAAGGGGTTTACCTGGTGCCCTCCTTTGAACTGGATGTGTTTCCCGGCGATCAGCAATTAATCCCCAACGCCAATGTGATGGCTTTTGCATTCAGGGGCAGGGAGGTCATCTTTTCCACCAACGACAATAGGATCTACAAAGCCAATATCCGCAAGGGAATGATTGCCATGGCGGCTCCATTCATCAGCGATGATGAGAATATCTATGGCAGGGATGTCCTCTGGCAGGATTCGGGTCCGGTATGGATACTGCAGTCGGGTTTCCTGCGCTATTCCCCATGGGGTGATCCGATGCCCCTCGATATGGTGATCCTTCACAAACCCTATGAAGCTGCAGAACTCCCCGACGGCTCAGTGGCCATCGCCACATTCCAGGGTTTCTACACCTATAAAAACGGTAAGCTGGGGTATGATTCCAGGAAGGACATGTTCCTGGAACATGTGCAGGCCATACACCAGGATGAAAATGGGGTGCTCTGGCTGGGGACAGTCTCGGGGCTATATGCTTTTTCCGAAGGAGGCTACGAATACTTTGGCGAACAGCATCCGGCCCTCGCGGGCAGGATCGCCGGGATCAGGTCGTCGGGCGAAGAGGTATGGGTGGGTACCAGGGAGAACGGTATTGTGGTGATCAGGAGCGACACACTCATTCATTTGGGTATCGGACAGGGACTGAACAGCAATATCATCAAGTCGATGCTCATCACCGATTCCATTGCCTGGGTGGGCACCAACAGGGGCCTTAACAAATTACGTATCCGGGGCATGCCTTTCGTCAGCGGACAGTATAACGTTTGGGACGGCCTGCCTTCGAATGAGATCAACGACATTGCCATGCATGATTCATACCTGTGGCTGGCAACCAATAAGGGTATTGCAAGTTTCAGGCCGGCAGAACTTAAAAAACCCGGGATCAGCCCATCCCTGTTCATCAGGAATATATTTGTGAACGGACGTGATACCAGCCTGCAGCCGGCATACAGGCTGGCCCCCGACCAGAACAACCTCAGGCTCGATTACGCAGGCATCAGTTTCCGGGACCCCGGTAATATTCTATATACCATTAATATCACGGGTTCGGACAGGAGCAGGCATGTTACCACTGCCACCTCCTTCTCATTGCCCGACCTTCCGGCCGGACAGTATGATATCAGCATAGAGGCATGCAACGCCGACCGGCATTGTACTTCCATCGCGCAAGCTGTTTCTTTTAACATCGACAAGCGTTTGACGGAAACTGCAGGGTTTCGCTTCTTCCTGATCCTGGCTGTGGTGGCTGTTACCGGGCTCATTACATGGGCACTGCTTAAAGGAAGGCAGAACAAGGAACGCCTCAGGCGTGAAATGCTGCAGTCGGAACAAAAGGCCCTGCGTGCACAAATGAACCCGCACTTTATTTTTAATTCTCTGAATTCCATCCAGTACTTCCTGCTCGAAAATGAACATGAGAATGCCGATGTTTACCTGGCCAGCTTTTCGTCGCTGATGCGCCGCACACTCGAGAACTCAAAACAGAATTTTATCCCGCTCAGGGAGGAACTGGACACCATCGGCCTTTATCTTGAACTTGAAAACCTCCGGTTCGAAAACAAATTCGAATACAAGGTGATTATTGGCGATGGCGTAGATACTGCCGTGGTATACATCCCGCCCATGATACTGCAGCCCTATCTCGAAAATGCCATCTGGCACGGCATCATGCCAAAGGGAGAAAAGGGAAGGATCATCATCAGGGCTGAATCATCGGGCGAAAAGCTGGTGAAGATCAGTATTGAGGATAATGGCATCGGTCGTGAAAAATCGGCCAGGGTGAGCGGAAAAAGAAGCGGTCACCGCTCCACGGGCATGAAGAATATCGAAGAAAGGATATGGTTGATCAACCGCATCCACAGAACAGGGATGGAGGTGAAGATCACCGACCTGTATGACGATAAAAGGGCAGCTGCCGGTACGCTCATCGAATTGTTTATTCCGGTGAGCGGATTCTGACAGGGCTTTTTACCCTTTCCCCTCATCCATATTCCCCTTTCACTCATTTCTCCTTGAAAACGCTACCCCGGGGCAGTACATTTGGCAAAAAAACCAATAAAAACAACTGCCATGAAAAAAACGAACTTAATCAGCCTGTTCATATTGCTATTTTCCGTGATCAATATGCAGTCGCAGGAATTGCAATGGGCCGGAAACCCGTCCGGCCTGGATTTTGAGTCGGCCAATGCCGTTGCCATCGGCCCCGACGGATATATTTATGTAACAGGGAATTTCAACAGCCCCGAAATGATTTTCAATGACGGCACTGCCACGGAAATCACCCTGGTAAATTCAGGAGGGAATGACTTTTTCTGTGCCAAATATGATAAGCTCAGCGCCGAAGTGCTCTGGGCCGTTGCCGGAAGCGGGAGCGACTCGGATTCCTGCACCGGTATCAGTCTTACAGCTACAGGCGAATTGTATATCTGTGGCAATTTCAATTCAACTGACCTTTCTGTTGGCGGCATGGCTATTACTCATACCGCAAGCGGAGGCGATTTCGACTTTTTCTTTGCCCAGATAGATCCCATAAGCGGGGATGTTACAGCCGCATACAATCCTTCTTTAGCGGGGATTGACGAAACAGCCACGGGAATAGCCGTTAACCATCATTTTGGTGTTTATGTATCCGGTTACCTGGGGGTGGCGCCACACAGGGATGTTTTTCTGAATGCTTATGACCCAGTAACAGGGACCTTTTTAGAAAGTGTTGCCATTTACGGGATCGATGATGATTATGCAAGCGATATCAGTATCAGCCCGCACGGGATCCTCTATGTTACCGGTGCCTTTAACAGCCCCCTGCTGGAATTCCCCGGAAGCGGCATTCCATCCCTGTCAGTATCGGAGGGATATGATATGTTTTTAATTCAGGCCGATGTGAGCATGTCGGGTGTTGACCTGATGTGGGCCATTTCTTCCACAGGCGACCATGACGAATGTGGTACGGCCGTGGCTGTCGACCCTTCGGGGAATGCCTATGTTACCGGTTATTTCGACGGGGTGGAAATGACGCTCCCGCCCGCAATGCCGCTTCCGAACTCCTGTACCATCATCGCCCCCGGATATCATACAAAAGACTTTTTTGCCGCCAGGATATCTTCAGCAGGTACTGCCGTTTGGTTGCAAGGTGCCAACGGGGGTTCGGGCGACTGGAACTTTGATGATGCCGGGATGGACATTGCCGTGAATGCATTCGGTGAGTGCTATGTTACCGGTTATTTCAAAAGCAGCGAGATTGATTTCGGGCTGGGTGTGAACCTGAATGCCACAAACAATAATTATTCGGAGCTGTTTATGGTTCGTTACGACAGCGAAGGGGTGCCGGTTTATGACCTTTGTCCTTCTTCTTTGTACGATGAATATGGCTACGGCATTGCTGTTAAGGATGAAGGGCAGTGCTTTGCACTGGTTGGAGAATTCCGCAGCAGCAGCCTCGACATTCTCGGGACGGTGCTGACAAATACCAGCACGGGTATGGAAGTTGGCGATGCGCTTGTGTTCCTGGCTTGCGATGCCTGTGAATGCATGGAGGCGGAGGCAACCGAATGGTATTTTGGCGATGGTGCCGGCCTTGATTTCAACCTTGTGCCCCCGGCATCGATCGCTGCCGGCAGCATCAACACCGGCGAAGGCAGCTCGGTGATCCACGATGCCGACGGCAATATGCTTTTCTATACCGACGGCATTACCATCTGGGACCGCGATCACAACCCCATGCCAGGCAGCGGCTCACTGTACGGCCATACTTCTTCAACACAATCGGCCATTATCGTGCCCAAACCATGCAGCAACCATATTTATTATGTCTTTACAACCGGTTACTGGGATGCGGGTGAACACGGCTTCAATTACAGCATTGTTGATATGAACCTGAATTCGGGAATGGGGGATGTTGTCCCCGCCTGTCTGAATATGAACATACTGCCGGTCGGCCAGGCCACTGAAAAGCTTACCGCCCTTACCCATGCCAATGGCAGCGACATATGGATCGTGACCCATGAATTTGGCAGCAACAAGTTTATGAGCTACCTGCTCGACCGCGACGGTCTGAGCGGCCCGGTGGAAAGCGCAATGGGCTCCATCCTGGGCAGTTACCACAACAAAGGTGGTTACATGGCAGCATCCCCCGACGGGGAATACCTTGCCAACGCTTTATATGATATGACGGACGTTGATTTCGAGTTGTTCAGGTTCAATACCGAAACCGGACAGGTTTATGATATGATGGGTTCTTTTGACCATTCCATGACGTGGGCTTACGGACTGGCATTTTCACCCGATGGAACCATGCTTTATGCTGCCGACTTCGATGAGCTTATGCAGTATGACATACTGGCTGAAGCATGGACTACCGTGGCCACCAATACCGCCGGACATGATTTCGGCGCGATCATGGCGGGTCCCGACGGGAAAATCTATGTTGCCAGGAATGGTGCTTCCTATCTGGATGTGATCCATGATCCGGATGAATATGGCGTGGCTTGCGGTTATGAGTGGCAGGGTGTACTGCTCGACGGCACTTCGGCACTCGGCCTTCCCCAGTGCTACGTGAATTCCTGCATCGATGCGGGCTTCTTTTCCGAGACCCATTACATCATGCTGGGCGAGAGTGTGCAGTTCCATGATGTATCGCGGGGCGATATTGATACCTGGACATGGACCTTCCCGGGTGGTTTCCCCCCGGCTTCCAATGATCCTGAACCACTGGTAAGCTATGATGTGAGCGGGGTATACAGTGTTACCCTGACCGTGACCGGCCCTGCCGGCAGCAGCACCGAGACCAAAAGCGCCTATATCCATGCGGGTACCACAGGCATCGCAGCCCCTTCAGATGCATACGAAGCCGTTGGTGTATACCCGAATCCCGCTTCCGGGCATGTGAACCTGCTGTTGCCGGATGAACCCTGTACGCTGCTGATCACCGATATGCAGGGAAGGGTCGTCATGCAGGAAGAAAGCCGCGGCGGACACTGGCGGTCCGATGTCGGGCACTGGCCACGCGCATTGTATTTTGTAACGGTAATTCCAGATGATGGTGATGTGAAATACCGTGCTAAGATCGTCCTCAAGTAGGCCTTTTGCGACCGGGCTGCTGAAATATTGGCAGCCCGGACGCTTTTTGCGGATATTTTTTTACTTTTATGACAAAGCAAAAAAAGATGGAAAACAAGATCAGGGCCGTCATCATCGACGATGAAAAAAAGAGCATCCTTACCCTTACCAAATTGCTGGCGAAGTACTGTCCGGAAATTGATATTACTGCCACAGCCGAAAGCGTGGGGGAGGGTACGGCGGTCATCGACCGGCTGAAACCGGAACTGGTATTCCTTGATATAAGCATGCCCGACGGCGATGGCTTTGATGTCCTGCAACTGGTCGATCATACGAATTTTGAGGTGATCTTTATCACCGCTTCCGACCAGTTTGCCATGAAGGCCTTTGAGTTTTCGGCTTTGCATTATCTGCTTAAGCCCATTAACCACCAGGAACTGCGGGATGCCGTGCAGCGCTTTGTGAGGCTGCGAAAGACCAGCCTCATGCATGAACAGGTGAATGTGCTCAGGCAAAGCCTGAACAATGAGCACCAGAAGATCATCCTGCCTACTTCCGAAGGCCTTCACATCATCGGGCTGGATGAGATCATTCGCTGCGAAGCCGACGACAACTACACCCACTTTTTCTTGCTGGATGCGAAGAAGCTGATCGTTTCCAAAACCCTGAGCGTTTTCGAGAAGATTCTGTCAGATCTTCACTTCTCGCGTGTCCACAACAAACACCTCATCAACCTTAAGCATATCAAGCAGTATATCCGTGGAAAGGCCGGCTATGTGATCATGATCGACGACTCCTGCGTTAACATTTCGGAAAACAAAAAGAATGATTTTCTCGACAAGCTGAAAAGATATGCCCGCTCGCTCTAATAAGATCAATCGAAATACCCTTCTGCGCATCCTGCTGCTATTTATAATGCTGTTGCCGGCTGCAGGCAATGTTTGCGGCCAGGTCAAGGTGATACTCGACACACCGGCACGCGACAGCCTGCACATCTGCGATATATGGAATGTCCTCCTGGTGAACCGTTCTGCGGATACGGTTGCCGTTTTCGTGCATGGGAGCATTGAGGAAGCTGCCCGGGGCCCGGTATACCAGGGAAGAAGCGATACCCTGCACATTCCCCCCATGTCGGAAATGAAAACGGATATTTGCGACAGTAATCCTCAGCGGCTGAATGATTATACATATCCGGGCCTGCAAAATGGCGATAATCTCTACCTGACTTTTCCTTCGGGTGTCTTTACGCTTTGCGTATCCATCAGCCGCACCGGTACGAATGAAGAACTCGATAGCGAATGCATTAAGGTCCATGCAGCCAAAACATTTACTGAAGAAGACGCCCGTTGATCGATGATAATGCAATGATTATTATCGGGTTTTCTTGGTTCTATGTGCAATTACCAAGTGTAAAGTATCGTTGAAACGGCTCATTTTTTTATTTGCCATGCGGGTTCATTATTTCGTATCTTTCACTCATGTTTAACTTAAAACGTGAATTATGAGCCTGGCAAAAGATTTTAAAGCATTTGTGATGCGCGGCAATGTGATTGATCTTGCCGTTGCGGTCGTAATCGGGGGCGCTTTTGCGAAAATTGTAGCTTCCTTTGTCAATGACATCCTGATGCCTCCACTGGGCATGTTACTGGGAGGGGTCGATTTTAAGGACCTTCTTGTGGTGATCAAACCGGCAAGGGAAGCCGTAATGCAGGGCGAAGCGGTGGTATCCGAAGCCGTATCCGCCGTAACATGGAATTATGGGATGTTTGTCCAGAATGTGATCGATTTCCTGATCATTGCTTTTGCAATCTTTATGGTGATCCGGGCCATGACGCGGATGCAGCGCAAGCAGGAAACCCCTGCGGCGCCTCCTCCGCCTCCGGAACCTGGTAATGAGGAAAAACTTCTTTCGGAGATCAGGGACCTGCTGAAGAAATAGAATTGAAAGTGTGCTTTTTAAGGGGCGGCATGCAAAAGAGAAAATGCGTGCTGTCCTTTAATTGGCAGAAAATAATAATGGGATCCCGGCAGTCGGTTATAGTTTTATAAAAACCACCCGCCGGTTATTGGCCTTTCCGGCAGGAGTCTCATTGCTGTCGACAGGTTCCGATTCACCTTTCCCGTCAGTCTGCATCCTGTTCATGTCGATGCCAAACTCGCTGTTCAGCGCATTACGCACTGCCACGGCCCTTTTCCGGCTAAGTTCGAGGTTCATGGCTTCACTGCCGTCGCTGTCGGTATGCCCCACGATCATCACCTGAACGGCAGGATTATCCTGCAGCACAAGGGCTATTTCTTTTATTGCGCCATATGATTCGGGGCGGATCCTGTCAGATCCGGAGTCGAACAAAATGCCCCGGCTGACCAGTATCCCTTCATTCAGGAGTTTGCTGCGGCTGTCAGTCGCTCCGGCGGCAATACGGAAATTGCCGATCAATGCATCGAAATCGGCGTTTATGGTGTTAAAGCGGAAGCGGTTATAGGTATGACCGGCGGGAAGGGCTTTGGGCAGGTCAAATATTTTCTGTTCATCAACATATACCCTGAAGCGGGTTTTCTGCACCCAAATGGATATATGCCTTATTTTTCCGGTCCCCAGCGGAGCTTTTTCTGTTTCGCTATCCATCAGGTAGGAGTAATCCTCATAGTTGGCATAGCGGTGGGCATCTACACCAAGTGTAACCTCAACCCCTGCCGTTCCGGGAACACCGGCTGTGTTCAGGTCAAAACCATCCGGCTCGCTGTAATAGGTCATCACCAGTTCACCCCAGGCAGCTTCCTCAACGGGGATCGGAATGAGGTCGAATTCAATGGTCATATGTGAGGGAAAGACATCCGCAAGTTCTGCGAAAATGTTGTCGCCACCGGCCGGAAGTTTAAACCACTTGCCTTCAAACAGGTTCGTGCTAACAACTTCTCCTCCGTGATTGGTGTTCCAGGCCGCGGGGAAGTCTCCCACAGGAGTATCGGAAAAGTCGTCAAAAAAGATCACGGTTTCACCGGGAATAAAATCGAATTTTGAATAGGTCTGTAAGCTTTGTGAATGAGAATGATGAGCTGCAAAAGCCGCAAGCAGCAACAAGATGATGATTTTTGAGAAGGAGTTTTTTTTCATGACAGGTTTTTTTTTGAATTGCTTTTATGAAGACCTGCAGGCAGTATACCACCGGACCGGCACGAAGGGTCACGCCGGAAACCGGTATTGCCGGCAGGGTGTAAAATTAGGCGGGATGCCTTGTATTGTATTGTAAAAAACGGTCAGATTCCTTTTGTTTATTCACAATTTCTGCCCGAGATCATTCTTGCCTGGCGGTGGTCTCTCCGGAAGAATGAGCGGGGTGTTTCCCCCACAATTTCCCTGAAATCCCTGATCAGGTGCGATTGGTCGTGAAAACCGAATTTGCAGATGACATCAAAAAAATCTACCGCACAGCCATGCAGCATATATTCCCAGAGCTTGCTCACCCTGATGATCCTCGAAAGGCTTTTGGCGCTGATGCCAACCCGCTGCCTGAAGAGGCGCCGGAAAGTCCGTTCATTCATGCCATATTGCATGGGAATGCTTCCTACCGGAAGACTACCGCCGGAATGGTGGATAGTTTCATAGATGTTGTCGATGGTATCAGGCAAATAATGATTAAAGTGCAGATGGTAGCTGAGTACCGTTTCAAACCGGCTGATCCGTTCTTTGTTTCCGCCAGAAGACCCGATGAAGCCTTGCTGTTCAGTTGTGATGATGATGCCGGCAGGGGTAAAGTGCCTCGTGTTCATCAGATCCATTCTCTGGGAAAAAACTTTCGAAAATGCCGTGGTTTTGAAAATGACCACCATGGAATCGATGGGCGGAACTCCTTCAACGATCAACGACCGTATGGCGGGTGGGACAATAAAGGCGGGAGGGAGGAGGTCGCGTTTGCCGTTTATATTGGTGTGGATGATGCCGCTGAAATTTATTACCAGGGCAGTGTGGCCGTCGGGAATGAAGCGATCTGAGAAATGGGTGTCGCCTTCTTCCGACCTCAGGAAAAGGAAATGGGATATTACATTTTTAAAACTGCCTGACGGATATTCGATCACGGGGGTCATTGGATTCTTGTAATTTGGATATGGCCTTTCGGGGAAAATCCCCGGTAAAATTACACATGATTGGCTTTCCTGATCCTCAAAATCTTATTTTAACCCATATTTTTGATATTGCAGTTGTGATATATACCAGGTTGATCCGATCGGCGGTAAATCCCGGGCGGGAAAGAGGGGTCTGTTCTTTTTTCTGAAAGGCAGATTTTGTAACTTTGAGGCGTTCCGGCTTGTCTTTTTTCTGAATCCCGGGTATTTTTCAGCTTAAAATGCAGGTTGAAAATGCAGGATACCCTGAAGTCATGCTCCGGAAAAGCATAAATAAGATACGACATGAGAAATATCGGAAAAACACGAAAGGCCACGGTCATAATAACCATTTTAATGGTCACGCTCGCCTCCGGCGATGGACACGGGCAATCCAATGACAAACAGCAAAAAAAGCATATCATGAAAGAGATTGAATTGCCCGAACCGCTTCTCTCGGGCACCGTGTCACTTGAAGAAGCGCTGGGCATGCGCAGTTCCGTGCGGAGTTTTACGGGCGAACCGCTCAGCATGGCTGATCTTTCGCAGTTGTTGTGGGCTGCACAGGGTGTAACACGTGCGGACAAGGGGTTCAGGACGGCACCATCGGCAGGCGCCACTTTCCCCATGGAGATATTCCTTGTTTGTGCACAGGTAAATGGACTGGAAGCAGGATTATACCGCTATCGTACCGGATCGCACAACTTGTTGATGCTGAAAAGCGGTGACCTTCGGGAACGGCTGCTCGAAACGGCACTGATGCAAAAGTGGTTAAGCCAGGCTGCCGCCATCCTGGTGGTGTGTGCAGATTATAGCCGCACCACCGGACGCTACGGCGACAGGGGCATACGGTATGTACATATGGAAAGCGGCCATGTGGGACAGAATATTGCCCTGCAGGCTGTTGCCCTGGGGCTGGGAACCACGATGGTGGGGGCCTTCAACGACCATGAGCTGTCGGTGGCGCTGGACCTGCCTCAGGAGCTTCAACCTCTTTATATTATTCCGGTAGGAAAGCCGCGGCAGTGAGCCGGAATGTTTTGACTGGACGGTTTTCAGGGTGAAACGGCTCACATCTTGTATAATCGACTTGTCCGGCATGCCTGAAGAGGGATCGCTCATATGACCGCCGGAAAAAGCCTGATGTGATATCTATTCGTATATTCGCAGCATGTTATCCTGGCAAGAAACAATAAGGATCAACATGCCTCAACACATGAACGGCATAAGTTGCATGGAGATCAACATAAATCATTAAAACCGGGCCATATATGAAAAGATTTTTTACCGTCTTATTCCTGCTCCTGCTGTTTGCTGCAGAGGTTATGCCACAATCGTCTTCCATCACTGTGAACGGTTATGTTTCCGGTGTATGGGATGTTGATACCGTCAGGGTGACGGATGATATTGCGGTTGCCGAGGGCGACAGCCTGATCATCCTGCCCGGTGTACTGCTTGAGTTTTCAGGGCCCTATTCTTTTTATATCAGGGGATACGTACATGCGCTGGGAAGCCCTGACGCATTCATCGTCTTTGACGTGGCCGACACCCTGGGCTTCAGCGTCGACACCCTGCCGCAGGGAGGATGGAACGGGGTACATTTCTATTATAACGGCGGGCTGCCCGATTCCTCCCTCTTTGAGTACTGCGTTTTTCGCCATGGCAAAGCTGTAAGCCCCGATACGCTCGAAAATTACGGTGGCGCTGTCAGCATCAGGTATTCGGATAAGGTCAGGTTCTCGCACTGTGATTTTACAAATAATTTTGCTGCTTACAACGGTGGTGCCCTTTATGCGGAGGTCTCAACATTTCAGGTTGACCATTGCATGTTTGCGGATAACAGATGCGGCCCGGCCGACTTTCCATGGGGTTATGGCGGAGCGATCTGTGCCGACCAGTCGGAGGTGAGGATCACAAACAACATATTTACGGGAAATTCTTCCACCGGGGTTGGCGGTGCTGTGGCCATCCGCTTTCGCGATGCGATGGTCGGCAATAACATTTTTACATATAACCACAGTGCCCTGGGCGGTGCCATCGGGTACCTGCATTACTACCAGTATGCACACAGCCAGCATAACAACCTTATATACGGCAATACAGCCGAATTCTTTGGCGGCGGCATCGCCAGCCTTGATGCAGGCCCCACTTTCGTCAACAATACGATCACACAGAATGCTTCCGTTTATGGCGGCGGCTTTTATGTTAAGGATTCGCTCATCCCGAATTTATACAATACGATATTATGGGATAATAATGCCGCAGTGGGCCCTGAAGTGTATTTGTGGGATGCCTTTGCTTCGGCCAACTTCTATTATTGCAATGTGGCCGGCGGTCCGGAACTTTTCGGCGGCAGCGGGGGCGGAGCGGGCTATGGCGGCGAATACCTTGAAAACATTGATGAAGACCCGTTGTTTGCGGATGCCGCCAACCTTGACTTTCACCTTTCCCCCTCCTCGCCCTGCATCAATGCCGGCACACCCGACACCAGCGGTTTGGGCCTCCCTGCATGGGATCTCGACGGCATGCCCCGCATTGACCATTATCACCAGATCATCGACATGGGTTGTTATGAACAGATTGAAGTGGGGCAGACCGGACCATCCGCCAATACAAGGGCGGAAACACCCATCGCTTTTCCCAATCCCTTTACGGAAAATGTCAGGATTGACTTTGTCATGGCCCGAGGGGGGCAGTGCAGGGTGATGGTGTATGACATGTATGGGAATCATGTCAAGACCCTCTGCAAGCATGAGATAAATGCCGGCCCCCTGAGCCTGTGGTGGGATGGCACCGGACACGACGGCGCCAAAGTGGCCGCTGGCTCCTATATTGCCGTTCCCTTCCTGGACGGGCAGGCGATGCGGCCTGTCAGCTTGCTGAAGGCGGGCCGCTGAGGTCGACTCCGGCTGTTTTCAATCATTGGCACATAAATTAATCCGTAAATCGTTTCGCCGGGCAGGCGAATTTTATTAGTTTTATAACCGCAACGGATGTTCCTGATCCCGGAAATCCGGCCGGCTCCTGAAAATTCTTTACCTTGCTGTATGTTTAACCTTAATACCTGAAAGGATGAAAAGAAAATTTGTTTTCCCGCTTTTGTCTTTAGTATTATTTATGATCGTTTTATCGGATATCCGGGATGCTTCGGCCTGTACCCGTGTGGTCTACCAGGGTCCCGGAAATACCGTAATCACAGCCCGGTCGATGGACTGGAAAAGTGAAATTCCGGCTAACCTGTGGATTTTCCCGGCAGGGTTGGAACGGGAAGGCGTTGTCGGTCCCAACTCCATCAAATGGAAATCGAAATACGGAAGTGTGATCGCAAGTGCATGGGATATTGCCACTGCCGATGGCATGAATGAAAAGGGACTGGTGGCCAATATTCTCTGGCTTGCAGAAACAGAATATCCGCCCTATGATATCAACGGCAGCATGAAAGGTTTAAGTGTAGCGGCATGGGCGCAGTATGTGCTCGATAATTTTGCCACAGTGGCCGAAGCTGTTGAGGAATTGCGCAGGGAGGATTTTGTGGTGGTATCAAGTTTTATTCCGGGAACCGACAGGTTTTCCACGCTCCACCTGTCGATTTCCGATGCCGGCGGCGATAATGCCATTTTCGAATATATTGATGGTGAATTGGTTATCCATCACGACCGCTCATATAATGTCATGACCAATTCGCCGGTTTTTGAGGAGCAACTGGCCCTGAACAATTACTGGAAAAACATTCCGGGTACGCTCTTCCTACCCGGAACAAACCGTGCGGCAGATCGTTTTGTCAGGGCGTCATATTATATTGACGCGATACCCGCGACTGATAACACCCGGGTTGCCGTGGCAAGCGTTTTTAGTGTCATCAGGAATTGTTCAGTACCCTATGGGATCGAAACCCGGGATGAACCCAATATCTCAACCACCAGGTGGAGGTCGGTATCGGATCAGAAGAACCTGGTATATTATTTCGAGACCGCCCTCACGCCCAACACCTTCTGGGTGGACATGAAAGATATCGACTTCGGCAATGGTATGCCTGTGAGGAAACTCGACCTTGGCAACGCCGGAATATATGCCGGCAATACGGTGGGGCAGTTTGTTGAAAGCCCTGCATTTGAATTTGCCGGCTTATAGCAAGGCGGCGTTTTCCGGGAATGTATATATTTGTATCATACCGTATTGTTTTCAACAGTTTTTATATGAAGCATCTATTGATGATTGCAGCATGCCTCCTGCTTGTCTTCTGCTCAGAGCCGGTCAGAGAGGATGCACCCCTTGTGATATCCGGTGGCAGGATCATCAGGATCGAAGATTTTCCTTCCCGCTATGTTACGGCCCGTCATGTGGATGTGTGGCTGCCCGCGCAAACTGATGCAGGGGATCGTTGCGCCGTATTATATATGCACGACGGGCAGATGCTCTTCGACAGCACACATACCTGGAACCGGCAGGAATGGAAAGTGGATGAAACCATGGACAGCCTGATCAGCCATGGAATCATTGGCAAGACGATCGTGGTGGGAATATGGAATGATCCTCCTTACCGGCATTCCGACTATTTCCCGCAGAAACCTTTTGAAAGCCTGCCTGCCGGACAACGCGATTCCCTGCTGCAACTGAAAAGGGGAGGCCAGGCAGCCCTCTTTGCCACCGAAGTGCGATCCGACGGGTACCTGAAATTCATTGCCGGGGAGTTGAAACCCTATATTGACAGTCGCTTCCCGACACTTCCCGGCAGGGAACATACCTATGTGGCCGGTTCAAGTATGGGGGGCCTGGTGTCATTGTATGCGCTGTGCGAATATCCCGAAGTTTTCGGGGGTGCGGCCTGCCTGTCGACACACTGGCCGGGCGTTTTCGGAACCGAAAACAATCCCGTTCCGGCCGCATTGATGGCTTACCTCGAAGAATGCCTTCCCCCCCCGGGGAATCATAAAATATATTTTGATTATGGCACGGAAAGCCTTGATGCCCTCTACGAGCCGTTTCAGGATGCAGTCGACAGCCTGATGCACCGGAAAGGATACGGGGATGCACGGTGGATCACATTGAAGTTCGATGGGAAGGACCATTCTGAAAAAGCCTGGAGCGAACGCCTGCATATTCCGCTGGCCTTTTTGCTGGGGGACTGATGAACGGGTGGTGCAAATCCTCCCTGTTATGGATATTCAGGGATGGACGAATGATCTTGCAGGAATTACGTATATTTATCGGATCAATATTAACCAATGGTATAACGATATGAAAAAGTTACTGACCCTGTCCCTGCTCGTTTCCCTTAGCCTGGCCTGCCTCTCACAACACAAGCCTTGGCAGTGGCAATTGCCCGATGGCGGCCCGCCCGCCGGTGAACTCCGGGAGGAATACCCTTCAGTGCCATTCCGGAGGCCGGTTCCATTGAAAGAACTCGATTACGATTCACTCAACATGCAGTTTACCGGTAACTGGCCCTACGGCCAAAGCTTCTCGGTAAGCAGTTCTGTGACGGGCGATACCGTGTTTTTTGGTTCCGGTGCAGGTTTGGTGGTGACAGATGCCACCGATCCCTGGAATCCTGTTCAGATTGCCGGGATCAGGGCAAGATCGCTTATCGATCATTCTTATTATGATGCTTCTGCAGGGCTTCTGTTCCTGGCGGCATACTTCTCCGGTGTGGAGATTTGGGATGTGTCGGATTTCGCAGAGCCGCAGCGCATAGCCCGCATCCCGCTGAACAGTTACCCGCGGGGCGGTATTTACGCCCGGGATGGCATCCTTTATATCGTTACCGTGGCTGATGGACTCTACATTGCTGATATCAGCGATCCGCACAATCCCTCAATCATCGCGCACCAGATCATCAGCGGCCCGCTGGTGTGGACCAGCTCCTTCCACGGCGACCATGCATATCTTTCACAAGGATCATCGGGTATTAAGATCGTGAATATTTCCGACCCGTATAACCCATTCATCGAAAGTGTGTTTTCGACCAATGCCACCGGTATCGTGGTAAAAGATCATACCGGTTATGTGGTGGCACATGATTTTGGTCTGCGGATCTTCGATTTTTCGGACCTGACAGCGGTTAGCCTGCTCGGCGAGCTTGCCCTCGACGGCTTTCCTTACCGCCTGGCGAAGAGCGGCGATCATGTGTACATTGCCAATTCAACCACCAACCCGGGTGGCGGCATTAATGCGGTGGATGTTGGCGATCCTGAAAACCCGTTCCTGTGCACGACCCTGACCCCCGCCGAGACTTTTATTTCGGCCGGCGGGCAGGTTCTGGCGGCCAGCGGCAATTCGGGCGGCTTCCTGCTTGTCGACATCAGCGATCCCGCCGATCCCCAATATGCGTCGGAGCTGAATACCGCATGGTCGACCATCGATATCGCCGTGCAGGGCAACCATGCCTATACGGGCAGCAACGGATTCAGGGTATTCGACATGAGCGATCCGGCCCATCCCGTACAGGTGGGCTTCGAAGAAACAGACGGGGCCATTGTCAGGCTCAGCGATACGCTGGCCGTGTATATACCCAACAGCATGGGGTCGGGCAACAGGGTGAACATTATGGATATTGCCGATCCCGAAAACCCCGAACACATTGGATATTACCCGCCTCCTGTGATGACCAACGACCTGGTGCTGAAAGGGCACCATGCCTATGTGGCATGCTGGTGGGACGGCTTCCGTGTGGTGAACTTCAGCAATCCGTCAGGGCCTGCGCTGGTGTCGCATAATTTCGGATGGGTGAACGGGGCCATCCCGGGCGAGGAATTCTGCTATGTACAGGCACTCGACATCTATGGGGATTACCTCTATGTGCTTGATTACGGCCCTTTCCCGGACCAGGACTCAAAAGGTTTGTACATATGGGATATCAGCACTCCCGACGATCCGCAATTGCTTCATCGCTTTGAGGATATGCTGAGCATGGGACATGACCTGAGGGCCTGGGGCGATTATGTTTATATTTCGGATAAGGAGGGGGGAATGGAGGTTGTCAATGTGTCTGATCCCATGATGCCGTTTACATGCGGATACCTGGCATTGACGGATGCAGCCTGGGGCATCGACATCTCCTGGCCCTATGTATATGTTTCACAATACATCCTGGGCGGCGTGCATATCGTCAATGTGATGGATCCCGCCGACCCCCAACTGCTGGCCTATTACAAACGTTCGGGTTGCTTTGCCCTGGGCGTGACTGCCTGGGACCAGTATGCCCTGGTTGCCGATGGCCCCGCGGGCATGCAGGTTTATGATTTTCTGCTTGCTACGGATATCGCAGAACCGGAACAGAAAGTGACCGGGACCTTGTCGGTATTCCCGAATCCGGCCCGGAACCACTTTAGTATAACCTGTGATCTTCCGTATGCCGGACGGGCAAAGCTCAGTATCTTCGATATCGGCGGAAAAATGCTCAGGGAGGTTCCGCTGGGAGATGCCCCCGCAGGAGTATACAAAAGAACCATAGAGACCGGCGACCTCAACCCCGGTGTGTATATGTTAAGGCTTGACTGCCGGGAAACAAGCCTGGCCGCCAGGTTGCTGGTTGGACACAGTAACCGCTGAACCTGAACGGGATGCACCGGTGAATGGCTCAATGCAGTTTTTTCTCCAGACTTGCCTCGTTACTGCTTTTATGTTATGACCCAATATGCCGGTTTTTTTTCATACAGCATATTGATGTTGTAATGGAAAAAATCCAATCATTCTGTTTAACAAACAATATTTCCTCTAAAATCCGGGCATATTGGAGACCGCAGTTTTTTGCTTGTTGACTTCAGCTTTTTTATTTCGTAACTTTCCAACCAAACAAATCAATAAAATGCAATGCCGGATGAAATAAATTCCGGTGATGCTTAAGTCAATATTTTTCATCAAAAAATTATTATTGAAGATTTATAAAAGATACTCAAAGCATACAACGACAACTGTTAACAATGTTTAAAGTGCGGAGTCAGCACGTTAATCACTGACAGAATCATCATGAAATGCAAAATCAATGCGCGCCATTACCTGGTCATTATGGCTGGTGTACTTTTTATGCTCACCAGTCAATGTAAGAAGGAGGATAACAGTATAAATGCTGCCGCAAATAACCTTCAATACAGGCTTGAAAATTTGCTTGACAGTTCTCTGAATGCATACCGGGAAAATGTGCCAGATTATCCCGGAGGACTTGCCATGAAAGTTATTTGCAGTCAGGGATCTTTTTTTGTGTCAAGTGGAATGGGGCAGGGTATTACCGAACAGATTCATTTCAGGGCAGCCAGCAATTCAAAGACATTTACGTCCTCGGCTGTCTTGTTGCTTTATCAGCAAGGCAGGTTGGATATCAAGCATAAGATTACCGATAACATCCCCGGCACAAGCGAACCCTATGTGCCTGACAGCCCGGCATATGATATCCCCTTCAAAAATTCGATCACCATTCTTGACCTTCTGCGTCATCGTGCGGGCGTATTTGATGTGTCGAATGAATATATCCCCGATACCATCAGCCAGCCATTTCCATATATCGGTCAGAATTATATTGACTTTGTACTGGGAATCGACAACCAGCACACATTCACTTTTGAAGAATTGGTGAATGTGGTGGCTGAAACAGGACTTTATTATTTCCCACCCGGAACGGGCTATCATTATTCCAATACAGGGTATTCCATCCTTGGAAAGATCATAGAGCGCATTACAGGACAATCTTATCAGGCCTTCCTGGAAGCAGCGGTGATTGTACCCATGGGATTAAAGAATACCACTGTTCCTGTTTTGGGGGATGACCAGGGAATTCCGGAACCTTTTGCCGCCGGTTATATGCTTTATGAGGATTTTCAGGAAGATGTGAGCTTGTCGAATGTGTCGGCACATGTGGCCGAAGGATCGGTGATCACAAGCCCGGCCGACCTGGCCTTTTTTATCCGTAAGCTGCTATCCGGGCAGGGTATCCTCAGTCCCCATACTGTTAATTCGGTGATGATGAATTGCCTGCCTACCGGGACTGCCACAGCCGGTTTCTACGGTTGCGGGCTCACATATACCAATAATCTGGGCTACGGTCACAACGGCGCTCATAAAGGATACCTGTCCATGATGATATACGATCCCGCATCTGATTTCACTGTGGTGATATTTACGAATACATGGAATTTGAAATCAGGCATGAACAGTATTGCATATCAGCTTACCGGCTTGCTTGAAAACACATGCTATCAGGCCAGGGCAACCGTAAATTAGATGGCTGTTGCCAATGGGGTATGAACAATTCGCCTGCCGGTTCTGATCCGCCTGCAGTAATCGGTGAGTAAAGATTTAAACATACTGCAAATTACTATTTAAAAAAAATCCATGCAAATTTTTGCGCATCAGGGATACATTAAAGAGTGGTTGGTGAAAACCCGGGAGGAAATGAACTTTTTTATTTGTATCTTTGCTTCAAATACATGCATGTATTTAAATAAATATAATTATAAATATTAATGCCCCGAATCCTTTAACGGTTATTTATGGATACAGGCGAGCTTACGGGCTCCATCTGCTTGGGAATTATTGAATTGCTTAAAAAATTATAAAACTAAAAAAAAATGAAAAAACTTATCTTTATTACAGGCATGCTTTTATTTCCCTTCCTGAACCCTATGGTTACGGCACAGGAAGTGATCATTACGGACGATGCTTCCTATACGACCCCTGCTCAAGGGGCCATCCTGGATGTGAAATCAACCACCAGGGGGTTTGTTGTGCCACGAATGACCACAGCCCAGCGAACTACTCTTGGTAGCACTATACCTGCCAACGGTGTAGTGGTTTACGATACCGAACTGGGCTCGTTCTGGTACTGGAAGACGGACACCTGGCAGGAAATAGCGGCTTCGAACCTTAACCTTCAGAATGTCCGGTTTGGCGACGCGGATAATTATTCGACCTTCGAAGCCGATGGCACTCTCCTCATGATCGGCGATGCCAGGGTCTGGAACGACTTTGTTGTGCCAGGTACGGCTGCAAGGGCCGGCAGTGTGAATCCTCCTGCATTTGTTGAATTTAGAGATGGTATTTATACACTGGCTTTTGGAGGCGGCAACAATAAGGAAGACCAGGTCTTTCTTGCCATACAGATGCCGCACGACTGGGATGAGGGTACCGGCATTGAACCGCATATTCACTGGGCACCGGCTGCAGTAACGACTACCACCGATGAGGTTAACTGGAATTTTGAATATGTGTGGCAAAATTATGAATCGGTATTCCCTTCCTCTGCCACAAAGATCAATAATATACTTGACGATGTTGAGGCAGCCTACAGGCACAACATTACCAGCTTTGGAACGATCGATGCCACGGGTATGACCATCAGCAGTATCCTGATGTGCCGCTTGTGGCGAAACGGGCATACAGATTCGTATAATGGGGATGCATTTCTGCTTTCCTTCGATATCCACTACCAGACCAATACCATCGGCAGCAGGGAGCAGTACACCAAGTAGTGCCCGAAACAGCATGCTTACGGGGAAAGGCATAGCCTTTAATGGGTGATATAATAGATCTTTCCCTGGAAATAGCCGTCGTCCAGAACAATGCTGTCGTTTACGGGGTCTTCCTCATTGGGCAAAGATCCCGAAAAAGTGCCTTTTATCCAGCCGCCGTTGCCTTCCCAGAGGCTGATGCTGACGCTGAGGTGGCCGCCCGAATGCGAAGAGTAATATTTCCCTTCGGGACTAACCCATATAAAATAGAAATGATGTTCGCCGGTTTGATGGCTTTGGCCTGATTCAACATGATCGGGCAGCCCGATGCTGATGCTGTTCTTTTCCATGTCGTCTTTGCGGGCCATAAACTCACCGCAATAATGTGACATGATGCAGAATCGGTTGAAGCGCAGGTAATCATCGTATTGTACTTTGGCACCTTTCAGTGAAAAAGTGGCATAAGGCTTTGGTTCTTCGGGTTCCTTTTTCCTGCAGCCTCCTGCCATGAGCAATAAAGATGAAACAATCAGCACGGTAAGGGTCGTTTTCATGGTCAGTTTTTTATAAGGACCAAGGTAGATAAATATCAGGAATGCTTTTTCCTGACAGATGGTAATGTTAATCATTTCTTCCCCTTTCGGAAAAGTATTAACTTTATGAGCAAACATGTGTATAAAAATCAGATGTTATGAAAGCTAAAACTCCCCGGCTGATCAGGAAGATCCTGAGGCCTTTCCTCACCGGTGTATTCACTGTTTTTCCATTGCTGATCACCCTGGTGGTGATCAACTGGTTTGTCAACTTCATGAAGGGTTTTATGGGGCCCGACAGTACTTTTGGATCATTCCTGCAAACAGTGGGTCTTAATTTTGTTCGTAACGACACCGTGGCTTACCTGCTCGGGCTGGGTGCCACACTGGTACTGATCTATTTCCTGGGGATACTGGTACAGGCCGGGCTGCGACGCCAGTGGAATACCATTACAGATGCCGTTATGTCGCGGATTCCGTTGATCAGTACCATATACAATGCCTCGAAGAAGATCACAACCATGTTTGAGGTAAAAGACCAGCCCGACCTGAAGTCGATGAGCCCGGTGATGTGCACTTTTGGCGGGGAAGGCGGTACCGCGGTACTTGCACTCTTAACTTCAAGGGATGTGATCAATATTGGCGGAAACGATTATTATGGCGTTATGATCCCGACCTCTCCCGTCCCGATTGGCGGTGCCATTCTGTATGTGCCGGTAAACTGGGTAACAGAGGTTGATTTCGGCATCGACGGACTGATAAATATATACGTGTCGATGGGTGTGAATGCCTCGGAGTATTTTCAACCGAAGCCCCCATTGAAAGGTCAGCCGGAAGCCTGAAACGTCTTCTGATAAATGCAATCTCTTTGTAAAGGTGGGGGTATTGCTTTACCTGACAGTAGGGATGATCCAGCCCATGACGATGGTCCCGGTAACCCCCAGCGCCACCACGATCAGTTTAATGGTAAGCGTTTCGATCAGGAAGGTGTTTGACAGGGCGATCATGACCCACATGGTGCCGATGGCTGAAATCTTGGCTCTTTTTGTCATTCCTTTTTTTTCGTAGAAGTCGGAGATATATGGTCCGAGTACGCGATTGCCAATCAGTTGTCTGTACAGTCTTTCAGAACTTCTCATGTACAGTCCTGCTGTCAGCAGCAGGAAAGGGGTAGTAGGCAATCCCGGAACAAAAATACCGGTTACTCCGATAGCCAGGGAAAGGGTGCCTGCCAGTATCAGTATAATTTTGAAAAGGCTCATTTCGCTTTGGGCTGGAGGCTGATGGTTTAACTATTTGTTTTATAGGAGTTTAATGTTTCCGCTGGAGGCCACTGGCAAGGGCTGGAGGCGAAATGGTTAACGTTCTGGTAAATAACTACTTACTGCTTTCGCCTGCGGCCGCTGTCGCGGGCTGGAGGCGAATGCTATTACCTTAGAATGACCTTTTTCCTCTGCACCTTCCCCGGCGACTGCACCTCCAGCGAGTATAAGCCCGGATTCAAAAATCCTAAGTCTATGCTGGAATTCATTCCTGTGCCCGAGTATACAATCCTCCCGTTCAGGTCAAAGATACTGAACAAATCATTATGGTTGAGCCCTTTTATATGAAGTTTCCCGCTGCTGGGGTTTGGATAGATATTCAGGGTTTCTGGCATGTGGTCGTATTCATTGAAATTCACCGTGCCGTCATATCCCAGGGAGGATAACATAGAGAGACCCATGGCATGGAAGGCTCCGTCGCTGTGGGGCATGCCAGGATCATAGGTGGCCGTGAGCGGGTAGGTGTTTCCGCTTTGATTCGAAAAAAATTTCCATCGAAGGGATTCAGACACTGAAAATCCTTCTTTTTCGGGTGTTGCAGGGTCATCGCCATATGAAGTGACGATCAGGTGTTCGCCATTCCAAAGGCCGGCACCGGCACATTTTTCCATACCATTATCCTCGTAAAAGGCACCGATCGCATCGCCCGGCGAAAGGTTTATGCCCGGCAGCACGGCATCGCCGGGTATATGAATGTTATGCGCGAAGTTGGTAATGGAATATTCCCATCCGTCGGGCGTGTTAATCGGGAGGGGCAGGTTGACAAAGACCTGGGCGGGATGGCTTTCCCCATATGAAAAAACGGCCGTTACACCATATTCAAAACTTTCCCCTTCCACAATGGTGTCGATATAGCTGAGTGCATTGACCAATATGCCATTCAGCCTTTCACCGTCGCGGTAAAGATTGTATCCCTGCAATTCATCGGTATTGCCCGGCAAAGAGGGTTCGGCGGCGGATTGCAGTGTCTGTTCACCCGTCAGCAGGCCCCTGATGCACCAGTTATTGCTGTAACCGTAATCCGCCAGTGTCGTCCATTCAGAACCATTGATCCGGATCAGGTCACCGGAACCGCTCACCCCCGGACCACCATCCACGCCGGCAATGAATCCCAGGTTGTCCTGTTCCGTTTCATATGCCAGCCATAAATAATCCGGTTCCGATAATTCAAGCGGGTCGGGAAGCAAGACAAGGTTCCATTCATTGGGTACAGGATCAACCAGGCCGATACTGAAAACCTGGAACTCTGCGAATTCCCCTGTATAGATGTTCAGGGTGAAGTCTGCATCGTTTTCTGTAATAAAAAACTCCACTGCCGATAGTTGCTTTCCGGTGTATGGCATGAGATCACCGGTGGTGAATCGCTGCGCGAATTCATAATTTCCTGCGGAAGTGCCCAATGCACCGATCGGTTCGCCGCTTCCAAATGAAAGCAGGTTGGGTGAAGCTCCCGGTGGCAGCCAGTTCAGCAGTGCCATATTTTCATTTACTGAGGCAGTCAGATTTTCTGGTTTCAGAATGAAACCTTCGCCTGCCAGGGGGATCAGCAAGGTGTCCACGCCAAAAGCGGTATAGATGTTCATCGACAGTATACCCTCAAAAATTGTATCGCTGTCGGGCTGAAAACCTACATACATCTCCACGGTTCCGCCTGACGGAATGGCCCATGTCTGGGGGTAAGCTGAAAAGACAGTGGAACTCATTTCCGGTTCAAGAAAATATACCAGGGCGTTCGTCTGGTTGGTCAGTTCAACGAGCAGGTATTTCAACTGGTAAACCGGTGTCGGCCCAAAGTCAGGCTCTGAAGGCGTTGCAATAACCGGGGGCTGTGCTTTCAGGGAAACCGCTGAAAAAATTATCATGAACAATATACTCCTGAGGGTGTTGCGTATCATTTCTTTCATTTTCACTTCATTTATTAACAGATAAACAAACTTTTATGCAACTGGTTCAGTTATCAGCTTCGGTATATTGACTTCAATATTCAGTATCTTGTGAATGAAATGGAAAAATCTCCGGCCGGCAAACTGCCTGATGAGGAAAGTAAAACTTCGTTTCATCAAACAAACCAGCATGTTTAAATTGCTTTCACATAATGGTGAATGATCGCTGGTATTAACTGTATTGAACAGGCGAAAATTTTGATTGCGCGGGAATGGCTTGACGGATCATTGTTAACCCGGCAGGCCCAAAGGGAAGAATTAGCAAAACTCAACAGGGAACCATGATCAAACAAGCGGTGATCATCCCGAAAAGGGCTGTAACGCCCGGTCCTTTCATGCCTGATTATATATCTTCAGCTATGGTGAGATCAGTATTTTTCTGTTTCTTACAATGTTTGGTGTTTGCAGGCTGACAATATACAATCCTTTTGTTGCCGCAAGACGAAAGCTCGCATGGTTTGATTTTTCCATCCGGAAGGCTGCTATTCTTTTTCCTTGCAGATCATATACTTGTATTGCAGCTTCTTCAATTAGGGTTTCCGATCTGATGTTGAGCTGCCCCTGTGCGTAGAACATTTCGATCTTTTCATTCATTTCAGAAGTTTTCGTATTTGCCGACTGATTTATCTGCCATACATGCACAATGGCTACTGTATTGTCGGCTCCCGTCACGCCGCGTTCAAGGACATATATCAGGCTGTTTTCCCTGTCGAAGGCCATGCCGCCGGCACCTTTAAACCCAAAAATATATTCGGGTGTATGGTCATTGGGATAGTAAAAATATTCACCCGGATCCAGCACTGCATAAGGTTGAGGCTCCCATGGTTCCCTGCTTCCATTTGCCACCTGTATGAAGTCCTGGGGATTGTAAAACAACAGCATTGCCTGGGCAAAAGATTGCCTCGGACCATGGTCTTCAGGTTCTTCCGGTGTAGGAATATTCATCATTACATTGAAAGTCGATTCACCGTTGTTATATCCGTACCATTCACGTCCTCTTCCCTTTGCTCCCGATACTACAAGGCTTTCCCTGCTTCCCAGGTCAATCCAGGCACCGCCATACCAGTAATCACAATAGCCATAGCCGTTCAGGAAATTTTCACCGCCATCATCATCGTACATCAACAAAGGAGTGAAGCCCAGTTCAGTATTGTTCTGGGGCAGGGGTGTGCCATCATTCCATGGACTGTAGGCAACAAGTGTTGGACCGTTATGAAGATAGCCTGGCCGGCTTCCCCCGGCTACCAGTAAATGCCCGTCGATGGCCTGAGGCAAAGCGAAATTGAAGCTTATGATCGTCATGTACTGCGGTTCAAGCATCCCGTTTGACGAGGGGCCGATAAACCATCCGCCAACAGGTGAAGGATTGGAAAGATCGGTATTGCATGCACCATAGGAATTAAAGCGGTCGCCGCTCCAGGCGTAATATTCCCCGTGGCAGGTATAGAGGTAGCCCTGCGACTGCCCCGTTTGTGCCGGAAGGTATTCAATGGCAGGTCCCTTTTTCCAACCCCATTCCTCGTATGTAATATTTGGTGATGCCACGTCGGCAAAGTCCTGCAGAAATGTTGCCAGGTTGAGTTCTTCCAGGTTCTTGGTGGGGGAGATGACAGGCTCGGGTATAGAGATCTCCGCTACAAAGCGATGGGTTGCATCTCCCGCCAGGAAAAGCGAACCGGGATAATCGTCGGTGTTTGCCGGGTCTCCGTCGGGATAATAGGCCGGGTCGCCATTCATATAGTTGAAATCCGTACCCACGCCTCCCTCAGGTAACCTGAATGCCCCTTTGTAGGTGAAATGCTCCCGGGGGTCAAACAAGTTCCATCCATAGGCAGCCGGGGCAGTGCCGGCACTCAGCGTAGCTGATCTCTGGCTGCAGTTGCGGTTGTTATCAACCGACCTGACCCGGAAAGAATAATTTGTGCCCGCTTCAAGCAGATGAGCGGTAAACTGTTCCGTTTCACTCAGCCCGAATAGATTGTCGTTCACGAATATTTCGTAATGGCTGAAGCCGTCGCCGCCTGCATTATCCGTTACAGGATCCCATGAAAGCGAGATGCTTACTGATGTTGTTTGTGTAAGCTGTAAATTTTGCGGGATCGACGGAGGGATGGTATCTGCCGTCCCGATCTCGATCTTATCCAGTATGAGCCCCGGTTCACCGGTGTTCACGCAAACATTCAGCATCGAATAGATGCCCTGGGACATGGGAAAGATCTCGCCGGCATCCGAAGCATCGGTAATGTCATAATGGGTCACCAGCAGTTGGCCGGGTTCAATCCAGTAATTATCATATTTACCCACGATAAACCACAACGGCTCACCGGGGGAGTTCAGCGGGTTATTGTTATCGGTAAAACTCATGAGCGGATTGAACTCCACGCTGTTCGCCGAGTTGTTATACCAGCTTAGAAAAACCCTTTCCCCCCTCACAAAATTTCTGGCCGTGCCGCTGATGCAGGTAAAATTGCTGTACGGGTCAGACTGGAATGATGTAAGGCATGTTCCGCTAATCCCGCCACCGGTAACGTATTGTGTTGTGGGGCTAATGCTTACATTGTCCCATCCGGGGAATGCTGCCGTATTGTAAATGTTTGAAGCGGCGCTGGCGCCGAAATCCACCAGTAAACTTTGCGGATATGCAATCAGGCCTGACAGGAGGGCGAGGGCCGAAAAAAGACATTTGTGTGTCATCTTAGTTGGTTTTTGTGAATTTATATTTTTTTTAAGGTGATGGTTTCTTAAGAATCCGGGAGGATGGGAACATGATATGGGCAGATGGCAGAAGCCCGGGACTATCACTACAAAGAAAATTCTGTATGTGGCTGGTGTGTAATATACTGCACAGTGCCGCAATTGGTATGATCATTAGCCACCCCATATGCCGGGCCTTATCGGGTTAAAATTAAAGTTATAATCAGTTGTTTTAAGAAAAGATTGATTTGCTTTATCAAATATACATCATTTGTATTCGGATTCCAAGTTCAGAGCGTTTGCTTTTATTATGCTAAGGGGCGATGGGGAATCCTTATGCAGTTTTGCGTTTTTTAGCGGAACAGGCCCGGCAGGCTTCGATGCTTGAGCAGCAGGCCAGTACCAGGGTTAATCATAACCAGCTTGTTCCTTATTTTTATTACCCGTGGGCGAATAAAGCATCAAAGTATTGATTTGGGTGAGTAATTTGTAGCTTTGAAGTCATGAAAATCATTCAGCTTATTATTTTGGTTTTATTTTCGGCGATTTTCTCATTTTCTCAAAATGGTCAATCGATCCCTGATAGTAAGATGAAAAACCGCTATGTTATCAGGCTTATCCCGTCAGCCGCAAAAAATATTTACGGACTGGCAATTGGCCCCGTGGGTTCAGAGGCAATTTGCAACAGGCCTTATACCAAATACTCACATGGCTTGAATCTGCAGATACCGGGGCAGGGATTATTCCAGGTTTTTTACATTAACAAAGTTGATGATCATTTTTTTGCAGGGAGTGATACAGGACGAATTGTTTTTCAGGATACAATTCCTGAAAGGGCAGTACATAACGGACTATTAATTTCTGTATTGGGGACCTTTACGGATCAGGTCAATGGAATTTCCATTTCATTATGGATGAGCATGGGGAAGAAAGTCAATGGCCTGTCATTTAACCTGCTATGGAATCTTTATTCGGAGATCAACGGGGTTTCGTTTGGACTGGTAAATTATGCTGGCGCGATAAAAGGCATACAGATCGGTTTGATAAACAAGACGAAAGAGATAAGAGGTTTTCAGTTTGGGCTTTGGAATATAAATGAAAAAAGGTCTTTGCCGTTCATTAACTGGAATTTCAGAGGTAAAACCGATGTTTAGGATGAATAGCCGGGGCTGGTGGTCGATCATTTCACCGACGGTTTCTGCTCCAGCATTGGTGGTATTTTTCTTCGAACAGCTTTTTTCCGCTTAAGCTGCCTTCATGCCGGTTATCGTGACAAATGTAAGCGATAAGGATATGGTTTAATTCCCGGATTTACCGCATCGTAATCCCGGATCCGGGTTTTTACCCTGGACTTTGATCGTATTTAGATAATTACCGTTTTAACAGAAAGCAGTGTGCTGCCGGTGTGTTGTTGAAGCCACTGATTACAGTATCGCCAGTTTATGTGTGGCATCCCATTGGCCAGTTATGATCTGAAGGAGATAGGTGCCGCTCTTCAGGCATGAAACATCCAGGGTTATTTTATCACCCTCGTGGGATCGAATTTCTTCTGTTAATAATTTTCGGCCGGAAAAATCAAGAACTGATATTTGGATAATCCCGGCGGGCACCATATCAATATGAATAATGCTTCCGGCAGGATTGGGATAAATTGTAATCCCTCTTATTTCATTGTGCTCCCGGCCAAGAGCGAGGCATGGATATTCGATATCCCATGCGCCAATGGTTATTATGGCATGATTTCCATGGGAGCTGCTATCCGTGGCAATATTGCCCGATCCTTCTTCCAGGTTCCACAGTGCAATGGTATGGTTGTCAGATTTGTGGTTGGGGCAGGGAACAGGAAAATCTGAAATGTATCTTGCAGTATCCGATAATCTAACATCATCAATCATCCCGTTGAAATAACGTAAACTTCCGCCGTTTGGGGGGTAACCCCATGCTGCTATTGCAATATTATCACTGGAATAGGGTGCTGCCTGAAAAAAAGGGGCCGATCCGTTTTGTCTGATACCGTCAATGAAAAGCATCATACCGGAATCAGGATGGATCACTGCAGCCAGGTGATACCACTTACCTTCCGTCCATCTGTTTGCCTCCGAAAAGGTGTTATAATATTGTGCCGGATTAATGGTATAACAAAACCTGATATGTCCGGGATGGGTTAAGCCAGCAGGTTCGAAAGCGATATAATATTCATCGTAATTGGGTCCGGGGCCACCTTCGCGGCATACCAGGCTGACAAAATCATTCAGTTCCGGTCCGTAATCCTGTGCCGGTCTGAACCAGAATTCAATTGTACGTATATTGCTTGCAGCAGCCGGCCCGGCATAAAGACAGCCGTTTTTACCGTTAAAGTCAAGGGCATATTGCGCATGACATTTAAAAATGCTTAGAATTAGAAATCCGATAAGGATAATTTTCATACCAATTGAATATGAGATACTTGTTTTTTATTGGCTAATTAACAACAAATATATTGATTTTTTTAAAATTTTCGCCTCCAGCCGCTGGCAGTGGCTGGAGGCGAAATGCCTAACACGTTGGTATATAGTTGCTTATTGTTTTCGCTTGCGGCCACTGCCAGCGGCTGGAGGCGAAATGTATAACGCCTTGGTATATAGTAGTTTATTGTTTTCGCTTGCGGCCACTGCCAGCGGCTGGAGGCGAAAATTATCTGTAGGATAGGGTTGGTAGTATCATATCGATTCCGTTTGATGCATTCTTAACATGAAACTTAATTCGAATCCTTGAACTCCTCCATGGCATTGTCCACTGCCTTGTCGAGATCATCGAAGGCTTTGTCGACACCTCTTTTAATTTCTTCCCACCCCTCTTCGGATGAATTGGAAAGGGTATCCAGTTCAGCACGCAATTGCTGTTGCTGCTTTTGCAATTGTTCTTGTCTTTCCATTAGCTTCTCACTGGCATCTTCACCCATCCGGGCTGCCTTTTCAGCGAATTGATCGACTTTCTTTTCGAGGCTGGTATACCTTTCTTCCATTTCGGAAAGCATTTCCTGTTGTTCCTGGTCGAGGTATGCCTTGGTTTCCTGCATGGCTTCATCGTATTCTTCCACTACTTCCTTACTTGTGATGTCCTCCTTTTTTTCATCTTGCTGGTTCATGCATGAGGCAAAACCCATAAGGAGGAAGAGGAGGAAAAAAATATTCCTGATGTGGCTGAGTGGTTTGATTTCGTTTAACATTTTCATAGTATTTTAAGGTTTATAATTTCCATATTGTCTGAAAAATGTATGCCAAAGTTTTAAGGATAACCATGCCTGTTTAATACCCGGCACTTATGAGGCAGATTCATGCAGGTATGGATATTAAACGGGAAAAGGATTGTTGTAAGTTCTCCACGAATGTGGAATAGTTTCACGATACTGACCCGTGAACAGGCTTTACCTGAACCCATTTATCTTATGGTTTGCAGTAATATCCTGAAATGATTAGCTTTGCTTGTTGTTTGAATGCCGGCAAACTTTTGCATGATGATTGTATAATACTTTCGGGCTTGGCAAAGGTTTATCACTGATGCCTGCCTGCTTAATGAACAATACCTGCAAACACCAGCAGAAGCTCCAAAATCATATATTGTTATGCAGATTGAAGTTAAAAGAAGTGACATCAAATTTACTCCTGATTTCAACCGGGTCATAGCCAGGTACACGAAATATTCCATGACAACCAACCTTCGCATCATAAAAAATGTCATGGACATGGAAGACAAGGAGGTTGGGATAATGTTGAACCAGGTACTGCGTGATTTTTCCAAGCGTCACCGAAACATCTCCAGGGTTTTTCATGAAAATTTCGGCAAAGTATCTCATCTGGTTGATGACGGCTCACGACTGGATGAGACCCGGAAGCTGCTCATTGGCTCCTATGTAACCATGGAATACGCCATCGAATCGGCAGCATACTTTAACCCATCGATTGTTGAACATCCCGATCAGACTGAACTGGATCCCGGCGATAAACGGGTAATCCTGAGTTTCAGGGCTACGGGCGAAGGGCACGTTTCCTCTATCGTTTTTCGCTCGGGGATTATCGACAAGCATAACAAACTACATTTCAGGGAACGGGGGAGACTGCTTGACAATGCCGAAAAGGTCATTCAGCATACTTATGATAAGGAAGCTTTTAAAGACGAACTGGAGGATATGAAATTTTATGACCATACCCTGCCACCGGAGGTTGTGCTTGACCGGCTACCGGATAATTTCAGCTATGAAGAATTACAGAGGGTTGTTGCTGATGTTGGTACAAATTATCAGTTCTCCCAGATAGAGACCCTGACGCTGGAGCAGATCATGTGGCTGGCATCCTCACATTATGAAATTGAATTTTCACGTGATACTTCTCTTTCCGAACGGGTGATCTTTCCTTTGTCTGAAACAGAGAAAGTTGGCATTGAAGATGCCCGTTTTGTTCGCTTTATTGATGATGATGGCAGTGTGAAGTATTTTGCAACATATACGGCTTACGACGGACATGTAGTTATGCCTAAACTCATCGAAACGGAGTCATTTTATCATTTCAAGGTGTACCCAGTCCGGGGGCAAATCGTTTGTAACAAGGGAATGGCCCTTTTCCCCAGGAAGATCAACGGCCGGTATGCCATGCTCGGTCGCATCGACGGCTATTCCAACTACCTTGCTTATTCCCGGGATTACAGGAAATGGGATGAGGCCACAAAGATCCAGGAACCGAAGTATCCCTGGGAGTTTGTTAAGATTGGCAATTGCGGCTCACCCATTGAAACAGAGGAGGGATGGCTCGTTATCACCCATGGTGTCGGTCAGATGAAGGAATATGTGCTGGGAGCCAGTCTTTTTGATCTCGAAGACCCTTCGCTGGAGATCGGACGTTTGCCCTCCCCCCTGATGATCCCCAACAGCCGGGAAAGAGAAGGTTATGTTCCAAATGTACTCTATTCCTGCGGCTCGCTGATAAACAACGGTGAACTCATTCTGCCATACGGGATGTCTGATTATGCATCTACTTTTGCATGCATTAATCTCCGTGATCTGCTTGATGCCCTGAAGAGTTCGGGCTGATCATCATTTAGGGAAAATTGATCGTAAACAACGTGGTTGGAGATTAAACCTTTTTCAGTTGCTTATACAATGTTTTGACATTCCCGATTTCCAATCCGGAAATGATTAGTGAAATGGTGCTTTCTGCTCCCTGATCACTGCTGTGGCCATTTGTTTGTAATCCGTCATAGCATCCCTTTGTCACAGGATCATAAAGGTCGATGAAAAGGTCGTTGATGCCGAAAAACCATTTATAACATTTGAAAATATTGCGGTAATATTTCATTTTCCGGGTTCGCTCAAAAGCTTTGCAATAAAGCATGATCATGTTCATTGCATCGGCAGGCCGCTGATCGAATAATGCCTTTTGCCCCTTGTAACTAAATTTTTTACTGTTGCCGATCAACGACAGCCGGTCTCCCGGCAGAACGATATTGCTGAGAAATTCGGTTGCGTCAACGGCTTTGTCCCGGATTCCTTTATCACGCAAGAACTCGCTGGCGCAGAACATTGCCAGTGGCAGCAGGGCTGCATCGGGGCTGATGCTATCACTGAACCATTTCCATTTTTCACTGCTGTGCTCATCAAAATAATTGACAAATGCATCGATATAGAGCCTGAGCCGCTCGGTAACCAGATGGTTGTCGCGATATTTTTCGATGAAATGATTAAGGCCGATGATGGCAGGCGCCAGTGCCCGGACATCATTTAGCTCACTGCAAAATACTGTTTTCAGGAACATTTTGCCGGCCAGCTCCCGGAAAGCATTTCCCGGGGGGTAGTGAACGAGATAACCCAGTGTCCATATGATCTGCCCGATGTCGGTCTCTGTTGCATCCTTAATGTCGATACCCTTGTCGAACCCCATTTTCAGCTTAAACCTGCCATTTTCCTTTTGCATATAATCCAGGAAGGAAAGATACCCTGATATGAGTCCTTTAACCCTGGGATCCTTTGTTTTCCTGTACGACATGGCAGCAGCCATTAGTGCCATCGCATTATGCCTGGTGTGATAACCGCTATTCAGGTCAGGGAAGCCGTAACCGGCATTACTGATAACACCGGTATCATCGGTTAACTTTTGCAGATGCCTGAACGATACCTTAGGGTATTCAATGCACTTCTGTGTTTTCGGATGTGGCTTGCTTATGTGTTTATCAACTTCCGATCTCAGCAATACGTGGTAATCCTCCCCAATGACAGGCCATGTGATCTTTTTACCGAAAAAACTGACTTTTTTTTGCATACTCTCCATTTTTTTTCTGTCATTAAGGAGGGTTAACAGCGATTCCGCCAGGGCTTCATAATCCCTGAAGTCGAAAAGGATTCCTCTGCCGTGGTTCAGCAGTTCTTCGGCATGCCAGAATGGAGTGGAGACAAGGGCTGAACCGGCTCCCATGGCAAAGGACAGCGGTCCGCTCGAAACCTGGGCCTTGTTCAGGTAAGGCGTGATCAGGATGTCAGTGGCTGCCAGATAGTAGTTGAGCTCTTCCGCTTCTATAAAGCGGTTTTCAAATCCTACATATTGCTCTATGCCAAGGTCGTGGCAAAGTTCCATAAGGTAATTCCGGTATTCCTCTCCAAAAACCTTTTTTATTAACGGATGCGTTTTGCCCAGGATCAGATACCTGACATCGGGATGCTTTTTCACAACCCCGGGCAAGGCTTTCAATACTGTTTCGAGCCCTTTGTTCCGGTTGATCAATCCAAATGTCATTAGTAGCAACCTGCCCTCAAATCCCAGCTTCTTCCTGGCCTCTACTGCACTGATGTTGATATCGGGAACCGGATGCCTGATCATATTTACTTTTTCGCTTTCAGCATTGTAGACCGAATACAATAATTTTGCAGCAACATCGCTGAGCACGATGGTTTTTTCCGATATGCGTATTATCTCTGTAATGATATATTTCTCCGCATCACCCGGTTCATCAAGAACCGTGTGCAATGTGCTGACGAGGGGGATGTTGAGTCGATTCAGCAGTGACAGTAAAAAAATACCATTCCTGCCTCCGAAAATATTGAATTCGTGCTGCAGGAGGCATATGTCGGCATGCTCATTAATATATGCGGCGGCCTTTTCGTAATCCCTCAGTTTATCTTGCTCAATTGTTAACCACACTTCTTCGGGATATTCATATCGTTCGCCAGGGTCGTTCATTGCGACAATAAAAGTTTCTTCATTGGGCAGCATATGGTTATACAGGTCTCCGGTGAAGGTGGCGATACCGCATTCCCTGGGCGGGTAAGTACTGATAATGGCACATTTCATAATATCTGGTGTTAATGTCTTGCTCTACTGGTTTTCTTTGTCTTCAGATTTTTCTTTCTTTTCAACAGTCTTCTGCTCACTCATCATTTCTTTGTGTTCCTGGTTGCCCCGGGTACCCTTGAGGCGTTTTTCCAGTTTGTTCAGGGCACTGGCCCTGCCATAGATGATCAGCGAGTCATCTTCCCGTATGTACGTTTCCCCGTCCGGTGTGCCGAGAAAATTTCCGTCTTTACGACTTATTCCCAATACAATCATACCCTCATCCTTTAGTTTCGCATTATGTAATTTTTTATCACAAAGCCAGTGCTTTTTGGCGATCGGCACCTCGGAGATCCTGAATTCACCCGAGAGACGCAACAGGCTGTAATAATCAATGGCATCGATCTTTGAATACCTGTTCAAAAGCTTGTCGATCAGGTATGAGAACTGCCGGTCGACCCACCGGCTGCTGGCAAGGTTCCAGAGTATGATGGCGGCTCCCACCAGTAACAGAATCCTGATCCAGGTGCCCATATCGCGGTCGATGCCGGTAAATCCAACGATCAACGAGGCAACCCCTGTGGCAATACCGGCATTTCCAAGAATCATGAGTAATTGCAATATCCTTCTCCTGACAGGATGATTCACGACTTTCTCTGATTCGTCGGTAGTGAAGCCCACACCAGTGAATGCAGACCGGGCCTGGAACCTCGCGGTTTCCTTTGATAAGCCTGTATGCATTAGTGCTATGGAAGCAATGCGCGTGATCAATATCGAAAAGACCACGATGAGTATCACTGAAATAATTCCAAACATGAATCAGTCTTATTCCTTTCTTGAAATAATAAAGACCGGGATATTGACCTGGTTGATGATATCATTGGTGACGCTGCCGAAGACCAGGTCCCTTATTCCTTTCTTGCCTTCCGAGACAAGGGCAAGCATATCTGCCATGCGCCGTTTCGTATAGTGCATGATCGCATCCGCAATATCTTTATTTTCAATGGCATCAATTGTAAATCTGCCGAATTCGTTCTTTTCGGCAATCGATTTCAACTCCCGGATGGCTTCATCTTCTTCCAGTCCGTCATCGAGCACATACAGGAAATGTACCTGGCAATCATAATGTCCGGTAAATTCTTTTAAAACCTTAATCTCCTCCTCATTGTAATTATTGAGGTCGATGGCCATTACCACATTCTTGGGTTTGAAATCAACGGTTTCTTTCCTGATGGAGATCACAGGGCAATCCGATACCTTGATCAAATTTTCTGTATTGCTCCCGATAAAATATTCAATATGGGATTTTTGGCCACTCGTGCCGATCACAATAAGATCGACATCGTTTTCTTTTACATACTGGTTCAGCCCATGAACCTTGTTTTCAAAATCAATCTGTGGAATTATTTCTACATTTTGCCCGGCGTATTCTGTGATCAGTTCGTTCAGCATTTCCTTGTTCTTCCTAACCAGTGCAGCCATAAAATGGGTCGCTTCTCCCTGGTATGCAATATTTACATCCCCTGCGGCTGCGAAGCCGGATCCTGTAGGAGGGTAAATGACATTCAGCAGTATTATCCTGCCCTTAAGCTGTTTTGCAATATCGACGGCCAACTGCAGGCCTTTTTTGGAAATGTCGCTAAAATCAGTGGGAACGAGAATTTTGTCCATTTTAATAAGAATTTCAGGATTATAGTCTTATCGGTCGCAAAGGATGTGCCATGGGATTTTTTTGCTCCCACAGGAGGAAAGGAAATACTGGAAGGGTTGGGTTTAAGGTGTTGAATTACAGTTGTTACATCCCCGGGTTTCCGGATGCAAACCCATACTGTTTCCTGTAGGTGGCTTATCCTTATGGCTTACCTGGTTCGGAAATTGTGGAAGACCTTCTACTTTGAATTCAGAAAATGAAATAGGTACTGCTGATATATTCTGTAATATTCAGGATACGATGGCTCTTGTTGTCGACGCTGATAATTGGATCAACCTGACGATAGGCAGGAACCTGGCTGGCCTTGGTGGAAAAACTTTAGAATATTTATGAAAGGCTTTTAAATGTGAGGATTATAATGACCTGCCGGAGATGGTGAAGCAACCCAAAGCATCTCCCACAGGTTTTCGATATTTTGGAAAAGAAATTAAAATTGCCAATGATGAAAAATATCCTTGTGATCGACGACGACACTTATATCAGTACATTGTTATGCAACCATCTGTCAGGAGAGGGATATGCTGCCGATACTGCCCATACGGCCAAAAAAGGCCTGGAGAAGATCGTCAGAAAGAACTTCGACCTGGTATTGCTCGATTATCGCCTTCCGGATGGAGAGGGCATTGAAAACCTTTTAAATATCAGGAAGATCGTTCCGGATATACCGGTCATTATTATCACGGCATATGCGGAAGTCTACGCGGCAGTGAAACTGATAAAAGCAGGGGCATTTGATTACGTGGTGAAGCCTATCCGCCCGGAGGAACTGCTGTCACTGATCAAGCGCGCCCTGAAACAGAGAACGGAGGGCGATGCAAGGCAGGACTTCAGGGATCGCCTGATCACAGGCAACAGCCCGGAAATGCAGGATATCTTGAAAATGGTGAAGATCGTGGCCCCGACCTTTATGACAGTGCTTATCGAAGGCCAGACAGGTACAGGCAAGGAATTTATTTCCCGGGCCATACATTACAACAGCAAACGCAAGAATCAAGCTTTTGTGGCTGTCGACTGCGGGGCGATCCCTGACGAGATTGCCAACAGCGAACTTTTTGGCCATGTTAAAGGGTCTTTCACTGGAGCTATAAGGGATAAGAAAGGGTCATTCGAAGCCGCCCACGGGGGGACCCTTTTTCTTGACGAGATCGGTAATCTTTCCTATGAAGTACAAATCAAGTTGCTCAGGGTTTTGCAGGAGAGAAAGATCAGCAGGGTAGGGGAGAATAAGGACATTTGTGTGGACGTAAGGATTATCGCGGCCTCAAATATACCACTCGTCAACCTGGTAAGAGAAAACAAGTTCAGGGAAGATCTTTTCCATCGCATCAATGAATTTAAGATCACCGTTCCGCCGCTCAATGAGCGCCCCGAAGATATCATGGTTTTTGCAAATCATTTCATGGAAGAAGCCAATGAAGAACTGGACAGGGACGTGAAGGGTTTTAGTGAGGAGGTTAAAAACCTGCTTATGGGGTATGCCTGGATCGGAAATCTGCGTGAACTGAGGAATGTGGTGAAGCGGGCAGTGTTGTTATGTCGTGATGAAATTATCCGTACCACTCATCTTCCGGATGAAATTACAAAAAATGATGGAAAGGAACTTGCCGCAGGCACCCCCGTCAGCCTGAAAGATGCTGTCAGGCAGGCTGAAAAAAAGGCGGTTCTCAATGCATTGAAGCGGGCAGGGAATAATAAAACCAGGGCAGCCCAATTGCTCCACATCGACAGGAAGACCCTCTACAACAAACTCAGCGATCTTGATATCGACCTGTCTGCCAAATAAACTTTCTGCCTTTCTTCCTCCTCGATCCATTATCAGGTGTAGAGTGACTTCCACACATGTATAGGATTGTCTGCATGGGTGCCAATTGTTTATCAATGCTTCAACCTTTTCTTCCATAAGGAATTGCGATAAACCGGGCAAGGAATTGACTTATTTATGAATGTGGCAGGATTTTTTCTCATGGGCATAAAAAAACGGAATTATGTCACAATATCACGAACCGACTAATGAAATGTCAGGCAAGGCAAGGGACCTTACACGGGCCCTGATAAGCCTGAAAGAAGAAATCGAAGCCATTGACTGGTACAATCAGCGCATGGAATGCGCCGAAGATGATTCACTCAGAAAAATACTCGAGCACAACCGGAATGAAGAGATCGAGCATGCTGTTATGGCTATCGAGTGGCTCAGGCGGAACATGGACGGCTGGGATGAAAACCTCAGGGCCTACCTGTTCACAGAAGGAGCGATTACAGAGATCGAAGGAAATGATAAACCGGAAGATTATACCGGTGAACCGGGCTCAGGCCTGGGAATTGGACAAATAAATAAATAAGGTAATTATGGACTTACTCAAGAAAGAATTGGCACCCGTTACAGAGGCTGCATGGAAGGAAATCAATGAACAGTCGAAGGAGATATTCAATACGGAACTGTCGGCACGGAAGTTTGTCGATGTTGTTGGTCCAAAGGGACTTGAATTTGCTGCCGTTTCCACAGGAAGATTGGAGATTCCCGAAAAACAGAAAACCGATGAACTGCTTTATGGTATCCGTGAAGTGCAGCCGGTTGTTGAAGTACGGTCAGCTTTCGAACTTGACCTGTGGGAGCTTGACAATATTGAGAGAGGCGCCGGCGCTGTCGATCTCGATGCCCTGGAAAAGGCAGCACATCGTCTTGCCGGTTTCGAAGAAAGGGCCATATATAACGGCCTGGGAAAAGCGGGGATCCGCGGACTGAAGGAAAGTTCGGGGCATCCCTCCATTGATTTTGCTCAAAAACCGGATGTTATTCTCCACAGGGTGACAGAGGCTGTGACCCGGCTGAAAACAGCAAGTGTAGAAGGACCTTACAGTCTCATACTTAATGCCGGTCACTGGGAAAAGGTATCATCCATCTTCAATGGCTATCCGTTGCGCCGACAGCTGGACCAGGTTTTGGGGGGATCGCTGATATTTGCTCCCCACCTCGACGGGACTTTCCTGGTATCGATGCGGGGAGGCGATTTCAGGCTTACGCTGGGACAGGATATTTCCATCGGATATGAAATGCATACGCGCAATACCGTACAGCTCTATTTTACGGAAGCATTTACCTTTCAGGTGATAGACCCGGATGCATACATATTTCTGAAATAAATATATCTTTTAGGATCATGATCTAACCCTGGTTGCGGATACGGAATGCATTATCTTACTAACTTGCCAACATGCCCCCGTCTATCCGGTGCACCGATCCAGTGATGAATCTGCTGTCGTCACCGGCCAGGTAAAGTACAAGCGCTGCAATTTCTTCATTCTTTGCATATCTGCCCAGGGGGATCAATTGCTCAAACTGTTCCCTGGTTTTTTCACTCTCCTCTCCGCCGAATCCTTCTTCCAATGAACGCATCATCCGGTTATCAACGGGTGAGGGATTGATGGTATTTACCCTGATCTTGTATGGTGCGAGTTCGAGGGCTGCTGATTTCATGATTCCGATCAGGGCATGTTTACTTCCGACATAAGGGCTTACATTTGCCGTGCCTGCCAATCCCGCTACGGATGAGGTGATGATGATGCTTCCGCCATTGTCATTCTTCTTCATGGCCGGGATCGCATGTTTCAAACCCAGCCAAACTCCTTTAACATTCACATCAAACACCTTCTCAAATGTTCCAACAGGGTAATCTTGTATTGGCTTTACATCACCTTCGATACCTGCATTGTTAAAGAAGATATCAACATGGCCGAACTTTTCCATGGTGGCAGCTACATAGTCCTTTACATCTTTTTCATTGCTCACATCGGCTTTGATAAAAGCAACCCGGTCGTTGCCATTTAAGTGCTCCGCCTTATGCCTGAGCTCATCTTCATTGATATCTATCAGCATGACCGATGCACCTTCATCGAGGAGCAGGCGGGCCGTTGCACCGCCGATTCCACCGGCACTGCCGGTTATCATGGCTACTTTGTTCTCTAAACGTTTCATGGGATCTCCTTTCGTTAAAAAAGTTCAAGATAAATGCATACTGCCTGTTTTGTTAACTGGAAAACAATGCTCCAGTGAAATACAAGCGGACTTCCTACCTGTTAACAGGCCAAATTGCCTTTGTTGATTATTCATCACATAACCAAGAAAGTTATTGTGCACTGCCTGCAACGGTTCAATTGTTTCACCGGGTTTTTCCGGGTCATAAATTTTCTGCTTACTTTTTATTTGATACACTTAAAAGGTGTTTTGAATTATAGACCATTTCCATTTCTTCACAATGCCGGAGTATAAATTTCAACCAGGCTTTCCGAAGGTTAGGGTCAAGATCGTGAAAAAGTTCGAAACGCTCACTGAAAACACCTTCGGCTCCTGCAAGATGCAAAGGTTTTAAGCCTGCCTTGAGCAGTATCGGTTCTATTTCGGAAGGATGTGAAAAATAGGCATTGGAAAAACTTTTTGTCGCTTCCACGAAACTGTCATCACTACCTGTATTCCAGAGTTTTTCTGCTCCGTCAGGATAGTAAACCCCCTCGGGGTTATTCTTGATCCCATAAATAAGTGCACCGGTCCGGGTCATAAATGAGGTGAAAATGAAACCATCATCCCTGATGCTGGATGCGGCTTTCTTCAGTAATTCCAATCTTCGATCCTGGCTGATCAGGTGATACATCGGACCCAATATCAATACGGCATCCCACTGGTGTTCATCCCATCGTTTACTGTCAAGGATATCGTTTCTTTCTATAAACAGGACATCCTCATTGTCCCCAAATTGCTTTTGCACATGGTGGATATTCAGGTCAGAAAGATCATTCAGGCCGAGGTAATAATTGTTTTCCAGCAAGTGCCGGGCATATATTCCAGTTCCGCAGGCCGTATCGAAGATCTTCGATCCCTTAGGTAAATATTTCATTATGAAATGCATGGTGAGTGGAAGTTCAAATGCGTGATATTTCAGCCGCCGATGTTCTTCCTTGTGGTATTTGTTGTAATATGCCCTGACTTTATTCTTCATCATTTTTTTAAAAAACCCCGGATGCCCCAGTCGGAATAGGATCCGGCATTCAGGATGGTTTTATATACGGGCCGTTTCCCGGGTTTTCCCCTTCTTTCTGCGATAATCATGCCGGGTCCCGATAAATCTGATTTGCGTTTTGGGTATTTTGATGTTAAGAATATCATGGTCGATCCAGGATCTGATTTTTTGCATGTTGCTATTGGCTGGTAATTTAAAATACCGGCTGTAAACTTCATGATCATCGCGGGTGTGCAGATACTCGTTCCTGATGTTGATATACAGAAGATGACCTGATACCTTCAGTGACACGTTCTCATCAATACATTCCGGAATATAGATCCTGATCAAATACTCCCTCAGGTTTTCTATGATGTCGACCGGACGCTTACTATAAGGATTTCTTTTTCTTAACTCTGTTATACCCGTCTTTCTCATAACACATGTTTTTCCTGTTTTCCGGATTGGGTTTTTAGCAAAACACGCATCTGTATGGTAATCAGAATCATATAATTTTTTGCTTTGCAAAATGGGTGTCCCGTGGTATCTTTAGAGCATGTTTGTTCGGAAAAA
>Ga0334893_1000306_pt1 | contig 74094 bp, 56 predicted proteins | sample GraSluR3_MG_5_FD_207218 | JGI IMG/M metagenome (GOLD analysis project Ga0334893, IMG submission 207218) | Sludge microbial communities from methane-producing bioreactor in Wageningen University, Netherlands - Granular Sludge_09_05-R3 | ecosystem: Engineered > Bioreactor > Anaerobic >...
ACAATGCAAGCACATGGGATACAATATTCTCCTCTGAAAACGAAACCGAATATATTAAAGATATATTACAAACCCAATCGGGTGATATGTATATAGCCCTTACCGGCTATTTTCCTGATATGGGCGGGGTATACAAATCAACTGATGGTGGCAATAATTGGGAATTATCGGGTTTATTCAACTATATGGTATCATCCCTGGCCGAGAACAGCGAAGGCGATGTGTTTGCCGGAGCAAGGGGTATACTGCAATCGGGTTTATGGCCCGGGCTTTATGTGCTACGCAACGGAGAGGATGAGTGGGAGGGCCTGTTAGGTGGCCCATCAATAGAGGATGTTATTGTTAATAGTGCAGATCATATTTATGCATCCTCCAGCCAGGTAATTCGTTCGCTGGACAATGGTCAAAGTTTTGAATATTTTGAAGAAGGGCTTTTCCCGGGGCCAAAAGGGGATATGACAAAGGATGAACTTGATTATCTTTATGTAACATCAGAGTTTTCATCCAATGCGCTTTATCGTACAATAAATACTACAGTTTCAATTGCTGAAGGGTTTCCAAATTCGTCAACTCAACCACTGATCATTTATCCGAACCCTGTCCGTGAATATCTTTTTTTCCTTAACATGCCGGAAGATCATAGCAATAATTACTATTTGAGAGTATATAATTGCATGGGTTCTTTAATCATGCAAGATCAATATAAGCACCGTATGTTTAATGTTGGTGCATTAAAATCTGGCTATTATTTGATAATAGTTAATAGCAATAATGAAATGAGATATGGCAGGTTTCTAAAACAATAGTTTACTAATTAACAAAACCAAAGCCATGAAAACAATTTTTTCCTTAGTGTTTATGCTAATGGGCGTATTTGTATTTGCCCAGGTCGTAAATGTAAACCCCGATCCCTATGGCGATCCCTGGATAGCCGGTGATGCCCTGCCTATGCTTCCCGAAGTTGAGGCGAATTTGCACATTATGCAGCTTACACCCCAATCTGCCGCAAAAACTCTTCCGGCAGTAGTAAAAAATAATGAGTTGATTTATATGCCCCCTGTATTTGATCAGGAAGGTACAGCTTCATGTGTACAGGCTGCTGAAGTGTGGTATTGTTTTGCTTACGAAATAAATAGACTCAGGGATGTAAAAGCTGGAAATAATATTGATACGCTTACCAATCTTTATCACCCTTTCTTTACATATAACTTCCTGAATAAAGGGTATGATACAGTTGGAACCGCTTATGGAAGTGGTTTTGATATCGTAAAAAGAAACGGCTGCCCCTCGCTTGATGATTATGACGACCCTTCCCTGGATATTGACACACTGATGCACCTTTACTGGATGGATGGATATGATAAATACTATCGGGGTATGTTTAATAAAGTTGATTCATCGGGTAGCATCTCATGGGACAGTACATATAATAGTCTTGAATTGCTTAAACATTGGCTTGCTGACCATAATAATGGTGAGGAGACAGGTGGCCTGGCAGTAATTGATATTTACGCTTATAGCGGCTGGCAACATTATGCAATGTTCGATTATAGTTCACCTGAATATGGAAAACATTATGTAACACAATGGGGAACTGCCGGATCACATTCACTCACATTGGTTGGTTATCACGACAGTGTACAATGCTTTGATATAAATGGTGATAGTATATATGCCAATATCGACACTAATAATAATGGAGTTATTGAATTATTTGAATGCGAACTTGGGGCTTTTTTGGCTGTAAATAGTTGGGGAGAGGATGCTCTCAATCATGACGATGGGTACATTTATATTCCGTATCTGATGATGGAGGGCTTATCCAACCCATACACTGCTATTACATGTTATGCCAATGCAGGTTATGAACCACAACTAACTGTGAAATCAAGTGTAGTACATCCCTATCGGCAGAAAATAGGACTCTCTATAGGCTATGCTGAAAATGCTGATTCAATAGAGGTTACAGATTACGAATATCTCGGAATTTTTAAGAGTCAGGGAGGTGCTCATGATTTTAGGGGGGCTTATGATGGCCCTATAGAGTTTGGTCTTGATTTTTCCCATTCTTACATAAATGAAGATTTTGGTAAAATATTCCTCAGAACCTGGTCAGGTGATTATTCCAATACATATGAGGGATATATTGATACTTTTTCAATCGTTGATTATCGCTGGAACGAAGAGTTCCATCTTGGATGTGACACAAATTTTCCATTTCAAATCCTTCAACAAAATCCGTCTGATTTTATAGATCTACATATTGATTACGACCTAATTGTTCCAGGCGATGACCAGATAATAGATCAGAATGTAAACCTGTTCAGCAATATGGTAAGCCGTTTTAATCCCACTGTTCGCAATAATGCAAGTCTGACAATTGAAGACAGTGTTGAGATTGATATGTATAACAGCATTATAGAAATTGAAGAAGGGGCAAGCCTTATTATTGGTGATAATGTGGTTTTTACCGGCAAATCAGGCCAAAACGAATTGCTAATCAATGGAAATATTCAAATTGGCAAAAATGTACAGTTTATCAATATCGATAATATTTTTCTAAACAACGAAAACCAGCAAATAACAATTAACAATGCTGTTTTCAATCAAAGCTTTTTATTAAATAAAAGCCAGGGCTTAAGCATAAACAAATGTACCTTCAGCAGTTGTGATGTGCTATGGTCTACCAGGGGAAATCTTACTATTGACTCTTCCGATTTTTATTGTACATGGCTATTAATTGATAACCTTTATGGCTCAGCCAGTGATGTTGCTACTATAACATCAAATAATATTTCAGGTTATCAGAATTGTCCGGCTGGCATATATATTTCGGATTACGACAAGTTTCTTATTGCCAGAAACAGCATTGATAATTGTGGCAGTGGTATACAGATTTATGAATCGGGCTGGGGAATAAGTGGCAATCAAAATGTGTTTGATAATGAAATATCAAATTGCAGCAATAAAGGCTTAAACATATATAATTCAAGAGCAAGTATTGCAGAAAACTATATTCACGGCAATGAATATGGTGTTTGGATTGCCCGAAACAGTCAGGTTGCCATGGTTGGTAATGCGGCAGCATATTACGAGTACGAAACACAGCAAATCAAAGACAACAATAGTTATGAAATATATGCATCTGAATTTAGTTTCCCCTGGTATTGCAAATACAATGTAATTATTGATAATGACAATTCAGGTAACCCGACCGATCCTTTGGTGTATTTTGATTATACTGGAATTGAAAAGAAAGATATTCGTTATAATTGCTGGGGAACGGGCTTTTCAGCTACAGATGATCTTTATCCTGTTGATGGATTTTTCTGGGATCCACAATGGTGCCCACCCGGAACAACAATCCTCAATGGCCTTGTTGAGCAATTATATTTCGATGCTATTGATGAATATGAAAATGGAAACTTCGCACAGGCCCAGCAAGAGTTTGAATATATCATCGATAATTATCCGGCAACAAAATATGCAGAAAACGCAATACGCGACCTGTTCTCAATTGAACAATTTCTTGATCATGACTATGCAGCTTTAATTCAATATTTTGAAAATAACAATAGCATTCAAAACAATCTTCGCTTAAAAAAACTGGCGCATTTCTTATCAAACCGCTGTAATACCAAGCTTGAAGACTGGCAGCTTGTGATTGATCATTATGAAGACATCATTGATAATCCCGAAACACCGGCCGATAGCATCTTTGCCATAATTGACTTAGGCTATACATATTTATTGATGGAAGCCAGTGGAAACAAATCCTATTATCAGGGAAAAATGACAGAATATATTCCGGGCTCAAAAACACAGTTTGTAGATCAGAAAACATATTTGCTATCGCTACTTCCTTTTACAAAGGAATCAGAAGATGAGATGAATAATGAGTCTGCTCCAAAACTTGGAGAGCTACAACAAAACATTCCAAACCCATTTAGGAGAACAACTACAATCCCGTTTAAAACATACGTGGATGCTTCTGTTACTATCTCTGTGTGCAATCATACCGGACGCGAAATAATATCACAAGAATTGGGATATATACGGGCCGGAGAAAATAACATCCAACTTGATCTTAATGAACTCGTCTCAGGCATTTATTTATATTCATTAATTATAAATGGACAAAATGTTGATTGCCAAAAAATGATATTGCTTGAAAACTAGCAAATATAACAGCCTTGTATCAATGGTATTATTTCTTTGAATGCTCCGAAAACAATCTGTTTTGGGTTGAGAAGTTAAGCTAAAAATTATGGTAGATTTTTTATTGTTTTTTGTCAAAAAAGTGGAAAAATCGGGCATACTTTGTTTTCGTGAAGGGAGGCGGGTATGAATCTCACCACCTCCCGGTAAGAATTTGTTTGTTTCATCTGTATCTTCCTGTTTACCAGGAAATGCTATCTATACAGACTGCTTGACTCGTTTTTGACTCGTTTCGTATGGCACTTTTCGTGCATTTGCTACAGTACCAAGTCTTTACCGAGACTTCAGCGGAGAAAGAGGGATTACTCGCTCTGCTCATGATCCCTAAAGGGGAGGGGCTTAACTAACTCAAAACCTTCTTCGTCGGCATTTTTATTTGCGCAGCACACCCGCTCAAGCAAGCTTGGCGGGCGCACTTTGCAAATAAAAAAACCCGCGCAAAGCGCGGGTTTTGAGTTAGTTGCGGAGAAAGAGGGATTACTCGCTCTGCTCATGATCCCTAAAGGGGAGGGGCTTAACTAACTCAAAACCTTCTTCGTCGGCATTTTTATTTGCGCAGCACACCCGCTCAAGCAAGCTTGGCGGGCGCACTTTGCAAATAAAAAAACCCGCGCAAAGCGCGGGTTTTGAGTTAGTTGCGGAGAAAGAGGGATTCGAACCCCCGGTCCCGCGATAGCAGGACAACTGTTTTCGAGACAGCCCCGTTCGACCACTCCGGCATTTCTCCGTTGCAAAATTAACAATAATGCAATTACCCACAAGCACAGATTTTGCTAATCGGATCTGATCAGCCAGGAACCAATGTAAACAGGCAGATTCACACACCTTGCCCGGCAAGCAACACATCAACACAAGCTTCCCGAAAAGAAATATGCGTATGATCGAAAAACAGGAACTAATGCTTAGCCGTTGAACAGTTCCCCTCCAAAAATGTTAATATGGCAAACAAGCATAACAAACACTATCGATCATGAAACTAAACAAGGTAAAAGCCGTGTGGAACGGCACCCTCAAGGAAGGGAAAGGCAACATGGACATTACCGGGTATTCAGGCCCGTTCACTTTCGCCTCGCGTTTTGAAAACGGCAAGGGCACCAATCCCGAAGAACTGGTGGGCGCCGCCCAGGCCGGATGTTATTCCATGTTCCTCTCGGCCTTGCTGAGTGGCGAAGGCCTGAAGCCTGAATTCATCGAAACCGATGCCAGCGTGAGCCTTGGCAGCGATGATACTGGCCCCAGGATAGAAAAAATAGTGCTGAGCACGAAGGTGAAATGCGACGGCCTGTCGCAGGAGAAGTTCAGTGAGCTCTCGAAGGCAGCAAAGGAAAAATGCCCCATCTCGAGGCTGTATGCCGGCGGCACAGCCTCGCTCGAGCTGGAAGCTGAGCTGATGTAAGGAGCGGAAACCGGGAAATTGTTTTTTTAGGTCTTAATTACCCTCAATCCCTGAGGCAACGAATACTATAGCCATCTCGCTTACTGTAGTCGTACTTGCCCACGTGACCGTTGCTGTATTTCAGGGAGCGGAACCAGGCAGCGTTCGAAAAGGTTTCCGTAGACGACCACCAGAACCCGTTGCCGCCAATGGCGTTGAAAACGCCATCCAAGGCACGGTAGCCGCCCGGAAGGCCTGAAAATTCATAATCATCTGTACCCCAGTGATTATCGTCCTCATCCCATCGTGGATGCTCGCTGGTATTGCAACCGCCACCGAGAGGTGAATTCACCTGCCGGCAGGATTTTAATTCATTGCCATGAGGAGAAACTGTACCACCAATATAATCTGTTAAAGCTGTCCATTCGTCATTAGTAGGCACGTGCCAACCTGCTGGACAAAGACCGTTCGTGTCAGCTATTGCATGCCAGTTATAAAGAGCACCATACCTGTCTTTCCAGTAGATGTCGTTATCATACCATACATAGGCACCGGTGGTCAGCGTTTCCCATGCACTGCTGCTGGTAACATTTGGTATGGCGCTGCCGTTACTGTAAGCAGTGGTTTTCAGGTTTTCCTTCATCCAGCATTGTGAGCCTATCAGTACGGTGTTGTATACATTGCCATCAATGTCGGTGACGGTTGGCACACCCGGGCAGGGTTCGCCCAACCCTCCCTCGTAGGTTACAGTTATGTAGGCGCTTTTCAATTCCGCATCTGAGCCGTAACCATTACTCACTAAAAGCCCCACTGTGTAAGTGCCCGCTGAATTAAAGGTGTGCGCAGGATTTTGCAGTGTGCTGGTATCTCCATCTCCAAAATCCCATTGCCAGCTGGTGGGGTTGTTGGTCGACTGGTCGGTAAAGTTTACGGTTAATGGTGCGGTTCCACTGGTAGGACTGCCGGTAAAGGCGGCAACCGGTATATCGCCACTTTCAATGATTTCGACAGTAACCTGATCTGTCTTATTACCTCCTGCATTATCAATTGCTGTTGCTTTTATGGTGTGCACTCCGAGTGCTTCATCGCTTGTATTCCAGCTGTAATTATATGGGAAACTGCCGGCACTGCCCCTGCCTATTCCGTCAATGGTAAATTGCACTTCATTGATGGCCCCGTCGGCATCTGTAGCCTCGACTGAAACGATCACTGTTTCTCCTTTCGCAATCTGTTGGCCGTCTGGCGGGTTTGTGATGGTACATGTTGGAATTTGATTGGTCTTATCTTCTTCTTTGTCTTTCTTTTTACAACTGGAGATAAACAGGAAAATACAAAGCAGAAAAACAGCTCCGATAAAAGCAATAAGGCTATACTTTTTCATATAATTCAGGTTTTTGAATATGCAATATACTAAACTAATCAAATTACAATCAAAAATGCCAAAAAAATATCGTTTTCGCGGGATTAATATGCATAGTTGAATAGTCATAGCGTCCTAACCCTGTGAAATATGATATGTACTGTTTGAATCTTTGAATCACCTGGCCAATCAATTTTTCAGGAACATTTTACCATCGTGGGTTTTATAATATTCCTCGCGCCTTAACCATTGGGATGCCGCCTGCGTCGGGCACGATAGCCGGCAGGTGTTCAGTATCCGGCCTTTCAACCATTTTGCTTTCATTTTTAAAAAAGTTGTATTTTTGCAACGGAGAAATGGCAGAGTGGTCGAATGCGGCGGTCTTGAAAACCGTTGTCCGTTTACGCGGACCGGGGGTTCGAATCCCTCTTTCTCCGCAACTAACTCAAAACCCGCGCTTTGCGCGGGTTTTTTTATTTGCAAAGTGCGCCCGCCAAGCTTGCTTGAGCGGGTGTGCTGCGCAAATAAAAATGCCGACGAAGAAGGTTTTGAGTTAGTTAAGCCCCTCCCCTTCAGGGATCATGAATGGAATGAATAATCCCTCTTTCTCCGCCAACCAATTGTATATCAGGGAGTTATGGCCTTTTTCATGACTCCCTGTTCCATTTTCGTACCAAAAAATGTTGAATTCTCCTTCCATTCTTATATAATCCGGCAAATGTTTTGGTTTAATATCGAATTTATCTAACTTTATTGCTTAAACATTAAGCAATGTCCCTGCATATGAGAACTTTAATGATAATATTATTAGCCTTCATCCTACCTGACAGTTTATATAGCCAAGATTTAATGACAATTGGAGAAGTATTCAACTTCGAAATTGGAGATGAATTCCATTATGAAGGACATCATCCCGAACAACCTCCAAATGCAGATCGGATCACCATCACGGATAAGTACTATTCTTCAAACGGAGATACCTTGTTTTATCACAAATACCATGATTCATATTATACATGGGTAGAATGGGAACCGGAACCCCATCTTGAGTATTACTTCTGGACAAGAACAGATACCGTCTATTATACACACCCTGATTCGAGCATTTCCAGTTATAACATGTGGGCGTCGAATGATACAAGCTTGGCATATTATGAAACTATTGTTTATTATTCAGAAGATCAATGTGATTCATTGATAAATGGATATTATTTGGAAACATCTAATTTCGAAGCGGATGTGTATCATTATGAGTTTGGAAAAGGTTTGGGCCTGGTAAAAGCATATTATTTAAGCAGCCAAAACTGGCCCCATTTTGTCGTATATGATGACGAATTGTTTTATTATCAGAAAAATGGGATTGATTGCGGAGTTCCTGATACTTTAACAGTTTCAATACCTCAATTATCAGAGAATTATCCTGACTTTAATATATATCCCAATCCGGCAGAGAATCAGATTACAATTGAGATTACACAACTCAGTTTTAATTCTCTGACCTTAGAGATTATTGATGAATTAGGTAGAACTGTAAAAACCAGTATTATTCATGATAATGAAACTACGATCAATATTGATGATTTACGACCTGGAATTTATTACTGCAAAGTAAGCGGTGATCGTATTTTTAACGTAGAGAGATTCATCAAACACTAATAAAATCAATGGTTTAAGTATAGTGTAAGTGTACCAGATTCGTACCAAAAATGGTATATTATATAACATGGGAGCATATATAAGAGCCTGGTAACAAGGAGAGTAAATCGGAGAAAAAAGTGGGTGCGAATCCCTCTTTCTCCGCAACTAACTCAAAACCAGCGTATTGCGCTGGTTTTTTTATTTGCAAAGTGCGCCCGCCAAGCTTGCTTGAGCGGGTGTGCTGCGCAAATAAAAATGCCGACGAAGAAGGTTTTGAGTTAGTTGAGCCTCCCCCCGGAACGGGATCATCCCCCGAGCACTCGGGGGATGATCCCGATCTTTCTCCTCTATGCACCTCACTCCCCAACCTCCCCTGAACGGGAGAATTGATGTTGATCCGGGATATGAAATTACGTTTGGAAAATGGCATTTCTCAATGCCAATCAGACCTTGGCAATTGAAAATACAGAATCTTCTATCTTCTATCTTCTATCTTCTATCTCCTCCCCCTCCCTGGCCCTCTCCATGCAATTTTTCTGTCATCTGACCAACTTTATCGCGGGGAGGGAAACAACTATTTACTCCGCATTCAACCCCGGGTTAAAACCCGGGGCTACTGATATTTAACCCCTGCGGGCTTATAGCGATGGGCCAATGGTTTTGTTTGAACCTCCCCGGAATGGGATCATCCCCCGAGCACTCGGGGGATAACCCCGCTGGCGCGCGTTTCCGAACGCGTGCAACTGTTTTCCCGTCTCCTGACGAGATTATTACTTTATAACAAACTCAATTATATACACTGGGATCCGGTCATTGAAATGATCGTTGAAAAGGAAGAGGACGATCACTTCAGTTCGGCAAGGAATTATGCAGATCTTGATTCGCTGATTGAAATCATTAGGGAAAGCAAACTACTGATTACGTATTAAATTGCGCGTTTGGAAACGCGCTGACATTTGCACGCGTTTGGAAACGCGCTGACATTTGCACGCGTTCGGAAACGCGCGCTAGCGGGAGATCATCGAAGACCGGAACAACAGAGGGTCCGTAATTATTACCTCTCAAATCCCGGTACAAGGATGGTATGACATCATAGGTGAAAAAACAATCGCGGATGCAGTATTGGACCGACTTATTCATCAAGCTCACAGAGTTGAGTTAGCCGGAGAATCAATGAGACGAAAAGGAAAAATGATAAATCAGGAAAATTGATTAAATTTGTTTAACACGATGACTGAAAATGGAGTTCTTTTTTTGATGGTTTGGATGGGGTGGTCACTTTAGTCCGATTTAGGTGGTCAATTTAAATCGGAATTGGGTGGTCAGTATGCCCGATTTTTCCAGTATTAATTTTGTATTATATTTGACACTGATTAGTTAACCAGTATTAACTTAAATTTAAAACCATGAAAAAAATTCTAATTATCTTAGCATTCATTACCGTATGCCTGAGTAATGGTTATACTGGTCAATCTGACGATCCTAAATCTATTGAAAAGTCAGAAAGTGTTTCAATATCAGATCCATTAGAACTTCCAAATGGAATATATATGTTGTGTTGTATTGATGGAGAATTACACCTATATAATCTATTAGGGGTTCTTGTGGGTATCGGTCCTGACTGTGGCGGTCTTGAAGGATGTGTGAGAGTTATTGTATGTTCACAGCCAATATGCGACAATGGTTGTGGAGAAAATAACCCAGCAGATGAGGATGATATACTTGATCTACTAAAAACAATCACTCTTACTACTGGAGATTCATACGATTTTGGGGAAGGTCCATTTGATGAATATTGCTTTGTCAAGTAATAGTAACTTCCTCAATATTAATGCTTCTAATTCACATAGATTTAAAGTTATTTTTAGTGTGATGAATAAGGCCCTACATAATAAAAATATTCTGTGGGGCCTTATATTGCTTTTTAGTCTTCAACAGTTTGTTTTTAGCCAGCACCTGGTTTCAGATGAAATCAGGTTAAATAAGTGTCTCCATGGTGAAACTATAACAAATTATGACGTTAATTATATTGAAATGGACCTTGATATTGATATATATAATAAACGAATAAAAGGTTTCTGTTTGATAAGTTTTGATCTATTAGATAAATCTAAGGACTCTGTAGAGTTTAACCTTGATAAAAGACTTGATATAGACAGCATTACAGGATTCAATACTAAGAAGTTAAAATACTTTAGAAGTAGTGATAAAATATGGATATCATTAAATGAAATAAAATTTCAAGATGAAAAATTAGCTGTTAAAATATTTTATAATGGATCTCCAAGAGAAGCTGAAATACCTCCATGGTATGGCGGCCTAGTCTGGTCTACAGATAATAATGGAGATCAATTTTCTGGAGTATGCTGTCAACTCCAGGGATCCAAATTATGGTGGCCGAGTAACAGTAGATGGAATGATAAAATTGATAGTACTCTAATTAAGTTTAAGGTTCCAAAAGATTATCAAGTTATCTCAAATGGTCGTTTAGTTAGTAAAAGGCAGGATTCCACAGGCAGGATTGCATATACGTGGAAAACATCATATCCTATGGTAAGCTACAATCTAACGTTCTATATTGGAAAGTATACTCATTACCAGGAAATTTATCATAATATAGCTGATTCATTTTTACTCCATTATTATATTTTACCAGAGTATATTGCAGAAGCCAGATTACATTTTGACCAGGTAAAAAGGATATTATCAGCATACGAAAATTACTTTGGAGATTATCCGTTTGTATCAGATGAATTTAAAATAGTCCAATCTCCTTATATTGGTATGGAACATCAATCGGCAATTGCCTACGGTGGATCATTTAAAAATGGGATTGCAGGGCTGGATTATTCAGGTATTAACCTACCATATGATTATCTTTTAATTCATGAGATAGCGCATGAATGGTGGGGAAATAGTGTTACGGCGTCTTCCATTAATGATATATGGATACATGAGAGTCTAGCTACATATAGTGAAGCACTTCTAGTAGAAAAATACTATGGTTTCGATAGTTCTCAATTATATATCAATCGAGACATTCAACATTTACTAATGAATAAATACCCGCTCTGTGATACAATATTGGGATCTGTCTATAATTCAGATATGTATATTAAGGGAGCTGCAATATGGAATACATTAAGATATATAGTGGATGATGATGAGAAATGGTTTGAATTAATAAAACAAATTCAATTTGATTTTCGGTACAGTTCAATTTCTACAATTGAGCTTATTGAATTTATTAATTACTATTTGAACGTAGACTATTCTTCATTTTTTAATCAATTTATCTATTCATCAGCCATCCCCGTTATGGAGATTACTGATATTGAAGAATCAGTATATAACTATGGAATTCGGTGGAGAAACTGTAATGACGATTTTAAAACTCCCATACATATACGAGATGATAATTTGTCCAAGACGATAATAGTATCTAGTAACCCTTCTGTAGTAAAAATCAATGACCTGGGAAATTTTATCTCAGATTTGCAATCAAAGACTATATTTAAAGTTATTCACATTAAGTAGAAGAAACCTAATTCAGAATTAGATTTTTTATATATATTTGAAGGTAATGGTACTGAGGAATCGATCTAAAATAATTAACGAAATACTTATAATAGTTATTAAGAATGAGTTAATTGAGCGATGAATGTTAGAAATATAGGTGCGGCATATGGTCGCCAAAAAAGTTATAAATCACAGAAAACGTAGTTCGGCAAGGAATTATGCAGATATTGATTCGCTGATTGAAATCATTAGGGAAAGCAAACTACTGATTACGTATTAAATTGCGCGTTTGGAAACGCGCTGACATTTGCACGCGTTCGGAAACGCGCGCTAGCGGGGAATTGATGTTGATCCGGGATATGAAATTACGCATGGAAAATGGCATTCTCCTTCTGGCGCGCGCCAGCGGGGAGGTAAAATAGATCAGCTTTTCAGTGCCTTGACTAATACTCTTTCACCAGCACCTGGCCAACATCCCAGCATCCGGGATCGGCATACACGCTTTCACAGGATCCGTATAAGGTCATTACCCAAATGCTGACTGTATGGTTCCCTGCCGGGAGGTTATCGAAAACACCGCCAAAGGTTGCCGGTAATCCGGGCAATCCCGCCTCATCAACAAGATAGTTGAACCTGGCCCTGCCTGTAGCGGTTGGCTGGTCGTTAACCCTCAGTTCGAAAACGGCACCCGTACTGCCACCGGAAAAATTCTGCACCAGAAGGCGTGACTGGAAAAGAAGCTCGACCAGCGTGTTGTCCTTTTCTTTGTTGAAGGTTCCCAGGTCAAAAGCCTTAGCAAATATATTGTTGAATACGGTCGTGTTGTTACCCGGGCAATTGAATAAAATGGCAGAGACATTGCAAAAGGTCTCTTCGGCATACAAGGCATAGGGGACCGATACCAGCTGACTTGTGCCAATGTGCTGGTAGGCCGTACCGCCGCTTTCGTCCATTTCGACCTTGAGGTAGTGTTTGGCCGCACCCCATTCAATGCCATATATGCTTCCGCTGACCACGGTGCCTTCCCCGATCCTGACGGAAAACAGCCCCAGGTCGTTGGTCACCAACGACCATGTCTCCGCATATACGGGTGCCCCGGAGGATGATCCTTCCAGAATGGACAACTGCAATCCTATGGGCTGGTTGGAGAGTGGATTGCCGCCGTTGTCCCTGGCCACACCCTGGTAGTTGAAAAGATCGGGCGCCTGAGCAAGCACCAGGCCGGATAGCAATATAGTAAATGCAAAAACTGTGAACTTTTTCATGGTTTTATTTCTTTATGATTTTTTGAACTTTAACGGTCCCCTTATGTTCGGTGGTGATGATCATGCAGTAAAGGCCGGGGCAAAGCCCTGCAAGAGATGTTGTAAAGGAGGTTTGTCCCGGCGCCGTTTCATATTTCCTGACCAGTTTTCCCTTACCATCAATCAGCATGATGCCGTATGCTTCCTGGGATGACTGTTCAAAAGCTATGTTTACCTGATCTTCGATGGGATTGGGATACACCTTGACATGCTCTGAAAGCATAGAGAGATCCCCGGCTCCAACAGTAGAATACCAGGGCTGGTTGAAACCCTGGGTGATCCTGACGGGTGCACTGTTGATATCGGTGATGACGAACTCACCTATTGTCCAGCTTAACGTCATATTCGTGCCCGGATAGGTGTTCCCGGCAGTGGATATCACTTCAGGAAAGAATACCTGGGCATGGGCAAGGGAGATGAACAACAGGAATGGAAGTATGGTTACTACTTTTTTCATGGCGGGAAATCATTTTCAGACCGGAAAAATATTTGCCTAAAGTTAATACATATTCAGTTGTATTGCAAATATAATTTTATTCGCCATAAAACCCCCGCTGGCGCGCGCCAGCGGGACTGATATAACCGGCCGGAAAGAATTGGTTTATACTACCTGCCGATATAAAAAAGCACTAATCCACAATAATCCCAGTGGCTTTCAGGATATTATTGGCATAATCCACTTCTTTCTGGTTCGCCTCCTTGTCGGCAAAGACCGTTTCCTTCATCAGTTCATAAAAGAGTTGCTTCTTGTCAGGCTCCATATTGCTGATCACATAGGAAGCCTCATCAGGACGAAGGGCGAAGGCTGCATTGACCTTGTCCTCATCGAGGTCCATATTGTTTGCAATGTTGGTCAGTAACTGGATTTCAGGGTCATTCAGGTTGTCATCGGCGTTGGCAACTGCAGCAAAAGCTTTCAGCATGGCCATTTTTTCAATCAATCGGAGTTCCATTTCTTTTTGTATTAAGTGAGATTAATAGATGGTTAATGATGGTTATCACGTTTTTTAACGGGCATAAACGTTGGGCATGAAGCCTGACTGGATTTTGCCTGCAATCATCTGGGCAATCTCCCTGGGCGCAAACCGGAACATTTCCTGTCCGACATGGTACAGAAATGCGACCTCTTTTTCTGCGAGATCGTTATCGAAGATCGCGAGGTTGATAAGGAAATCGAACAGCGGGTACCGGTCGGCGGGATTGATCTCCATGATTTTCGCTACGGATCCGGAGAATATCTCCTCTAATTTTGCTGACTGATAAACCTGGTCGAGGAAGGCCTTGGGAAAGATCGTGAATTCGGAGAGTTCCCTGATGATCTTCTTGTACTCGTCCTGATTGATCTGGCCGTCGGCACCTGCCATGATCAGGCCGGCCGAGGCCAGGAAAAGCCGCCGCTGCTCATCGAGTTCCGAATTGCTCATGGTAAGGAGGATATCGATCAATTCATTGATTTGTGCATCCAGCTTCTCATCACGTCCGCCGGCATTCCAGTCACTTTTGCCATTGACCAGATCAGATTGGGAAAAATATTGAAGCGCTTTGATCCGGATGGGATTGATCGGGTGCGACATCAGGTTTGCACAGATCTCCTTCCTGAAAAAGTCGAGAATTACATCATTTTCTGCCATATAGGCTTCGTAGTCGAAGTTGATACGGCCGGTGTCCAGCCCCGAAGCCAGCTTGAAGAAAGCAGAAATGCACTTGTCGAGCCTGGGGCTGGCCAGGTAACCATAGCGGTCGGCTGTCAGCTCCGAAAGCTTTTTCCATAACGTGATCTTGTGCTGCAGGATGAGCGGGGTGTTCGAAGGATCGGGAAAGATGAACTGGATTAGCCGCATGATACTGGCATTCCTGGTGATCAGATGGCCGATCTCATGCCCGACCACAAATAACAGCTCGTCATTGTCGAGCCAACGGATAAGCCCCGAATTTATGTTAATGATGTGTGGCTGGTCCTCTTCGATGCGCGAAAGCGAAAAGGCATTCAGCTCGGGCGAATTGGTTATGAAATAATCGATGGGTTCCTCAAAGCCCAGTTTCTTCTCTACCGCCCTGAACATGCTGTAAAGCCCGGAAGCCATCTTTTCCGTAACCTTGAAACTGTGCCCCTCGAGGATCAGTTTCCACTCGTTCTGAAAGCGCTCTATCTTTGCTTCCCTGATTACCTGTTCCACCACAGGCCCTTGCATCAGGTTATAAAGCTCCTGTCCGATGCGCGCTTCCAGCGCAATGCCGATTTTTGAATACTCCATGTCCGTCTGTTTTTAAAAACCCAAAAATATTAAAATATGGTCAGGGCAGGCATAATGTTGTGAATTATTTCACATTATGTTTTGAAGAATTTCATGCAGGGTAAATGGAATAGGGGCAGGAGGCTTTCTTTGACTCCCCGCTGGCGCGCGTTTCCGAACGCGTGCAACTGTTTTCTCGTCTCCTGACGAGATTATTACTTTATAACAAACTCAATTATATACACAGGGATCCGGTCATTGAAATGATCCTTGAAAAGGAAGAGGACGATTTCTTCAGTCCGGCAAGGAATTATGCAGATCTTGATTCGCTGATTGAAATCATTAGGGAAAGCAAACTACTGATTACGTATTAAATTGCGCGTTTGGAAACGCGATGACATTTGCATGCGTTCGGAAACGCGCGCTAGCGGGAAACCCGGAAATTCTCCAATATACGGGTATGCATCCGTTAGATCCGCCGTGGCAGATAGTTCCTCCTTGTCCAAAAGAATTACAGGAGTTCAATACCGGCATTTGACAAAAACCCTTACTTTTGTGCCACCATTGTTATTTTCGTGTTACACGCCATGTTAATAGGATATGCACATTGCTGACGGTATCATCGACACACGCATTTGCATCGCTGCACATGCAGTTTCACTTGGTCTGATATATCTTACCGGACGCAGGTCTGAACCTGAAGAGATCCCCAGGATGGGCATTACCGGAGCTGCATTGTTTGTGATTTCACTCATTCACATACCCTTTGCCGGAACTTCGATCCATCCGGGGCTGTTCGGGCTTGCAGGCATCATTCTTGGGAAACGGGCCTTCGCGGTCATTTATGCCGTGCTGCTGTTCCAGTCTTTTATCTTCCAGCATGGCGGTTTACTCACCCTGGGCGTGAATGCGCTGAATATGGGGGCCGGTGCCTTCTTTGCCGTGCTGGTGTGGAAACAAAAGTACTGGCCTGAATTTGCCAGGGCATTGCTGGCAGGCTTTATGGGGGTGTTGATTCCGGCTTTCCTGATGGCTGTCGAATTCAAACTGACCGGCTACGGCAAGGGGATATTCCTGATCATGTCGGTGTATTTGCTGGCCGCCTTTGCCGAATCTTTGGTCACACTCACCGTAGTTAAATTCTTCCGTAAGGTAAAATCCGATATCATTAATTAAAAACCTGAGCAATGAAAAAACAACTGTTCCTTTTTGCAATCTTTTGTGTAATGAATGCATTTAGCATTGTTTCTGCACATGGGATCCACATTGATTACTCTTTCAATTATCCTGTGGTGAGCCTGGAAATCTATTTTTCGAAAACATCACCGCTTGTCAATGCCGGTGTTGAAGTTTTTTCTCCCCATTCGGGGGAATTATTTGTTTCGGGTAAAACCGATAAGAACGGTAACTTTGAGTTTAGCCCGGATGGTCCCGGCGATTGGACTGTAAAAGTGGACGATGGCATGGGGCATCGTAAAAAGCTTGTTATTACCATTGAAGATCTTAAAGATCAGCTGGCTTCAGAACAGGGGCAGGCAGATGAAAGCGGGCAGCATTCGCACGACCATGCCCTCGTTCCTGACCACCATCATGAAAACGGGCCCGGTGAGTGTCAGATCCCTGTTTTTTACAAGATACTCTTCGGCTTATCGGTCATATTCGGGGTTACGGGTATCTGGTATGGGCTGAAAGCACGCAAAAAGTAATAGCTTGAGACACGCGTTTATCGATAAATACAGCCATATTTCATCGCCGGTTCAAAGAATTGATCCGCTGATCAAGCTGCTTTCCGCCCTGATTATCATCCTGGCCATGGTTTCGCAGCCTCCGGAGCATTTATTGCCTTTTGCCCTCTATGGCCTGCTCGTATTGATGCTGCTTATACTCAGCAGGATCCCGCCTGTATATGTGATGAAACGACTGCTTATCGTCTTGCCTTTTATTCTATTTGCCGCGGTTTTCTTTCCTTTGTCGGTGAAACTGTCGGACAGCAGCATCAGGCTTTCATTATATGATCCGGCGGTTTTGAAAGGGATCAGCATTTTTATCAAGGCCGCCTTATCCGTAGTGGTGATTATTGTGCTGGTTTCTGCAGAAAAATTCCATCATTTGCTGAGTGCCATGCGCAGGCTGAAAATGCCTGCTGCGGTTTGTATTACTTCGGCCCTGATGTACCGCTATATCTTCATTCTTGCCGACGAATCCATGCGGACAAGCCTGGCCCGTCAGAGCCGCACCCCCGGGAAACTGAGGCAAAACAGGCTGAAGGTATATGGCAATCAAATGGCTGTGGTCTTTCTCAGAAGCTGGGATCGTTCAAAGATCATTTATAACGCGATGTTGTCGAAAGGCTTTAGCGGTGAATTTCCTGCTCCCGGCCGGGAGAGAATAAAAACCGGTCAGATTGTATCCTTTTGTATTTTGGGAGTTTTCCTGGCTTACATCAGGTTTATGGAACACATCAATGCTTTTGTAAAACAAATTCTTATTCCCTGATATGCCTGCCACGATCAACATTCACGATCTTAGTTATTCCTATAAGCCCGGGGGGGATGTGTTGAAGAATATACGGCTCGACATAAAGGCGGGAGAAAAGTTTGGGATCATCGGCCCGATGGGCGCCGGGAAATCCACGCTTTTGCTCCACCTCAACGGTATCCTGTCAGGAGAGGGGCGGGTGTTGATCGATGAGACGGAAGTGTGTAAAAAAAATCTGCCCCTTATCAGGAAGAAGGTGGGTATCGTGTTTCAAAACCCCGATGATCAGCTGTTTAATCCTACAGTTGAAGAGGATGTGGCTTTCGGGCCGCTTAATTTTGGTTTCAGTAAGGAGGAGGTTGCGACTATGGTTGACCGGGCACTTGATGAAATGAATCTGAAAGGCTTTGAAAAAAGGGTATCGCATCATTTGTCAATGGGAGAGAAGAAGCGGGTGGCACTGGCAAGCGTGCTGGCAACCCGCCCGGAGGTGATCGCATTCGACGAGCCCTTTGCCAGTCTCGACCCCATCATGAACAAACAACTGGTTGGTATTATCAGGGAAATGACATCAACGGTTGTCATCGTTTCACAGTCATTTTTGCCGCTTGTAGCCTGTTGCAGCCGGATAGCCGTGATGAACAGCGGCAGGATCACGGCCATCGGGCCAACCCTCGGGATACTCAGAAATGAGGAACTCTTACTTGATAACGGAATTGACCTGAGCCTGTACAGGACCATATGCAGGGAACTCTTCTTTTAATTCAGTTGTGTGCGGGCTTGTGTGTGTGATAATTCTGAAACCGGAGCATCATCCCCATCCGCGGTCAATGGTATTTATCGTTGATCGGGAATAACCATACGGCAATATATCCAAAACAGTCTTTCCTTTCCAAGAATGAAACCATAGCAAGCTGTTACTTCACCAGCTCCAGTCCTGTTTTCTTTCCTTTCTCCACTGCCGGCACTCCGTATTCCATCCAAACCGGTGCGGGTGCTTTTTTCAGGTAGTGGTCGAAGAACTGCTGCATTCGGATGCTGAGGTCTTTGCTGTCGGCCCGCCGTTTAAGGTTATGCGGTGCCCCGTTGTAGGTGAGCATCCATACGGGCTTGTCGAGCCTGCGCAGGGCGGTGAAAAGCTCGATGCCCTGGTACCAGGGCACGGCCCCGTCATCGTCGTTGTGCATGATCAGCAGGGGGGTCTCCACTTTGTCAGCGAAAAATACAGGTGAGTTCTCGATATAGTGCCATGGCTTCTCCCACAAGGTGCCTCCGATGCGGCTCTGGCTGCCCTCGTACTGGAACATCCTGCTTACTCCCGATCCCCACCGGATGCCTCCATAGGCGCTGGTCATGTTGCTCACGGGTGCCCCGGCCATGGCGGCCGCGAATATATTGGTTTTGGTGATGAGATATGCAACCTGGTATCCGCCCCAGCTCTGACCCTGTATGCCAATGTGTTCCTGATCAACCCAGGGATTTTCCATCAGTTTCAGCGTGCCGCCCAATACCGCGTTATAGGCGCTTTGCCCCGGGTAGCCGGTCGTGTAAACGATGTCGGGTACGAAGACCAGGTAGCCGTTGCTCACATATAAGGTGAAATTCACTGTCGAGCGGCTGGGCCTGGGCACGTAATGGGCATGCAGGGCGTCGGAATACCTCTCATAGAAATACACGATCATGGGGTAGGAACTGTCGGGATCGAAATTTTCAGGCTTGTACAGCAGCCCGTCGAGCGCGATGCCGTCGGCAGAGGTCCACTGCACGAGTTCTGCACTGCCCCAAAAGTATTCGTGCTGCTGCGGATTGGCATCGGAGAGCCTCATGGTTTCGCTGAAATCCAGCCGGCTGCTATACAGGTCGGGGAACTCCCTGAAATTCATCTTCTGCCAGATGAGCCTGTCGGCATGCCTGGCCTTTTTCGGGCCGTAGAAACGGTACGGGCCCCTGAAAACCTCTTTCATCGGGGTACTGCCATCGAGGCTGACGTTGCAGAAAGCAATGTCTTTGGTTATTTCATCAAAAGCCTGCAGCAGCAATACCCGGTCCGGGGAGATATGATCCTTCTCCGGGTCGAGGTTGATATTCCTGTATTGCTGCCTGTCGTTTCTGCCGTTGGTGATCCGGTAGGGCTCCCGTTTTCCTTCCGGATCGAGTACCCAGATGTCGTAGCGGTCGTAAACAAGCAGTTCGCTGTCGTTGGCCGTCCAGCCAACAATGCCATAAGGCCCGGGTGTGCCTGGCATATCATGTTCTTCACGGCTGAAGCTTACCGGCAGGCCTTCCGTCAGCCTGGTATGCTTTCCGTTCTTCACCGAGTAGGTATTCCAACTGCTGTCGGGGGCATTATAATAGGCGATATACCTTCCCAGGGGGGAAAGCCCGGGCCTTGACAGGATCTTTTCCAGCACTTTTGTCTTTTGCCCGTTATCGAGCCTGATGAGCCAGGCATCCTGGTAGCGGTCGGCGTCCCACGAAGATTCCCGCAGGTAAGGCTTGCGCGAAATGCCGAGGGCATAAGGGCCGTTATGCTCCCTGTCCATGTCAAGGCGACCGGTCTCCGCGGTGGAAAGCTGTACCATCTTTCCCCGCGGGATGTGGTAAACCGCTTCGAAGGATCGTTTAAGGTCGCTGTCTTTCTGTTTGAGCTGCTGGGGCTGCAGGCGGTCGTCCTTCCAGTTCCAGATGTCGACGCTCACCTTTTCATCGTCGGTGAGGGTATCTTTTGGTTCCTCCTCCGGGATGGCGGCAGTGCCGAAGAAGAGTCTCCTGCCATTGCCCGAGAAGTATACCCTGCCATGCTCAGATACGCACCATCCTTCCGGCATGCCTGCAACAGCCGTGCCGGCAGCCGTGATGCTCCTGTCATTGCCGGCCTCCCATAACCTCAGTTCGTAGACCTTCACCTTGCCGGTGTCGGCCGAGAAGAGCCAGGCTAGCTGCCGGCCTTCATCATCCACGGCCACGCTTTTTGCATGGCCCGGGCCTGCGTAGATCAGTTTCGATTGGAATTCCCGGAAGGGCATGGCATGCACGAAGACCGAGTCGATGCTGTCTTTTTTCACGCTCAGGAAGGCCAGGAGCGCACCATTTTTCGAGAAAGTATATTCCGATACATGGCTGAAATTTGCCTGTTCCCCCGTACCGGCATGATACACTACAAGTGTTTCGCCTTCCTCTTTCCTGCCTTTTTTCTTCCCGTCAGGTTTTTCTTTTTCAGGAGCGGATGAAGTGTCGGATTCAGCCGTATCCGGCTTTATTTCCTGCTCCTTCATGAGCCAGGCCATCCAGGGCCGGCTCCCTTCTCCGGGCACCCTGAACGATTTCAGATCCGGAAACCTGATAAGTTTGCCGGTGCCGGCCAGCCAGATGCCCAGCGAATCCTGCGGCAAGTCGTCCTTTTTCCTGCCGGCAAGCTTTGCCTGTCGAACACTGTCGTGTTGCGGCCTGATCCTGAAGGCCATGAACTTGCCTGTGGGGGAGAAAGCGGCATCGCCCCCCCGGGCAAAACTACGCTTCTCATCCTTTATAAGGTCGTGCAGCCACAAATGCCCGTCGCCCTCCTGCGGGTTGACCTCATAACTGACCATGACACCATCATCGCTGATGTTGCTTTTTACCAGTTCATTCCACAAATCATAGTCGGAATGGCTGAGGGTTTTCTTTTCCTGTGCAAAACATTCACTGCTGTTCAGGAACAAATACAAAACAAAAAGCAGGAGAAATTTGTAATTAATCATAATACTGTATTTAAGCGATCGTGTTTTTTTGTATAATTGCTGATAGGCGGGCCAATTTATTAATTTTATGTTAATTAAATTTAATTTTTATTTATACCAGATAAAAAAAAGGTAATTTTGCAGTCTGCTTTTCACGGAGAAATCAAGCCAATCAAGCGAGCGATGAGTTACATTTCATTTGATAAAAACCAGTTGATCAACCTCGGATATTCCCTCAGGCGGGAGTTGATCCGATCAAACCGGGCGGGTGCCTATGCCAGCCGCACCATCATCGGGTGCAATACGAGGAAATACCATGGTTTGCTGATCACTCCCCAGCCGGGGATCGATAATGAGAATCATGTTCTTTTGTCGAATCTCGATGAAACGGTGATCCAGCATGATGCCAGTTTCAACCTGGGCATACACAAGTACCCTGGCGGGATATACAGGCCTGGCGGTCATAAGTACATGCGCGATTTCAATACGGATCCCATTCCAAACAACGTTTACCGCGTTGGTGGTGTGGTATTGCGCAAGGAGATCGTATTTTCGGAACTCACCGACAGGGTGATGATCCGTTATACCCTTGATGAGGCAAATTCGCCTACCAGGCTGCGCTTTACCCCCTTTCTCGCTTTCAGGAACGTGCACCGGCTGATGCGTGCCAACTTTGATGTGAACGATAAATTCAGCAAAGTGCCGAACGGGATCATGATGCGGCTTTACAACGGGTATACACCCATATTTATGCAGTTTTCGAAGAAGGTTGAATATACGCATGTGCCCGATTGGTATTACAATATTGAATATCAGGAAGAGATGGAACGGGGTTATGATTACCAGGAGGACCTTTTTGTTCCCGGTTTTTTTGAAGTGGATATAAAAAAGGGGGAGAGCCTGGTTTTTTGTGCAGGCACTGTCGAATGCAAGCCGGCATCGATCAAACGGGCTTTTACCACAGAGGTTTCGCGGCGCACGCCGCGCGACAATTTTGAAAATTGCCTGAAAAACTCCGCCGAACAGTTTATCACCCGCCGGGATGGTAAAACATGGGTGGTGGCAGGCTTCCCGTGGTTTGGGCGCTGGGGCCGCGACACTTTCATCGCCCTCCCGGGCCTTACGCTCACTTCCGGCAAGGAAAAGCTTTGTAAGGCTGTGATCGATACCATGCTGGCCGACCTCAAAGGCCCGCTCTTTCCCAATATTGGCGAAGGGGGCGATTCTGCATACAACAGCGTGGACGCCCCGCTATGGTTTTTCTGGACACTGCAGCAATATGCCACAGCAACGGGCGAAGGAAAAAGCCTGTGGGAAACGTACGGGCGTAAAATGAAAATGATCCTGAACGGGTACAGGAAGGGTACTGATTTCAATATCCGGATGACTGAAAGCGGACTGATCAGTGCGGGAGGGCCCGGACTGGCACTCACCTGGATGGATGCCGTTGTCGACGGTAAGCCTGTAACCCCGCGCACGGGCATGGCCGTTGAGATCAATGCGCTGTGGTATAATGCGATCATGTTTGGCATTGAACTGGCAAGCCTGGCAGGCGACGAAAAATTCATCAGTAGCTGGAAGCCATTGGCCGAAATGATCCCCGCAGCCTTCATGGAAACTTTCTGGGATAAGAAAAAGGGATATCTGGCCGATTGTGTCAACGAAGAAAGCAAGGACTGGACGGTACGTCCAAACCAGATCTTTGCCATATCCCTTCCCTATAATGTTGTTGACGAGGATACCGGAGCCGCCATATTGGATGTGGTCAAAAAGCAGTTGCTGACATCGCGCGGCCTGCGTACTTTATCGCCCACACACCCTGATTACAGGGGCGTTTATTACGGCACCCAGCCCGAACGCGACCGCGCCTACCACCAGGGAACGGTATGGCCCTGGCTCTTCGGACACTTTGCCGAAGCCTACCTTAAAGTCTTCGGGCCCGGTGGCATCGGGTTTATCAGCGGATTGTACCGGGGTTTCGAAGAGGTGATGAAAGAAGCGGGCATCGGGTCAATATCGGAGGTCTACGACGGCGATCCGCCTCATTTGCCGGGCGGTGCCATATCGCAGGCATGGAGCGTAGCCGAATTGCTGAGAACGCATGCACTGCTCAGGAAGTACGAACCCGGGAACCCGAAAGGAACAAAAAAATGAAATAGATAATGATGCGTTGCCGATGAAAGTTTTAATGTTTGGATGGGAATTTCCCCCACATATTACCGGGGGCCTCGGAACAGCCTGCTTTGGCCTTACCAAAGGACTGATGAAGCATAAGGTTGAAGTGATCTTTGTTGTGCCAAAGGCCTACGGCGACGAAAACCAGGAGGCGGTCAGGCTGGTCAATGCCAGCGATATCAGCATCGACTTCAGCGATTCAAGGTATGAGGAATTCTGGCGCAGGATCACATATATGGAAATCGGGTCAAACCTGATCCCTTATGTCGGTCCGGAGGAGTTCAAACGCATGATGGAAGCCAGCGAGCTTGAGTCGGCAAACAAGGCGGACAGCGTGCTTTCGAAAAGATTCGAGTTTTCAGGGAAATACGGCACCGACCTGATGGATGAGGTCAAAAGATATGCACTGATCGCATCGGCCCTGGCAGCCACAAGCGATTTTGACGTGATCCACGCCCACGACTGGCTGACATATCCGGCCGGCATTGCAGCAAAAAGCGTGAGCGGAAAGCCACTGGTGGTGCATATGCATGCCACCGAATTCGACCGCTCGGGCGAAAATATCAATCAGAATGTTTACGATATTGAAAGAAGGGGCATGGAAGAAGCCGACCGGGTGATCGCCGTGAGCAACCTTACCCGTAATGTCGTGATAGAACGATACGGCATCGATCCCGATAAGGTATTTACTGTCTATAATGCCGTTGAGCCCAGCGATAAACCCGATTTTGATTACCAGCGCAGCGTCAGGGATAAAGTGGTTACCTTCCTCGGGCGGGTTACCTTTCAGAAAGGTCCCGATTATTTCGTGGAGGCTGCCCGAAAGGTGCTCAACAAGGATCCGGATGTGCGTTTTGTGATGGCCGGCAGCGGCGATATGCTCAACAAGATCATCATGCGGGTGGCGGCACTGAAGATGGGCGACCGCTTCCATTTTACCGGTTTCCTCAAGGGAGGTGAAGTGGACCGGATGTTCGGGTTAAGCGATGTTTTTGTGATGCCTTCCGTTTCCGAACCATTTGGCATTGTGCCCCTCGAAGCAATGCGCTCCAATGTGCCGGTAGTCATATCCAGGCAGTCGGGCGTTTCGGAGATCCTCGTCCATGCACTGAAAATCGATTTCTGGGATGTCGATGCCATGGCCGATGCCATCTATGGCCTGCTGCACTACGAAGGGCTGTCGAAAATGTTCATACGCTACGGAAAAGCTGAAGTCGACAGCCTGAAATGGGAAAACGCCGCCGTAAAAGTGAAGGAAGTTTATCAAAATGTTTTATAAGATTTGACATATGAGGTCTGTTTGTTTTTATTTCCAGGTTCACCAGCCATACAGGCTGAGGACATACCGATTCTTCGACATAGGCTCGAACCATCACTATTATGATGATCATCAGAACAGGTTTATCATGCGCCGGGTGGCCGAAAAGTGCTACCTGCCCATGAACAGGCTGCTGCTTGACATGATCAGGGAGTATGGGCCGGCCTTTAAGGTGAGTTTTTCTGTTTCGGGGACGGCCCTCGACCAGATTGAGGCTTATGCACCCGATGTGCTCGACAGCTTCAGGGCCCTTGCCGCATCGGGAAGCGTGGAGTTTCTCGCCGAAACGTATTCCCATTCACTTCCTTCCCTGAGAGACAAGGATGAATTCGTCGAGCAGGTGGGCATCCAACGAAAAAGGATCAGGGAACTGTTCGGCCAGGATCCGGTCACCTTCAGGAATACCGAGCTGATCTATTCAGATGGCATCGGCGAGATGGTGGCGGATATGGGCTTCAAACTGATGCTCACCGAAGGTGCCAAGCATGTGCTGGGCTGGAAAAGTCCAAACTATATGTATGCCAACGCGGTGAACCCGAAGTTGAAGCTGTTGTTGAAAAACTTCCGGCTCAGCGATGATATTGCTTTCCGGTTTTCGCAGCAAAGCTGGCCGGAATGGCCCCTGACGGTAGAAAAGTTCGTGGGCTGGCTCAATGCCATCGACTCCCGCGAGGAAGTGGTCAACCTCTTTATGGATTATGAAACATTCGGCGAACATCAGTGGCCCGAAACAGGGATCTTTGAATTTATGCGTGCCCTTCCCGCCAGGGTGTTCTCTCATTCTGACTTTACATTCAACACCCCTTCAGAACTTGCCGAAAAATTACAGCCGGTTTCGGCTGTCCACGTCCCCTATCCCATTTCATGGGCCGATGAGGAACGCGATATTACCGCATGGCTTGGCAATGAACTGCAGGATGAAGCCTTTGATAAGCTTTATGCCCTGGCGCCCGGGGTGAAACACTGCAAGGATCCGGATATCATCCGCGACTGGCGCTATCTGCAAACCAGCGACCATTTTTATTATATGTGCACCAAGTGGTTTTCCGACGGGGATGTGCATAAGTATTTCAACCCCTACGGAACCCCTTATGAGGCATTCATCAATTATATGAACGTGTTGTCAGACTTCTCCATCAGGGTTGGGGAAGCCTGTGGCGGGGCTACCATCAGCGAGATGGTCGACCAGCAGATCGATAAGGCGGTTGAGATCGGCAGGTCAGTGAAGAAGAAAACAAGGGATATCGGCAAAAAAGTGCAAAAAAAAGTCAAGGATGCAAGGATAGCCGATATGAGCCTCGATGATATCGCGGAAATGTCAGACAGCAAGATCAAAGAGCTGATAAAAAATGTGAAGCTCGAGGAGTTGCTTGCCGTACTTGATCAGGCGGAGGATGATCTGAAAAACCGTATCATCCCCAATCTTGGCGTACGTGCCAAAAAGAAATACGCCCAGTTGCAGGATGAACTCCGAAAGGTTAAAAGAACCGACCTGAAAAAGTACACCGGCAACATTGAAAAGGAGCTGAACAGGCTTTTCAGAAATAAATAATGCCTGATCACCGGCTACAACAAGCAGTATATTTATCATGGATTTAAAAATAAACGGACAATTGTTCATTGTCACCGGTGCCAGTTCAGGTCTGGGCAATGCTGTGGCCAGGGCTTTACTCAGCAACGGTGCCCGGGTATTGGCGGTAGCCAGAAGGGAAGACATGCTCAATGCGCTCAGCCACGACCATCCGGGAATGGTGGAAATCCTTGCCGGAGACCTTCAGCAGGAAGAAACACTGCAAGCCCTGATGTTGCGCCTTAATGAACGCCTGCCCGACGGAATTTTTGTCAATGCCGGAGGGCCCCCGGCCGTTTCCTTTGCCGATGCAGAGATCGGGCAATGGGATGAAGCCTACAGGCTGCTCGTCCGCTGGAAGGTAATGCTTGTTAAAAGGCTGCTTCCGCTGTTCCTTCAGCAGAAATACGGACGCATCCTCTTCAGCGAGAGTGTCAGCATCAAACAACCGGTCGAAAACCTTGTGCTGAGCAACAGCCTGCGCATGGCCGTGGCCGGCATGGCCAAGACCCTCGCGCTGGAGGTGGCCGCTAAAGGTATTACCGTTAATGTTATCGGTCCCGGCTTTCATGATACATCTGCCGTGGATCGGATCTTTGCCAGGAAAAGTGAACTTGAGGGCATCAGCCCGGAAGAAGCCCGGAAGGCTGTCGTGGAGCAGATACCTGCCGGCATGATGGGAAAACCCGAAGATTTTGCCTCCCTGGCCGCGTGGCTCCTCTCGCCGCTTGCCGGATTTGTTACGGGCCAGGTCATCACCCCCGACGGTGGGGCCAACCGGTATTCGCTCGGTTGAAAAACGCGTTTACCCTGATCTGAACACTGCGCTGAAAAGGAAAAACTGCCTGCCCCGAATTCTTTTCCGCCCTGTTCCGAAATGTATATTTTTGCAAGAATTTTTTAAATAAAGACATGGACAACAAAATGCTGAAACCCGATTATATTTTTGAGACCAGTTGGGAGATCTGTAACAAGGTAGGTGGAATCTACACGGTGATCTCCACCAAGGCCAAAACCATCGTTGAGGAATATGGCGATAAATATATTCTGATCGGCCCTGATGTATGGATGGAAACGCGTGAACACCCTGATTTTATTGAAGACCGGGATATTTTTGCCACCTGGCGGGAAAAAGCCTCCACCGAAGGGCTGAACATCCGCACCGGTAGGTGGAACATCAGCGGCCGCCCGCTCGTCATCCTGGTCGACTTTACCCCGCTTTTCGCCGAGAAAGACAAGATTTTTTACAGCCTTTGGGAAAGGTTTAAACTCGACTCCCTGTCAGGCCAGTGGGATTATATCGAACCCGCACTTTTTGGATATGCTTCAGCCAGGGTGATCGAAAGTTTTTATGAATTCAACCTTTCGGCCACCGACCGCATCGTAGCACAATTCCACGAGTGGATGACGGGTACCGGCATCCTTTATCTGAAGGAGCATGTACCGCAGGTAGGAACCGTTTTTACCAGCCATGCCACCGTGCTGGGCAGGTCGGTTGCGGGCAATGGCCTGCCTCTATATGGTAAGATGGAACAGTATCACCCCATGTCAATGGCGCGTAGCTTCGGCGTTGCCTCCAAGCAGTCGCTTGAGTATATCTCGGCCAATGAGGCCGACAGTTTTACCACTGTGAGCGAGATCACGGCTGTCGAGTGCAGGCATTTCCTTGATAAGGACCCGGATGTGATCACCGTGAATGGCTTCGAAGATTCTTTTGTCCCGCAGGGTGATGTATTTACTGCAAAGCGGACGGCCGCGCGGGAGCGTATCATCAGGGTGGCCGAAGCCGTAACGGGTGTTGAGATGCCGCATGATGCCATGCTGGTCATCAACAGCGGGCGTTATGAGTTCCGGAATAAGGGTATCGACCTGTTCATCGATGCCCTGGCCGCACTCAGAGACGACGGCCAGGCAGGCCGTACCACGGTGGCTTTCATCACGGTGCCGGCCAACCATGGCGGGCCGCGGCAGGATGTATTGAAAAGACTGGAAAAACCGGCCTATGGCCCGGTAGAACAAGCCTGGCTGGCGCACTATCTCTTCGACCATGATAAAGACCCCAGCATGCAAAGGTTCAGGGACAGGGGCCTGAACAATGCTGCCGGCGACAAGGTATTTGTGATCTTTGTCCCGGCATACCTGGATGGACGCGACGGCATCTTCAACATGCCCTATTATGACGTACTCACGGGCTTTGACGTATCCGTTTTCCCTTCCTATTATGAGCCCTGGGGATATACACCCCTCGAGAGCATTGCTTTCAGCATCCCCACCATCACCACCTCACTGGCGGGCTTCGGTGCATGGGTGGCGAAGAACCACAAGCTTTCCCACCATGCCGTGAGCGTTGTTGAAAGGACCGACGATAATGATGCCGAAGTAGTGAAAGAAATAAAAGGTGTTCTGGGGCATTTTCTGGTGGCCGGTGAAGATGAATACAATGCTTCGGCAGCCGAGGCACGTAAAGTTGCCGCCGAAGCGCTATGGGCAGCCTTCATCGTGAATTACCGCAATGCATGGTCGGCAGCCCTGGCCAAGGTTGGCATGCGTTCCGACCTTTTCAGGGGGAAACAGCAGCAGTTCAAACTTCGCGAGTATGTCCCGGCCATCGGCAAGGAGAATATGCCCCTTTGGAATAAGGTGCTCGTAAGGGCCGAGATCCCCGACAAACTGAAAGACCTGTTTGACATTTCCAGGAACCTGTGGTGGACCTGGAACAGCGAAGCGGCCGCACTCTTCAGCTACGCCGGACCCGATGCCTGGGAGGCTTGCGGGCATAATCCGGTTACCCTTCTGAAAATGCTGAGCCGCGATCGTTATATTGAACTTGAAAAAGACACCGGCTTTCTTGAAATGCTTGCGAAAGTCAATAGGAAGTTTCGCGATTACATGAGTGAAAAACCGGCCGAAGATTCGCCATTGATTGCATATTTCAGCATGGAGTACGGCTTGCATGAAACACTGAAGATCTATTCGGGCGGGCTCGGCATCCTGGCCGGCGATTACCTGAAACAGGCCAGCGACTCAAACCTGAACCTGGTTGGCATCGGCTTGCTGTACCGTTATGGATTCTTTAATCAACAGCTTTCACCACACGGTGAGCAGATTGCCGAATATACTCCCCAGCGTTTTACCCACCTTCCCATCAAGCCCGTGAGGGACGGCAAAGGCGAGTGGGTCAAGGTCAGCCTTGCCCTGCCCGGACGGCCCGTATACGCGAAAGTATGGAAACTTGACATCGGACGTGTAAGCCTCTACCTGCTCGATACCGATATCAGCGATAATCAGGAAAAGGACCGGATGATCACGTACCACTTATACGGGGGCGACAATGAGCACCGGCTCAAGCAGGAATTGCTGCTCGGAGTGGGAGGGATCCGTTTTCTTGAAAACGTGGGGATTCGTCCGCGGGTTTATCATTGCAATGAGGGCCATGCCGCCTTTATCGGGATCGAACGCATGCGGCGGCTGATCGAAAACCGGATACTGAGCTTTCCCATGGCCCGCGAGATCGTACGGTCCTCAACCCTGTTCACAACCCATACACCGGTGCCTGCCGGACATGATTCCTTCAGTGAGGAGTTGCTGCGCGCTTACATACCGCATTATGCGAGCCGGCTGAACATTTCATGGGATGAATTTATGGGGCTTGGCCGTTTTAACCCGGCCAACAACAATGAGCCCTTTTCGATGAGCGTCCTGGCCGTAAGGTTGTCGCAGGAAGTTAACGGGGTTAGCAACATTCACGGGAAGGTGTCGCGAAAGATGTTCTCCGCGCTTTACCCCGGCTATTTCCCCAGCGAATTGCACATCGGCCATGTTACCAACGGCGTACATTATGGCACCTGGACCAGCCCGCACTGGCGGAAGCTTTATGAATCGGTCTTCGGACCGGGATTTTATGAAAAGCAGTCGGAACAGGAATGCTGGCAAAAGATCTTCGACATCCCCGATGGAAATGTGTGGCAGGTGCGTAAAGAGTTGAAAAAGGACCTTTTTGGCTTCCTGCGGCAGCGATTAACCTCCGACATGACCCGACGGCAGGAAGCGCCGCAGCATATTTTTAAAACCATCGACAAGCTCGATGAAAATATCCTCACCATCGGCTTCGCCCGCCGTTTTGCCACCTATAAACGGGCCCATCTGATCTTCAGGAATGAAGAGAAACTGGCCCGTATCGTGAATGATGAGCATCATCCGGTCCAGTTCATATTTGCGGGTAAGGCACATCCCAACGATAAGGCAGGGCAGGACCTGATCCGTCATATCATTGAGATTTCCAGACTGCCTGAGTTCCAGGGTCGGATCATGTTTGTTGAAGATTACGACATGCAGCTTGCCCGTAAGCTGGTACAGGGTGTTGACGTTTGGCTGAACACCCCGACAAGGCCACTGGAAGCTTCAGGGACAAGCGGCATGAAGGCGGCCATGAACGGAGTGTTGAACTTCAGCGTGCTCGACGGCTGGTGGGCTGAAGGATATACAACGGGGGCCGGATGGGCCATGTCTGAAAACAAGACCTATGAGAACCAGCAATTCCAGGATGAACTGGATGCGGAAACGATCTATAATATCATTGAAACCGATATCATTCCGCGCTTTTATGAGCGCGATACGGAAGGTGTACCGGCAGCCTGGCTGCGTATGGTCAAAAAAGCCATTGCTTTCATCAACCCCGGCTTTACCATGAAAAGGATGCTCGACCAGTACGTGGAAAAATTTTATATACCGCTGGCGCAACGTTCACTCGACATCAAGAAGGATCAATGCAGTATGGCCGCAGGCATCGTGGCCTGGAAAGAAAAGATAGCCCGGCACTGGAACGATATCAACGTGATCTCCGTCAAGGTGCCGGATTCAACCAAACGGGCCCTCCGTTTCGAGGAGAATTTCAAGGTGGAGGTAAAACTGAACCGTGGTGAACTCAATGCGGCTGACATTGGCATTGAAGTGGTATTCGGGCAACGTGTAAACGACCGTATGGACGACATACTTTTTGCCAATCCCCTGAAATTTAAAAATGACCAGAAAGGCGTATCCACTTATACTGCCGAGTTCGGGATCGACCATGCAGGTGTTCTCGATTATGCCATCCGGATGTATCCGTCAAACCCCACCATCCCTTACCGGGAGGAAACAGGGATGGTCAGGTGGATATAAAGGGAGGTAAAATAATCAGGTATTCCTGAAGAACTGAAAGGCAGGTTTTGTTATATTTGAACACTAAAGTTAAAAAATAACAACTATGAAATTGCTCGAAGGGAAAAATACACTGATCACGGGAGCTTCGCGTGGAATTGGCAAGGCTATTGCTCTCCGGTTCGCTGCAGAAGGAGCCAATGTTGCATTTTCCGACCTCAAACGCGATGTGAATATGGAAACCCTTGAACAGGAACTGACTGCCCTGGGCGTAAAGGGCCGGGGTTATGCATCCGATGCTTCATCACTGCAACAGAGTGAACAACTCATCGATGATGTGATCGCAACTTTCGGCGGTATCGACGTTCTTGTGAACAATGCCGGCATCACCCGCGATAACCTTCTGATGCGGATGGAAGAGAGCGACTGGGATATCGTCATGGCGGTGAACCTCAAGTCGGTCTTTAACCTGACCAGAGCCGTGCAGCGCTTTATGCTCAAACAACGCAGCGGTTCCATCATCAACATGAGCTCTGTGGTGGGTGTGAGCGGAAATGCCGGGCAGTCGAACTATTCTGCATCCAAGGCCGGGATCATCGGCTTCACCAAGTCCATCGCCAAGGAGCTGGGATCAAGAAGTATCCGTTGCAATGCGATTGCGCCGGGATTCATCGAAACGGATATGACTGCCGCACTCGATGAAAAGGTGAGGGAGGCATGGATCAGTGACATTCCCCTGAAAAGGGGCGGCACCGTGGATGACGTTGCCAATGTGTGCGCATTCCTCGGAAGCGACCTTTCTTCCTATGTTACAGGTCAGGTCATCAACGTATGCGGAGGCCTGAACCTCTGAGTTTTTCCGGATTTGCGTGCCGCTGCGTTCACACTTCCCGTATCTTCGCGTAAAATAATAAACTGGTCAAAGATCTTTATTGATTGGATTATCAAATTGTCATCGGCTATCCCAACTGGTATGTCCTGCTTTGCATCTTTGCAGGGATCATCGCTTCCATGGTGCTTTATTTCCGTAACCGCCGCAACGAGTTCCCTGCCTGGCTCAGGCGATTGCTGGGCCTTACCCGCTTTCTGACCGTAGCCCTGGCTGCATTCCTGCTGCTTTCACCCTTGCTGCGCCTGATCAGCCGGCAGTATGAAAACCCCATCATCATTGTTGCGCAGGATAATAGTATGTCGCTGATATTGGGCAGTGATTCGGCTTTTTATCGCGACAGCTACCTTAAAAAGATAAATGAAGTAAATGATATACTCGCCGGAAAGTATGATCTGAGGCTTTTTACTTTCGGTGATGCGGTGAAACCCGTTCAGGGCATTAATTTCGACAGCCTCTCCTTTGTTGAAAAAACCACCAATATTGGCGAGCTCTTCGAAATGATGGAGGTGCGATTCGCCAACCGGCATGTCGGTGCCCTGATCATCGCAACCGATGGCATTTACAACACGGGAATGAACCCACTTTATACAACCCCGTCATCGCCATATCCTGTCTATACCCTTGCCCTTGGCGATACATCCGTGCGCAGGGACGCCTCCCTGAAGCGGGTTTTATACAATAAAATCGCATACCAGGGGAATGATTTTCCTGTGGAAGCGATCATTAACGCCGCAAAAATGGATGGCGCAACACTTACGGTAACACTGTCAGAAGGCGACAACATCCTTGCCAGACAGCAAATTCAGGTCAGGGGACTGAATTTTTCCACTACACAACGTCTAATCGTATCGGCCGGAGAAGCCGGCGCCCGTCACTATGTGCTGCGCGTCACTTCCAGCATGGAGGAGCAGAGCCTTGCAAACAATCGTTACGACTTATTTATCGATGTGCTGCAATCGAGACAAAAAATACTTATTCTTGCTCATTCCCCGCATCCCGATATCAGTGCCATGCGACAGGCCATTGGCGGTAACCTGAATTATGAGGTGGACGATTACCTGGCGGATGACTTCAACGGGTCTTTTCAGGCCTATGATCTTGTGATCCTTCACCAGATCCCATCATCATCGCCTGCTTCAAACAGGCTGGCATCGGCCGCTGCCAGGTCAAAACTGCCATTGCTGTATATTATCGGTCCGCAAACCGAACTGGGTATCTTCAATACACTGGTTTCGGGCATACAGCTCAATGTTTACAACCAGCAAGTGAATGATGCCCTGCCCGTGATAAATGATGCTTTCGGTTTGTTTGGGTTAAGTAGCGAAACCCGGGAGCTGATGAGCCTGGTGCCTCCCCTGCAAACCCCTTTTGCCAGGTATAATGCCAGCCATGCCGCTCATGTGCTGTTTTATCAGAAGACCGGCAATATCGCCGGCAGCAACCCCCTGTACGTCTTTTTCCAGGAGCCTGACAAAAAGTATGCCGTGATCACTGGAAGCGGCTTATGGAAATGGAGGGTAAAAGCCTGGCAGGAAAGGGCTGCTCATGAGCCCTTCGATGAACTATTGAATAAAAGTGTTCAGTTCCTGGCTCTTAAAGAGGATAAAAGGCGTTTTCGTGTTCACGTACCCGGTAACATCCCCGAAAACATGCCGGTTGAGCTGGATGCGGAATTCTATAATGAAAGTTTTGAAGCGGTCAACGAGGCCGAAGCCGGATTGGAATTGAAAGATGAAAGCGGGAATGTATATGATTTCGTTTTTGGACGAAGCGAATCTGCCTATACCCTGAATGCAGGCATCCTTCCGGTAGGGACCTATGCTTTCAGGGCGCAGGTGGAAGCCGGCGACAGCATTTTTGTTGATGAGGGTGGCTTTACAGTGGTGCCGGTGGTTTTGGAGCAACAGTCGATGACTGCCGCCCATGATCTGTTGGAGGAACTGGCGCTGAGCAAAAATGGCAGGATGATCCCTCTTGCCGGTCTCGACAGCCTGCCCGTCATCATTGGCAGCGGTAGTGAACTGAAACCTTTGATGAGGCCGGAAAAGAAATTTATCGAACTCATCGACCTGGTTTGGCTGCTTGGGGCAATAATCCTCTTGCTCAGTGCCGAATGGTTCCTTAGAAAATGGGGAGGGAGTTATTGATGGCCCATTCGCTGTTTATCGTCATATTGGTGATCATGTTGGCAGAATTCCTGCTCGAACGTATCCTCCAATACCTCAACAGCACCTATTGGAGCGATCGCCTGCCCGATGAACTCAGGGGGATTTACGACCCCGAAAAATATAAGCTTTCGCAGGATTATGCACGTGTAAACCAGCGTCTGTCTACCCTGAGCAGTACCATCTCCTTCATTGCCATGCTGTTGATGCTGCTCCTGGGAGGCTTTGCATGGCTCGATATGCTGGTGCGTGCACTCAGCGGGCATCCCGTGATCATAGCCATGCTCTATTTCGGGACACTGGTGCTTGCTTCAACATTGCTGTCGCTGCCCTTCAGTATTTACGATACTTTCGTGATCGAAGAACGTTTTGGCTTCAATAAGACCACTGTCCGGACCTTTATCCTGGATCTTATCAAATCCACAATTCTTGGTGCGCTTATAGGGGGAGGTATCCTGGCTTTGTTTGTGTATCTTTATATAGCCGCGGGCCAGTATTTCTGGTTGTTTACCTGGGCAGCAGTCAGCGCTTTCATGCTTTTTATGGGCATGTTTTATTCAAATCTGATCGTTCCCCTTTTCAATAAGCAAAAGCCCCTTGAAGCCGGGCCGCTCAGGGATGCGATTGAGAAGTTTGCATCACAAACGGGCTTTAAGCTGAAGAATATCTATGTTATCGACGGCTCTAAGAGAAGCAGCAAGGCCAACGCCTATTTTACCGGGCTTGGGGCTAAAAAGAGGATCGTTCTGTACGATACATTGATCAGGGAGTACACCATCCCCGAGATCGTATCCGTTCTGGCACACGAAACAGGGCATTACCGCAAAAGGCACACCACCACAGGGATGTTGATTTCGGTCATGCAGACCGGCCTCATGCTGTTTATCCTTTCATTGTTCATCAACATGCCTGTATTATCAGAGGCCATCGGTGCCAGGCAACAGAGTTTTCATATGGGTCTGACGGCCTTTGGTTTGCTTTACGCCCCGCTGTCGACAGGAATAGGATTGGTCATGAATTACATTTCCAGGAGAAATGAATATGCAGCCGATCGTTATGCGGCTGAACATTATGATGCCGAAGCGCTTGCCTCAGCGCTGAAAAAACTTTCGGTGGATAATCTCAGCAACATGCGGCCGCATCCGGCCTATGTGTTTTTTTATTATTCCCATCCGCCCCTGCTGAAACGCCTGGCAGCGCTGAAGAGATATTTCGGATAATCGTTGCACCCCTACGGGGCGCCGGATGACAGCATCCGCATCAGGGTATCGACGTTTGGACCCTGCGGGCCCGGGTGCGCGATTTGCCATTTGTTTATTGCTGGTGCTTTATGAAATCCCTGACTGAAATGCCCCGCAGGGGCATAAGGTTGATGGAAGAAAACGTTGAAAAAGCATTTTTGCGCCCCGTAGGGGTGCGACTCACTGCGCAACTGAAAAGAATTCATCCAGATAATAGCCTTTGCTTATCAAATGATCACGATGCTGAGAGTAAAACTTTCGCAAGCTGGCGGTGGTTGTCGAGAAAGTGATCCCATACCTGATGTTTTTTTCTTTTGCTGTGGTGATGGTGCCATGATAGGGAATGCCCGGGATATGTTCCCCTTTTGACGGGTCATACTCAGGCAGGAGATAAATGCGCTCGGTGGCGGCAGCAGAGCGTACCATGCCGACCATCTCAAAATTTGGCAGGCCGTCGCGGATAGCGATCAGCGGGGCACCGCTGTACCCTTCGTTAAATACGGCATCGATCAGGAAGGTGCCCTTGCCGATACGGGCAGGGTCACTCACAATGCCATGCCCAACCATGCGCTGTCCCATGGGGAACCCCAATACGTAAACGAAGTTTCCCCATTCAAGTTCCTCCGACTTTCCAAGCGGGTAGGAGAAAGCGGTATATTCATGAGTCGTGCCGGCCTCCATCGTTTTACCGAGAAGGACAATGTCGTCTTTGCTGTCGATAGCCAGCACTTCCAGCTCGCTGCCACCCCTGATCCCTGAGGCATTGATCTGCTGCCTTACCTTCAAGCCTATGGCACTGACAAACTGATCATCCGGCGGGGGATGATAAGATACCAGGGTGTCGGGGAAATCGACAACATGGGCGCAGCCCAGGAGTGCAATGCGGTCTGCTCCCGTATATATCAACAGGGTGGTGCCGCCGGCCGCCTCCGAAAAAACGTTGGTGTTTAACGCCAGATTTGAAAGATTTGACTTGCTGCTGCGAATGCTGTCCAGGCTCAGGCGGCTGCCGGATGGAAATTCAAATGTATTGTAAAATACCAGCACGTCCACTTTTTGTATCGATGCGGCCACTGCCGCAAGCTGCGGACCACTGTTCCCATGTGGGAAACCGCTGTCGTATTTGCCGTCGGCACCGCCAACCACCGCTGGCAGATCAGTGCCTGCGGCACAGCCTGCCAACAGGATAAGCGGCATATATGCCAGATATCTGAAGGCCTTCAGCCTCATTGTTTACGGAAGATGTAGGTTGATATCCTCATGGCCTTGCTCGAGTTGATCTTGCCGCTGCTGCCGGATGTGACCAGGGTGTATCCCCTGGAAGCCATCAGGTTCATGGCCCTGTTGATGGTGCGGTTGTTGTCGAGCATGTATTCGTCATTGTATTTGAATGGCCCGAGTTCTATGACTTCACTCTCATCATCGGCATAGGTGATCACGATCTTGGAGTTGACAACCGCATAGTTCTCATAGATGCTCATGGTGGCATAGGTGCCTTGTGTCTCTGTTGCCGGTCTGAACGAAAGCAGGGCGAGACTTGCAATGGTAATGACGGCCGCGAGGCTTGCCATTATGACATGATTTTTCTTCATGGTTTCTGCATGTTAAGTGAGTAATTCGGAAGACCAAAGTTAATAAAAAGGAATGCTCAGAGGTCGCGTTTGAGAATTATCCAATATGATAACGCACCGAAAACGATCACATAGCCAGCTACCAGGGCGGTATCTGTCAGGCTGATGTAATCCTGGAATTCAACCCCGAAGAGCCGCATGATGGTGGTATTGGGAATGTCGATGAGCGAGCCAATGGCTTTCTTGGGAAAGTAATCGGCAATGTAAGCGGGCAGCCTGAACCTGGCTAAGGGTTCAATGATGTAGAAGTACAGCAGCAACAGGCCAATGGCCAATCCCGACCGTTTTGCCAGCATTCCGATCAGGAAAGCAAACATCAGGAATGCGAAGACCTCCAGGAAATAGGCTGCCAGGAATTCCATCCTTCCGAAAACATCATGAAAACTCACATGATCAGTATGGATCAATCCAAGGATCAGACCAATGACAAATACCAGTAATGTGGCCGCCAGTGAAAACAGTGCCAGGCTCAGGAATTTGCTTTTCAGGAAGTCCCAGCGGCTGAAACCACAGATGATATTCTGACGAATGGTTTTATAGGCGTATTCGTTGGTAATGAGGATGATCACGATCAAAGCTGGGAAGATCTTGAAATAACCTGCTATGTAAGTCAGGTTGTGCCAGATGTCGGGCAGGCTGTAGGCACTGATGCCCGGCAGCGGGATGGGACTTTGTTTGTTGGCCTGTGCAGCCAGGTCGTCGAGGAAAGCCTGTACACCGAAAAAGAATAGCGAGATCAGAACCACATACAGGCCGCTCAGGATCCAGAAGGTCTTGTTACCTGCAAATTTGCTGATCTCTATCTTAAGCAGCCTGATCATTTCTTTTCCAGTATTTCAAGAAAATATTTCTCGAGATTTTTTTTCTTTATGGTTATTTGGCTCAAAATTACCTTGCGCGATAGAAAGTATTGGTTGAGTTCACTGCTGTCATAACCCTCACTGAGCTTCACCACCCAACGGTTCCCCTCCCTGGCATAGCTGACGACGTGTGGGTTTTCTTTCAGTCCCCTGTCCAATCCTTCCTCATCGTAAGCCATGATCTCGACTTCGGAAGAGGCATTGACCATTTCATCCACTTTCCCGGTAAAGATGTTTTTACCTTTGTTGAGTACAGCCACATGTGAACATGTTTTTTGAACCTCATCCAGCAGGTGGCTGGCAAGGATAATGGTCATGCCCTCCGCGGCGATCCGCAATATAAGTTCACGGATCTCGGCAATGCCCTGCGGGTCGAGCCCGTTGGTCGGCTCATCAAGGATCAGTACCTCGGTATTGCCAAGCATTGCGGCTGCTATGGCCAGCCGCTGCTTCATGCCCAGCGAATATGTGCGGAAGCGGCTGTTTTTACGCTCCGTCAGCTTTACCATGTCCAGTAATTCGGGTATCTTTTCGCAGGAGCAGCCTTTGATCGATGCGATGATCCGCAGGTTTTTTTCGCCCGAGAGGTAGGGATAGAATACCGGCACCTCGAGTATGGCCCCGATCCTTGTCCTGTCGGCCTTCGACGGTATTCCCCCGAACCAGGAAAAACTTCCCGCGCTGGGGTTGATCACCGAGAGCACCAGGCCCAGGGTGGTGGTCTTGCCACTCCCGTTTGGCCCCAGTATGCCGTAAACGCTGCCTTTGGGAATTTCCATTGAAAGCTCGTCAACAGCACGTATCCTGCCGTATTTCTTGCTTAGGTTCCGGATGCTCAGGATGCTTTGATCCATGAAGGTCTTTGTTCAGTTCAACGATGATACAATTATATGTAAATTAGACGTTGCTAAAACGTTTTGATTACAAAAACAACAAGAAAATTTGACTGTTTGGCAGATATATGCTAATTTCGTCATGGAATTGATGAAAAGAATTCTTTAAAAAAGGAAATTATGAAGATAGCCAACGAAAAGGTAGTTTCATTGACGTACACCCTCACCGAGAATGATGAGAACGGGACAATGATCCAGAAAGTTACAAGCGAAAAGCCCTTTGTTTTTCTCTATGGGTCGGGGTTTTTGCTGCCCATGTTCGAAGAAAATATCCAGGGTCTTGAACCCGGTGCCGAGTATGCATTCAGCCTCGGCAGCGACAATGCCTATGGCCCCGTACGCGATGATGCCTACATGGAACTTGACAAGGATGTGTTTGAGATTGATGGCAGGATTGACGACAGTATTCTTTTTGTCGGTAACGACATCCCCATGCAGAATGACGAGGGGCATACACTTATCGGTAAGGTTTTAGAGATCAGGGACGACAAGGTTGTCATGGATTTCAATCATCCCCTGGCGGGAAAGGATCTGCATTTCAAGGGGGAGATCCTTGATGTTCGCGATGCCACTGATGAGGAGATCGAGCATGGCCATGTGCATGGCCCCGAAGGGCACAATCATTAACGGATTTTAAATAGCCTGGTTTTATTTGTAGATCAGGAATACTGCCGGCTGCTTGTTCAGCATGGGCGGGTTCTCTTTCCATTGCCGGATGTTGCGGGTTTTGATCATTTCGTTTTCGCAACTCAGGTTGGCGGCAATACACAGCCGGGTTTCGGGCAGGCAATTGGCGATGAGCGCGTTAAATACCTGCATGTTCCTGTAGGGGGTTTCGATGAATATTTGTGTCTGGTCTTCCCTGTAAGCGTCTTGTTCCATATTTCTGATGGCGGCTGCCCTCATTTTTGCATCTACGGGAAGGTAACCCCTGAAGGCAAAGTTTTGCCCGTTAAAACCCGAAGCCATCAGGGCCAGGGTGATGGATGAAGGCCCTGAAAGGGGGACGACCCTGATGCCCCGGGCGTGGGCCATTGATACCAGCCCCGAACCCGGGTCGGCAACACAGGGAAGGCCGGCTTCGGAAAGCAATCCCGCGTCATGACCCTGCCTGAGCACTTCAAGGATCTCTTCTGCCTCTTCGGGGCCGCTGTGTTCGTTCAGCAGAAAAAAATGCATGCTGTCAATGTCGGCATCTTTGTCGATCTTTCTCAGGAAGCGCCTGGCCGTCCGGAGGTCTTCAACCGCAAAGTGGGATATGCGGGAAAGGATATCTCCGAGTCCGGCCGGGAGGACATCCCGGGGGGATGTGTCGCCAAGCAAGGTTGGTACCAGGTATAGTTTTCCTTTATTCATCGCCAAGGCAGCTTGTTTTCATTCTCGGTTCCATGGCAGTTTATCCAGGTCGATATTCCCTCCCGACAAGATAATGCCGACCTTTTTCCCACGGATGTCCGGTTTATTTTCGAGCAGTGCGGCGAGGGGTACGGCCGAAGAGGGCTCAACCAGTATCTTCATCCGTTCCCAGATCAGGCGCATGGCCCTGATGATGGCTTCTTCGCTGGTTGTAACGATGCCGTCCACATAGCGGGTGATAATGGGGAAGGTCAGGCTCCCCAGGGAGGTGAGCAGTCCGTCGGCAATGGTTTTCGGGTCGACGGACGGGATGAGCCTGCCTTCATAAAAGGAGCGGTAGGCGTCGTCGGCCCCTGCCGGCTCGGCTGCGTAAACCTTGCAGTTTTGGGTAAGGTACTTCACCGTGAGGGCGGTGCCGCTGGTCAGTCCGCCGCCGCCAACCGGCGTCATGATGAGATCAGGTTCGCCGGTTTCTTCAAGCAGTTCAAGGGCTGCGGTGGCTTGTCCGGCAATGATCATGAGGTTGTTGTATGGATGGATCTCCAGGGCGCCGGTTTCGGCCATAACCCTTTTAAGGGTTTCTTCACGGTCTTTTAAAGTGGGCTCGCAAAAAGTGATCTTTCCCCCATAAGCCCTGACCCCGGCCACCTTCACGGCAGGGGAGGTGCGTGGCATTACGATATGGGCCTCCGTTTGGCGCAGGGAGGCGGCACGGGCGAGGGCCTGCGCATGGTTGCCCGATGAATGCGTGCAAACACCTTTGCCGAGCTGGCCGGTGTCAAGGGAAAATACGGCGTTGCAGGCACCCCGCGACTTAAAGGCGCCTGCTTTCTGGAAATTCTCGCATTTAAAAAATACTTCGGCATCCAGCAAGCTGTCGATGCCGGCATTCTGCAGAACGGGCGTACAGTGTATGTATGGCCTGATGCGTGCGGCCGCTTCTTTGATGCTTTTCAGGTCGGGAGCCTGCATGGTTTATCTTCTTTGGATACGAAGGTAATAAAAAGGGAATGATGTTTCAGGAAGAATTGCAATGCTCAGCGGTCCATCCCGTCGGCAATTTTTTCACAGGCGAGGTTCATGAGCCGGTATACATTCTCAAAACCATCGCTGCCGCCGTAATAGGGGTCCGGGACTTCCATATCCCGGCCTTCGTAGGCCGTGTTCATCAGGTAATCGACCTTTTCGCGGTCTTTCCCGTTCCGGGCAACCCGCATCACATCTGCATGGTTGCGGGCATCCATCACATAGATCCTGTCGTAATAATCGAAATCGTCTTCGGCAAAAAGCCTTGCCACCTTGTCGGCTATATCAATGCCATGGTTTTTTGCCGTTGCCACCGATCGCGGATCGGGATGCTGGCCTTCGTGATAGGGCTCAAAGCCGGCCGAGGCGATGATGCCTTTGATGTTTCGCTCTTCGAATTTTTTGCGGAGGATGCCTTCGGCCAGGGGTGAACGGCAGATATTGCCAAGACAAACAAACAGAATTTTCATGCTTTACGGAATACTTGACCATGCCGGTGAGCGGACCTGGCCGGGATCTACATTTTGATTTTTTTATCGAGTTCTTCCACGTATATCCTGAACTGCTTATCGGTGTCGATGAGGTTGTTGACTGTCCGGCAGGCGTGAAGTACCGTGGCGTGGTCCTTGTTGCCGCAATGCAGCCCGATGGTGGCAAGTGAAGCCTTGGTATGTTTTTTGGCAAAATACATAGCCAGCTGGCGGGCCTGGACGATCTCTCTCTTACGGGTTTTTGAGTTGATTACATCGATGGAGAGGTTGAAGTAATCGCACACCACTTTTTGAATGTAATCAATGGATATTTCTCTGGCCGTATTCTTAACGAATTTGTCGATCATCTGTTTGGCCAGTTCCAGGGTAATGGCCTTTTTGTTGAGCGATGATTGCGCCAGGATGGAGATGAGGGCGCCTTCGAGCTCCCGTACATTGGTGTTGATGCTGTATGCCAGGTATTCGAGCACATCTTCGGGCATTTCGATACCGTCATTATATAGCCTTTTCTGCAGGATGGCGATACGTGTTTCCAGGTCGGGCGGCTGAAGGTCGGCGGCCAGTCCCCACTTGAATCTCGACAGCAGGCGTGGCTCCATGCCCTTGAGGTCGATGGGCGGCTTGTCTGAGGTGATCACGATCTGTTGGCTGTTCTGGTGGAGGTGATTGAAGATGTGAAAGAACACATCCTGGGTTTTCTCCTTTCCCGCCAGGAACTGAATGTCGTCAATGATCAGCACGTCGATCATCTGGTAAAAATGAACGAAGTCATTCTGGTTGTTGTTCCTTACCGAATCGATGTACTGTGCGATGAACTGCTCGCTGCTCACGTAAAGCACGGTTTTTTCGGGGAAATTATTCTTTACCTGTATGCCGATGGCATGAGCAAGGTGTGTTTTCCCAAGCCCGACATCGCTATAGATAAGCAATGGGTTGAAGGCGGTCCTGCCTGGATTTTCCGCTACCGCAAATCCCGCCGAACGAGCCAGCCGGTTGCAGTCGCCCTCAACAAAATTGTCGAACGAGTAGGAGTCGACAAGCTGGGAGTTTACCTTGATCTTCTTCAGCCCCGGGATGATGAATGGGTTGGGAATCTCCTTGGCCCCGTTCCGGTTGATGTCGATGGGCATGGGAACAGCCGGGTTTCTCGTGGCCCTGCGGTTGGATGTGGGTACCTTGATGGAATACGGGTTGGCCGACTGGAATGAATTATCCATGATGATGCTGTATTCGAGCCGGCCTTCTGCGCCAAGTTCTTTCTTGATGGTCTTCTTCAAAAGATTGATGTAGTGCTCCTCAAGCCACTCATAAAAAAACTGGCTCGGCACCTGTATGGTGAGCACATCATTCTCAAGTCTGAGTGGTTGAATGGGAACGAACCAGGTTTTAAAGCTTTGATAATGGATATTATCCTTGATGATCTTCAAACAGTTTTCCCATACTTCAACAGCTTTTTTTTCCATCAGCAATCAGAAAAAATAAAAGATTCAAAAAATAAGATAATTCGTAAGCCTCGTGCTGCCCTTAATGATACCCGGTCGTCATTTGAGTGATCTGGAAGCTGATTTTGGTTAACAAAGATGTATCAAAAAAAGTTAAAAAAAAACAAAAAACGCTATTGACTTATTAAAAAAATTGTCGTATCTAAATGGGTCAATAACGGTATTTCATTGCTTAAATCTTATACTCTTGTATCACACTGTTTTGTGCTTTGGCTTATTCGAATTACCTGTGATAAATGCTTGAGTTTTCACCGGATCTTTTTCGTTTATAAAGTTAACATTTTTTTTCCAGGATGGAAAAAAAACTGAATAAGGGGCTAATCTGAATTCAGACCATATATAAATAACGGATTCTTACACCGTTTATCTTTGCTGCTTTGTCAAAAACCTGATGACTGTCGTTCTTCCTGACCTGAAAAACCAGCCTGCAGTCGAGCCGGAAATCCTGTTTCAGTATTTCCAGTTTTTCATCCTTAAGGAAACGCATCACCTCATTCAGAAGGGGGTATTCAAAGTGCAACTCATATACGTCGTGAACGGTCATTGTAACGATGCCGGCGGCCGACAAAGCCTCCTTTGCGGCTGTTTTATATGCCCTGATGAGGCCCGGGACGCCCAGTTTGGTGCCTCCGAAATAGCGCACCACGACCAGGAGTATATTGGTGAGATCGAACGACAGCAACTGCCCATGGATGGGTCTGCCGGCCGTGCCCGATGGCTCGCCGTCATCGTTTTGGCGGTAAGCCGACTTATCATGCCCCAGTATCCATGCATAACAGTGATGACGGGCATCATGGTAATCCTTCCTTACATTTTCAAGTACTTCCTTTATCTCTGCCTCGCTCTTTACCGGGAATGCAAGGGCGATGAATTTGCTTCCCCTGTCCTTATAAATCCCTTCAGCCTTCGATGCGATGGTTTTGTAAGTATCGTCAAACATGATCACTGTGCATTGGAGATGAGTAAAATGGCCGTGATGGCCAGCAGGATGCCCAGCCAGTTGGCCCGGCTGAGCCGCTCCCTGAATAGCAGGAATCCGGTCATGGCCGACAAGGTAACAATTCCTGCGTTTACCACCGGAAAAACCATGGCGCTGTCGTATTCACCCATGGCCTTCAGTATATAAAAGGTCGATCCGAAATTAAGCATCCCCAGGATGGTCCCTGCAAGGATGTTCCGCCAGCTGACACGAGGGGGAAGCCTGAGATGCCTGAACGCTCCCGTTATCAGGCCGGCCACGAGGGCCGTTAAAAAGATGATGGAAAGAAAAAGTATCAGCTCGTTGTTGTCATCGATAAACCGGTATTCGCTGTATTTCATAAGGGTGTCGTTCACACCGTTGCCCAGGAAAAGGAATAAAGGCAATACAACGTATTTCCTGGGGAAGGAGCTTTTTGCCCCCCTGCCCAGTGTGAGGTAAAAGGCAACCATGGCCAGGACCACTCCGGTAGCGGCCAGGAGGGTGATCTGTTCCTGCAGGAGGAAAAGTCCGGCAATGACCGGTATCACCACTGACATTTTGCTGGCAACCGAAGTGAGTGCCACACCAACTTTTTGCGCCGAAAGGGCGAAAATGTAAAAGGTGGCAATAAAGGTGACCCCCAACACCAGGGCATAGAAGAACCAGGGTTCACCGGCTATCAGCACCGGGCTGACGGGACCCCGGTAAATGACCAGCCCGAAGGCAACGGCAATGACATAATTGATGGTAATGGCCTGGAAGTTGTCGATCCTGTAACGCGTAAACAGCTTCATAACGGCAAAGATGGCCGTCGATTGCAGTATGGTCAGAACAAGAAAGATCATGGGTGTTGGCGTTTATGTTACGATCACTTCGTCAGTTACCGAATGGGGCGGGAGTAAGGCTTGTATCTTTCCTCCACCCCGGATCCTCTTTACATGTGCTCATTATTAAAAACCCTGTCAGTGCCGGTATTTAAGGTAAAATTCAAGGTGCCGCCTGGCGATGGCTTCCCAGCTGTACTCTTTAAGGATCACTTTATGTGCATTCCCGGCAAGGGTTTCACGTTTTTTATCGTCATGCAGCAGATCGATGATGGCACGTGAAAACTCAACCCGGTCGGAAGGGTCAACCAGCAGCCCGTTGTATCCATGCCTGATGGTGTTTCGGATACCCCCGAACTTTGAAGCAATAACGGGGGTGCCGCAGGCCATGGCCTCCTGGCTGGTCATGCCGAAGGGTTCAAAAAGCGATGGCATCACAAACAAAAGGGCCTGCTGGTAATAGGGACGCATCATACCATCGGGGACGTAACCGATCTTTATGATGCTGTCGGCCATACCCGCTTCCCTAATGATCTTGTCCATGCCCGCAAACACCTCAAGCTCCCTGGGTTTTGGGTTGGGCGACCCGCCGCCGATCACCAGTGTTGTGTCCCTGATCTGCTTCAATACAAGTTCCCATGCGTGGAGCAACAGGTCGTGCCCCTTGTTGCTGTCGATCCTGCTAAGGCAAAAGACATATTTTTCCGGCAGGGGCGTCTTAACTTTTTTATCGCCCGCGCGGGGCGGATAATAGTGGTGTACATCCACCCCGGGGGGGATGATCTCAATGTTGCCGGCATCATAATCATATAATTCCCTCAGCTTTTCATGCTGTACCACAGAGGTGAGGGATTGGGCATTGACACTTTTGAAAATACGCATTTCCTCGGCTATCCTGTGCCTGAAATTGAATCTTTCTTCCATTTCTCCGGGGTCTCCGCCCATCTGGTCCCTTTTCCAGGCTCCCAGCGAATGTGCCGTGAAGTATACAGGCTTGTTCATGGCCCCTGCCACATCCACTGCCACAATGCCTGCATCCACGTAATGCCCGTGATAGAGTTCATAATCAAGATTGTTCTCCCTGATGAATTCGATCATGTTTTTTGACAGTTCAGGCAGCACATCATAGATGAATTCTTTTGGGATGAATTCCCACGGGCCTGCCGGTATCCTGATGACCCTGACTTCCGGGTGCCCGGGTACGGGATCGATCTGCGGCTGATCAGGATCGAACCAGCGCGTATAGATATCAGTGGCATAACCTGCCGCTGCCAGTGCTTTGGCAAGCTCCAGTACATATACCACCTGCCCGCCGGTGTCGGTCCGTCCCAGCTGTGGTATGGGATCAAAGTAACCATGCGTGCTCAGCATGGCAATCTTCCTGCTGCTGTTATTCATGTCGTGCTTGTTTTATGGCTTCGTACTTACGGGTAATGATGATGTCTGCATCCTTCTTTTGTGCACTGATGATCCCGTGCTCTATGCGCAGGATCTGCTCAAGGAATGCATCCTGTTTTTCCCTGCCCCGCTTCAGCCTGGCCTTTTTGGTGTCTTCCATGTTGCGGTCGATAAAGATGCGGCAGTCGGCCTGCTTCAGTGCACTTGTATAGGTCCCTTCCGCTATGAGTACTTTATATCCGCCAAGATCCACTTTTTCGCTTGTGATGAGGTCTTCGTCAAAGATTACCAATGGCTTCTCAATGATGTCGTTGCCACTCCTGGCGGCTTCGATGTTGGCGTCAAGCTGCGAAAGCTTAACTTCCTGCATCCCCACCCAGCCAATGTCTTCCTGCCTTTTCGCTGCATTGGTCCCGGGGGGGTATATGAAATAATCGTCTTGCTGAAAAACATAGGAAGGAAATCCTTTTTTTTCCAGTACGGAAGCGATGGCGGCGGCAACCTCCGATTTCCCGGCGCCAGACTCGCCGGCCACGGTAATGCAATACCTGCCTTCGAAATCTGATATTTCCGGCAGCATCAGCTCAACGGCCTGCCTGGCCGCCTTGCGGTGCAGGTTATGAATGATCAGTATGTCTCCTTTCATATTTCAATCCGGTTATTGGGATCATCAAATATACGGAAATTCGTTAATTTTGAAGGGTGAACATCCATTCGGCCAGGATCGGTGAAATGCGCAGGCTGGTCGCAGAAGAACTGCTTGCAGTATACCCCGGGACCGGGGCAGCGGCCATCACGCAGGCTTTGTTCAGTCATCTGACGGGCAGATCTGCTGCGGAGCTTGTGATGGACAGGGAGCGTGAACTCACCGAGTCGGAGTTGTTTTTTCTGCAGCATGCCCTGAAGAGGCTCCTGCAGATGGAACCGCTTCAGTATATTACCGGTACGGCATGGTTTTACGGTTATCCCTTTACGGTGAACCCTTCGGTACTCATTCCCCGGCCGGAAACAGAAGAACTGGTTTCGTGGGTCACGGATGAGCTGAAGCGCAGCGGCGAAAACACGCGTATCCTCGATGTGGGCACCGGCAGCGGTTGTATTGCCATTACGCTGCACAGGTGCTTGCCCGCTTGCGAGGTGTGGGCGCTTGACGTTTCCGATGAGGCCCTCGCCGTGACCCAGGAAAATGCAATTAAACAGAAGGCAGCCATTTTCCTTACACAACTCGATATCTTTCACCGGCCTTCATGGGAGCGGCTTCCCTCTTTCGGGCTGATCGTCAGCAATCCTCCCTATGTAACCCCGGCCGACAGGGAAAAGATGATGGTTAATGTGACAGGTTTTGAACCCCATATCGCACTTTTTGTCGATGGCGACGACCCCCTGGCCTTCTATCGCGAGATTATCCTCTTTTCCGCTTCCCATCTCGACCTTGGAGGGTCGCTGTTCTTTGAATGCAATGAAGGCAGCGCCCGTGACGTGGCCGGATTACTGGAGAAACAGGGCTTCAGCAATATTGAATTGCGGAAGGATATGCAGGGAAAGGAAAGGATGATCAGGGGAATGTGGTTTGAGGACTGATAAACCGGTATGTCCTGCCCGTGGTAATTTGCACCCTTATTTCAAGATTTTTTCAAGCAGTGTTTTTGTTTCCCGGCCGATCCCCTCAGCATTGCTTTCGCGCGGGCCGGCAATGTTTAAGACACTCACCTTGTTCTCACGGCACCATTGCATGAACGCCTCCTTGCTGTAGCTGCCGGAAAGATCGATAACAAATACGGGTTTACCGTATTCAAGGCAGTAGCGGTGGCACAGATCCGTGCCGCGATCCATCGTGCCCTTGTGAATGATCAGGCTGCCGCCGGCCTCCGTCACATTCATGCGGGTACGTACTTCATAGGATTCAACGGGACTTTCACGGAGCGGATATGACTCGGGTATGGGGCCGTCTTCGGCCTTTCTTCCGGCCGGGCACCATCCGCCGCAGGCAAAGCCGTTGCCGAGGGCAAAATCAAGCGCTGCGCGGTCTACGCCCGTCTGGCCGCCCGATATGATCTTCAGTATGGGATTATTGCTCGTCTTCATCATCCTGTTCAAGGATAAAATCGCGTTGCGACTTGACCAGGTTGATGGTATAGAACAGGATGGACTTCATCTCACTGAGGATACCCAGGTACATCAGGCTGTTCTTGGTACCCGCTTCCTGGTTCTTGATACGCTTGATCTGTTTTTTGTTGATTTCTTCGATCAATTTCAGGATTTCGGCCTGCTGATCAATGATGTTGCTGATCTCCGTATACCTGTGCTCACGTATCGACTGAAGAATATCCTGGTACATGGCCGCAATTTTCACATTGAGCTTGTTGAGCTCCTCAACCTGACCGGGAAGCAACCCCCTGTGGTTATTGTCGATATGGACGGTAGCCGTTTTGGCAATGAAGTAAACCGAGCGGGTGATCTCGCGCAGGAAGTCGAGCACCTGAACGTAATAATGGCCCGTGTCGACAGAATCTTCTTCCAGTTGGTCGATGGTCTGATGGAGGTTGTCTTTGAGGTATTTTGCCTTTTTATTGAATTCGGAGGCCTGCCGGCTTTTCTTTCGCAGCTTGCGGAGGTCTTCATTGGCCAGCCCCTTGATCACCGAAAAGAAAGTAATGGGCACTTCTTCCAGGATTTCGCTAACGGTATCGGAACACTTGTCGACAATATTTTTGCCGTTCAGTTTTTCTTCCCCCTCAAAGGATTTGGCCCGGCTGTTTTTCTTTTCTACCCTTTTTTTGTGAAGCATGTGGGTGCGGAAAACAAGGAATGCCGAAACCAGGATCAATGCGGCAACGGCAGGCATTTTTCCAAAATAGATGATCATGGCAATGATGAAGGAAACCGTAAAGGCCGTGAATGCCGTCAGGAACCATCCCCCGATGACCGAAAGTACGCCGGTAACCCTGTATACCGCACTTTCACGCCCCCATGCCCCGTCGGCAAGTGAGGTACCCATGGCAACCATAAAAGTAACATAAGTGGTTGACAGGGGTAGTTTGAGTGATGTGCCGAAGGCGATGAGGATACTGGCAACGACCAGGTTAACGGATGCCCTGATCATGTCGAATGAAACGGCATCTTTCTTTTGCTGCTTGATGCTGATCTCTTTAACTTTATCGAGATCAAAGCGTTTGTTAAGGTTATGCTTTACTCTTTCGGGGATCAGGCCATTTACCCCTTTGGCCGCCTTCCGGGTCTGCCTCACAATCAGCCTCGAAAAAAGGGTTGAACTGAACCGCTCGCTTCCTTCGCCCTGCCGTGCCAGGTTGATTTCAGTGTCAATAACCGAACGTGCCTTTTTCGATTTATACAGGGTGATCACCATGATGAGCCCGGCAATGAGCAGCATATAGGTTTTGGTGGCGATGGGCTGGGCAAGGGCACCCATGAGCATGCCGTCGGCAGCGGCCCCTGAATCCCGCCAGACAAGGAATGATTCATACCCTGCCAGGGGTACCCCGATGAAATTGACCAGGTCGTTCCCCGCAAAAGCCATGGCCAGCGCAAATGTGCCAACCAGTACCACCACCTTGAGCACATCAAAACGTTTATATATGAAGGTGAGTAGCTGGAAGAGGATGGTCCATCCAATAAAACTGCCCAGGATGATGATCCAGGTGTTATGCTGTATCCATGCCAGCATGCCGTCGCTGATAAAGGATGCCCCCTTTGCCCCTTTGATGAGCATGAAATAGATGATCACGGTGAGCGAAATACCCCCGTATAGTGAACCGAAATACCGTATGTTTTTCTTGTAGTTGAAAGTAAAGGCAATCCTTGCCAGGTACTGCACGAAAGCCCCGATGGTAAATGCAATGACTACCGACAGCAGGATGCCCGTAATGATGGCCAGGGCTTTTTCGGAGTTGATATAATTTCCCAGATGGGCCAGGGTTTCGGTGGAGGAATAGATCTTTAGCAGCGAAATGGCAACCGCACCGCCGAGCAACTCAAACACGATCGAGACTGTGGTGGATGTGGGAAGTCCGAAGGTGTTGAAGGCATCCAGCAGGATCACGTCCGTGATCATCACCGCCAGGAAGATGATCATGATCTCGGAAAAATAGAACTGCCCGGGATGGAAGATCCCTTTTCGTGCAACTTCCATCAGCCCGCTCGAAAAGGTAGCCCCTACCAGTACACCCAGGGCCGCGATCAGCATAATGATCTTGAAAGGAGCGGCTTTCGCACCGATGGAGGAGTTCAAAAAATTCACCGCATCGTTGGTCACACCGACCATGAGGTCGGATATGGCCAGACCAAATAAAACAACAACAAGAACCAGGTAAAATGTCTCCATTGACTTTGGTGTATGAACGACAAAAATATGCAGTCAGGGCCATTCATCCCCGAATACAATGTTAATTTAATGTTAATTTATTATTATTGTAAAGAGGCTGATTTATGAAAAAAATGACCATTTTTGACCTTGTTTTCCGGCTAAAAATAAACCAATCATCCATTCTTCCTATGAAAAAACCATATTTGTTTTTCACATTTTCCCTCATATTGTTAATATCTTCCACCGGCCGGTCGCAAACTGACGGGCAGGAAGATGGTTTTAAACCCCATGGCCATCCCATCCTGACGATCTATTCCAATTTTAATTCCAGGATCGATAAAAACTCCGACGATGCAGGTTTTGAGATCAGGCGGGCATACTTCGGATATATTTACCAATTGGCGCCGCATTATGAGATATGCCTGAAACTCGATATCGGAAGCCCCAATGACGCATCGGAGTATTCCCTGCTCCGCCGCTTTGCCTATTTCAAGAACGCTTACCTGAAATACAGCCGAAACCGGCTGACCAGCAGTTTCGGCATTATCGACGTGTTGCAGGTCGCTCTGCAGGAAAAATACTGGGGACATCGCTATATTGAAAAGTCGTTCATGGACGAATTCGGCTTCGGCCCCCGTGCCGACCTGGGATGGAATATCGCATACCGCTTCCATGAGCGCGTGCATGCCGACTTCGGCTTTTATAACGGCGAAGGCTATACGAAACTTCAGACCGATAATGCTTTCAGGCCGGGTCTTGGACTTACGCTGTTCCCCATAAAAAACGTGGTTTTTCGGGTATATGCCGACTATATCCTGCAGGGTGTGGTGCAGTCGACCGTCAGCGGTTTTCTTGGCTACAGGCTCCCCGATCGCTTTACCGGGGGCGTTGAGTATAATTATCAGTTCAATAACCGCTTTTACAAAGGCCAGGACAAATATGGATATTCCGTTTATGCTGCATATGAATTCCTGAAACAGTGGGAAGTATTTGCCAGGTACGACCAGCTTTATTCAAATATCATAAAGGGCGACGATTATCCGTGGAACCTTGAATCGGACGGCAGTGCCTTTATCGGGGGCGTTCAGTATTCGCCCATCCGGCAGGTAAAGATCGCCCTGAACTACCAGGATTGGGTTCCATATGCAAGTAATGCCGGCAATGTGGCATTTATTTATCTGAATTTCGAATATAAACTTCATTAACGGGCCTGGAAGATGAAAGGAATAAAACACAAAGCTTATTGCGCAATTATGTTCGCTGCATTACTGGCGCCATTGTTGCCCGCATGCAGGAAAAGCAGCTATGAATTGCCCGGTGGCCTGGTTACCATCAGCGACAATGGTGAAGGGACGGGAACGGTAACATGGAAAAGAGAGAATAGTTATCTGCTCGAGGGTTTTGTTTTCGTGAACGACGGGCAGGTGCTGACGATTGAAGCCGGCACGGTGATCAGGTCAAGACCCGGGCAGGGTGCCGCTGCCAGTGCCCTGATCGTGGCCAGGGGAGGGAAGATCATTGCAAGGGGTACGGCCGAAAAACCCATTGTTTTCACAGCCGAAGGCGACGACCTGCAGGGATCCATACCACCCATGGCCAAAGGCTTGTGGGGAGGCCTGATCATACTGGGGAACGCCCCACTCAACCTCTCGGCCGGCGAAGCCAATGTCGAAGGCATCCCGCTTACGGAGCCACGCACCGTCTATGGGGGGCCTGATCCGGAGGACGATTCCGGCGTTCTGCAGTATGTGTCGGTCAGGCATGCAGGGACCAACATCGGCGAAGGGAATGAGATCAACGGGCTTACACTGGGTGGCGTCGGTAATAAAACCGTCATCGACCATGTTGAAGTGATATCATGCACCGACGACGGGATTGAATTCTTTGGCGGAACCGTAAATTACAGCTATGTATTGGTGGCATTCTGCGGCGACGACCTTTTCGATTATGACCTGGGATACCAGGGCTGCGGCCAGTTCCTGCTCGGCGTACAGGACCCGGCCGGAGGCGATAAGGTGATCGAATGTACCGGCGGCATCGACCCCGTTACGGGCCAGCCCTATACCATGCCGCTCATTTTCAATGCCAGCTTCTTTGGCAGGGGCAGCGGAACAGGAAGCAAAATGATGGATCTTTCATTGAACGGTGCAGGAACCATTGCCAATTCGGTAATGGTTTACCAGGGCCTGGGTTGTTTCGTCGAATATGTGGAAGGATCACATGATTCATACCGGCAGTTTGAAAAGGGCAACCTCAGCATCATGAACAATGTCTTCTGGGGCTTTCCCGACCTGAGCCCCGCAGGGATCTTTTCAGTTTATTCAAATGCCGGCGTGGATGTGACACAACAGAATGCCGTTTTCAGGGAATCATTCCTGCCGGCCGGTAATATTGCTGCAGACCCCGGGCTGCAGATGGAAAACGGGAAATATGGTGTCATCCCCGACGAAAATGTCTTCGATAACTTTGCAGCTTTGCCTTCGGCATGCTTCGAGGAGGTTGAATTCAAGGGGGCATTTTTTACCTATGACTGGACTGCCGGGTGGACCCTGTTTTACCAGGCGGGCTTCATGATCGACTGATCACCTTTCGAGGGCTTCCGATACATTGATGGCATGATCGCCAATCTTTTCGCAATGATTGATCAGGTCGTTGAAAACAAGCCCCGTCTCAAAATTATACCTGCCCGCTTTCATGTTCTCCACATGGTGTATCCGGATGTCGTTCCGCAGATCATTGATCTCCTTCTCAATAAGTAAGGCCCGTTCAAGGCCGGTCTTGCCATGCGGATTTTCAAGGTTGGCGTTCATCGTGTCCAGGGCCTGTTTCACGAGGTCGAACATCCTGTTCAATACATTCCTGACGTCCTGCTTGAAGTAAATGCCCCCGATATTCTTCTTGTTGATCCCGATGGCCATGTTCTGGCATGAATCGCCGATGCTTTCAATATCGTGAATGATCTTCAGCATCTTGCGCACTTCAACGGTCCCGGTATCGCTCAACTTGCTTTCCGAAACCTTGGTAAGGTATGTATAGATCTCTACCTCGATCTTGTCGGTGATCTTTTCGTATTTCCTGATCTTTTTGTAAAGTTTTTCATATGCTTTTTCCTCTTTTTCCATCAGCAGGACCGGGATCATGCCGAACATCCTCGAAACCAGTTTGGACATGATCGAGATTTCTTTTCTGGCTTGTACCAGCGATAATTCCGAAGTGCTCAGGTAAGGCGAGGCAATGTGCCGGAGAAAATATTTTTCGCGTTCTTTTTTTCTGCTCTCGGGGATGATCTTCATGATGATGTTTTCTGCCTGTGGCAGCAACCCGATAAAAAGGAGTGTGTTCAGCAGGTTGAAGCTGCTGTGGAATATTGCCAGTGCCAGCGGGATCATGGCAGGGTCTGTTTCCGGCGAATGCCCCGTGGACCTTACCAGGAAGAGATCAATTCCCGTTATCATATACCGGATAAGGAACAATGCCCATATTACCCCGCTAATGTTAAAAAAGAAGTGGAAGAAGGCTGCCCGCTTCGCCGGCCTGTTCCCTACCAGGGCTGCCATGTTGGCCGTGACCGTGGTGCCCACGTTCTCGCCCAGCACCATGGCTGCGGCCATGTCGTAAGGCAACCAGCCGTCGATGGCCAGCACAAATGTCAGGGCGGTCATCGCGCTCGACGACTGAAAGATCACCGTGAGCAGGATGCCGATGCCGGTAAACAGCAGTATGGAAAAGAATCCATAGTGGACCAGGTGCTGCAGTTGCATCACGAAGAATGTTTCCTGGTCAACGTTGGGGATGCTGCTCTTGAGCAGTTGCAGCCCCAGGAAAAGGATGGCAAAGCCAAAGATGAACTCGGCCCATGAGCGTTGCCTGCTCCTGCCCGTGAACAGCAGCGGCAGGCTGATCGCCACAATTGGCAGAATGATGCTGCTAATGTTAAAATTCTTTCCAAAGCCCAGGATCACGATGATCCATGCCGTTACCGTTGTGCCGATGTTGGCTCCCATCAGCAGGCTGAAAGATCGGCGAAGGCTGATCAGCCCGGCATTGACAAAGCTGATGATCATTACCGAGGTGGCCGATGACGATTGTATCGCCCCCGTGATGGTGGCCCCGCTGAGTACCCCCCGTAAGTCGTTGGAGGTGATGGCCGATAATATGCCGCGCATCCTTTTCCCGGCCACCTTTTGCAGGGACTCACTCATCAGCACCATCCCGAACAGGAATATACCCAGGGAACCGATAATGGTCAGTATGGTGAATATGGTGTTGAAAACGCTCATGAACAAATCGAAAAAGCAAAGGTATTAAATAATTGAATGATCTTTTTTTATCCGGTGTGCAGGCGGTCATCCCGGCCGGATCATTTATTTTTTTGTCAGCCGCCCGATCAGCGGGCTGCCGTTCAAAAGGCCTTCCATCTGATCGAAGGTGAGCCTGATGATGCTGGCGCCCATGGCATAAGGGGCCAGTTCGTACGGGTTATAAAAAAAGACCATTTCGCGGGGGGTGACATAAAAGTTGGGGGAGGGGGGGATGCTGTTTTCGAACAGGCCGGCATCCCTGAGGTCCTGCCCGGGTTCCAGGAAGTGCTGTGCCCTGAATTCAGCCTCCAGCAATTCACTCAAAGCAGCTTCGTATTCAGGGATTAACAAGGCGGAAAGATCGACCGGATGCATCTTTTCCGTATCAAAGACGAGAAATTGGGTTTTGCCCAGGCCATGCGCGCCTCCGCTGTAACCATAGCTGTCGGAACGGTATACCAGTATTCCGTTGTGGTTCATCTCCGTTCCGCAGCCAATGGATTTCTGCCAGTCGAACGAATGCCCTTCGCTCAGGAGGTCGGCATTGGCCCGGATATAGGCCGCAAAATAGTCGTTGGCGTAGCCTTGCAGGAGATCATCGCCCGGAAGACCGGCCAGTGGGCTCCCAAAGATATTGCTGATGATGGCTTGCCGTAGCAATGCGGTGTCTTCATCCCCCTCGGGCAATAAAAGTTCCAGGCGGAGGCTGGCTTTGGGCGAGGGCAGACTGTCTGACAGGGCTGAATCCTGTACAAGGCAATATCCCGTCAGGGGTATGCTGCCCCTGCCGTAATCTTCTTCCAGCATGAATGTGTGGGTTTTGCCGCCCGCCACTTCCCTGAAGGTCCCCCTGAATGGGTTTCCCCAAAGGCCGGATAGTTCACCCCACTCAAGGTCCTGCTGGAATGCCCGCAGGCCGGCTACCCCCTGTGCATCCACCCTTCCCTCCAAACGCAGCATGCAGGGTTCACCGGCAGGAAGGGATGCATGGCAGCCGCTACCATAATAAATGCCGCTGCCCCGTATCGTCGGGCCGGAAACGACCAGGTCGGCGATCATCCGCTCGCCGGCAATGGTGCCGCTCAGGTGCATGTAATCATAACTGCAGGGATGATGCTGGGCAAAAGCTGAAGTCGCTGCAAGGCAGATGACCGCTATGGCGTGTATACATCTCATGGCGCAATGGTTTTTATTTACAAAGATACAAATTGGAAGGATTTGTCAGGTGTTCAGCTTTTATGGCAGCCAACCGCGGCCCGGGATAATTTTACCCTGCTATGTCAGCGCCCATCCGGTATTTTTTTATATTTGGCTTTCATTATACTTTGATCATGGCAGACCAAAAAGAAAACGGCGGGGCAAAAAAACATCTGAGCAATAAGGTTTATGATGAAGAACTGCGCAAGCTGCAGATCGAACTGGTGAAGTTGCAGGAGTGGATCAAACACAAGGCGCTGAAGGTGGTGGTGATCTTCGAGGGCCGCGATGCCGCGGGCAAAGGAGGTACCATCAAGCGGATCACACAAACGCTCAACCCCAGGATATGCAGGGTAGTGGCTTTGGGTAACCCTACCGAACGTGAAAAGACACAGTGGTATTTTCAGCGGTATGTGTCGCACCTGCCTGCAGCGGGCGAGATGGTTCTCTTCGACAGGAGCTGGTATAACCGGGCAGGCGTGGAAAGGGTCATGGGCTTTTGTAACGACGATGAATACTGGGAGTTCCTTCGCTCATGCCCCCACTTTGAGCATATGATCATCCATTCGGGAATTACGCTGATCAAATACTGGTTTTCGGTAAGTGCCGAAGAGCAGGAAGACCGCTTCCGTCAACGGCTCAAAGATCCTACAAGGCGATGGAAGATCAGCCCCGTAGACGTTGCCAGCATGAGCAAATGGGTTGAGTATTCAAGGGCGAAGGACGAGATGTTCTTTTATACAGATACCAAACATTCGCCCTGGTACGTGGTGCGCGCCGATGACAAGCGAAAAGCCAGGCTGAACTGTATCCATCACCTGCTTTCAATGGTGCCCTATAAAAACCTTACCAGGGAAGACATTTCCCTGCCCGAAAGGGTGATCAGCCAGGGATACATCAGGCCGCCCATGGATGAACAGACTTTTGTTCCGGAAGTGTATTAGCGGGATGTATTGCCGCTTACCTGCAGTATTGTTTCAGCGGCCTGTCTGCCATCACCGAGCCCCGGTCAAGGGCCTTGTTCCATAAGGTACAGGCCGAAGCGGTGTCGCCCGTGATAAAGAGAAGCCAGCCTTTGTTGTAGTAATTGTCGGCATAGCCCGGATCCAGGCTGATGGCCTTGTCGAAATCCTTCCGGGCCTGTTCCCAGTACTCCTCTTTGCCATAGCTGATCAGGGTCCCGTATATCATGCCGCGGTTGGCATATGCCTGCATATAGGTGGTGTCGTACTTCATTACCGAGTCGTAATCGCTGAGCGCCTCGCGGTAATAGGCAAAAGAGTTTTTTATCATGCCTTCGTTAAAGGCTGCCTGCCCTTCGAGGTACTTCCGCTCGGCCATGTTTTGCCTGCTGTTCCCCCTGTAAAAAAAGGAGAGTGTTTTTGCCTGCGGGGTTTTACTCAGTTCCACGGCGCGGCTGAGCAGGTTTTCGGCATCTTGCCAGTAAGGGATCTGCCTGCTTGTCTGCCAAACCAGGAAGATCCCGTAAGCGGCAAGGATCACGGCCAGGCCGTAAACCTTGAATTTGTTGCCCGCCCAAATGCGCCTGAAGAGCCCGGCCAGCAGTATGCCCGCAAGCAGGAACAGCCCGGTATAGGCATGATAGGCGTAACGGTCGGCAGCCACGAATACCCGCGACCAGAACAAGGGCAGCACAGGCAAAATGGCCAGGGTGAATATCAGCAGCCCGCCGAAAACATCACGCATGCGGAAGCGGTATTTGAAGAACAGGAAAAGAAAGGCTGCCGGCACAAGCGCACTCACGTAATACGGCCATGGTAAAAGCCCCCCTTCGGCGACAGGATAGGCATATACCGGCGACAGGTTCGCGGGTGCGATAAACTTTATCAGGTAAAAGACCCAGGTGTGACAAAGGATGAAAAAGTGCTCAACAAAGGTGTAGTCGTGTTCCAGGGCTTTGATGTGCCCATAGGTGCCGGCCGCATCAATGGTGATGATCCCGAAAACGACCGCCAGGGCCAGGAAAGGGACCTTTTCAAGCAGCGGCTTCAAAGCCGGTCTTCTTCCCTTTATATAATCAATGGCGAACAATACCAGCGGGAAGCTCATGGCGAGCGACTTTGAAAAGAGCGCCCCCAGGGCCAGCAGCAGGGTAAGGATATACATTTTTATTTCCGCTCTTTCGAGCCAGCGGAGATAACAGATCAGTCCGCCCAGGAAAAAGGCGGTAAACAGCAGGGTGCTCCGGGCCGAGAGCCAGGCCACCGCTTCCACATTTACCGGGTGCACGGCAAAAAGCAAAGCCCCGATGCCGGCAACGGCCTGCTTTTTGCTCAGCCGGTACAAAAACAGCCATGCCAGGAAAATATTCAGTGCGTGAAGGAAGAGGTTTGTGGCATGGTATGGTCCGGGAGCTTCGCCGCCGGACGCATGGTTCATGGCCAGCGTCAGCACAGCCAGGGGCTGGTACATGCCCAGGTGATAGGAGCCAAGGATGTTCCCGGCATTGAACTCCTGCACGTCCTTGTCGCCAAGGTAAAGCGTGTCGTCCCAGCCGTAAAGGATGCCGTTGTCGAGCGAAGGGTTATACAGGATGAGGGTGCCTGCAATGATGATGAGCGGCACCAGCAGTCGCAGCGCTTTGTTCCTGCCCTGTCTGGGGTTTTCGTTGGTCTTTTTCCCGGCCAAGGCGTGTCTATTTTACGGAAAACCTGTAAATGGTAGTGTACCCGTACTCTTCACCGGGGTAGAGGATGGTGTTTGGAAACCCGGGCTGGTTGGGTGAATCAGGGAAGTGCTGGGTTTCGAGGCAGAAACCGTGGTGCTTATGGTAAACGATCCCGTTCTTGCCGCTGATGCTGCCGTCGAGGAAGTTGCCCGAATAAAACTGTATGCCGGGCTCGGTGGTGAACACTTCCATGAACCTGCCGCTTTCGGATTCATGAACTTCGGCGGCCTTCATCATTTCGCCCGTGCCGTTGAGCACGTAGGTGTGGTCATAACCGCCGTCAACTTCTGCAATCCGCTCCCCGACAGCATAGGGCGTGGTGAAATCCATGGGTGTGTTTTTCACTTCTTTCATTTCCCCGGTGGGGATGAGGTGGGCGTTCACGGGAAGATATCTGTCGGCGGCAATCAACAACAGGTGCCCCAGGGCATTTTCCCGGCCGCCCCCCAGGTTAAAATAGGAATGATGGGTAAGGTTTACCGGCGTGGCCTTGTCGGATTTTGCCCTGTAGGTGATCACCAGCTCATTCTGGTTGGTGAGGGTGTATGTCACCTTCGCCATCAATCTCCCGGGGTAGCCTTCGTCGCCGTCGGGGCTCACGTGCCTGAGCATGACAGATGCGCTGTCGGGTGTGCTTTTTTCCCGGGAATCCCAAACCGCCTTGTCGAAACCCTTATTGCCGCCGTGAAGATGGTTGGGCCCGTCGTTGGCGGCCAGGCGGTATTCGGTGCCTTCAAGGCTGAAACGGCCGCCGGCAATGCGGTTCGCGTACCGGCCCACGATGCATCCGAAATAGGGATGCCCGTCGAGGTAAGGCTGCAGACTGTCGAAACCAAGCACAACATCTGCAAACTCACCTTCCCTGCCGGGTACCATGATGGAGGTGACGATGCCCCCGTAGTTGGTGATCTTTACACGCATGCCGTTCCCGTTTTCCATGGTATAGAGGTAGGCTGTATCTTCCCCGGGTGTTCCGAAAATTTCCTGGGTGATCTTCATGTTCTCACGCTTATTATCCTGTTTGATTTCTCCTGTACAACTTGCTGTAAGCAAAACTGTGAATAAAAGAAGAATGGGTCCGGGAGTCCTTTGCATATGCTGATTGATTGATGAGAGTCAAAAATAGGAAATTTTTTAATGAAATGAATGATTTATGCCCTTACAACCTTTCGTAAAGATTTTTTGTCTACTTTTAAGAGAATAAAACCAAAACGAGAAATAAGTGAAGAAACAATTCGTATTCCTGTTATTATTTCTGTGTCTGCAGGGATATACACAGGAACGATTGGCAAAAGGCTTTGTACTTGATCTGGAAAGCCATGCTGCATTGGAAGGTGTCGAAATATGGGTGGAAGGGGAAGAAGAAAAGGCCATTACCAATAAAAGAGGTGAATTTGTAATTCAAGTGGACAAGGGCTATCCGTTCCTGGTAATCAGCAAGGATAACTATGAGAACCTCAGGTATAAACTCAAAGCGGGTTTTCAACACAAGCCGGTAAGTATCTATCTGGAGTCAGTGAATTATACCAAAAATGTGGAATGGGATCAGCAGCGTAAAGACAGTCTCTTTTTTCTATACAAGAATGCCGTATCGCTTTCAATCAATGAATTTCTCCAGACAGGCCTCGGCCTGCGGTATGAAAGATTTATTGTTCCCGAACATTCCCTCGGCCTTCATGCTACATATTATTTCCGCGGCCTTAGTTTAAGTGCTTTTACTGCCGGGTTGACCTATGACATACAAGTAAATTATGTGGGATTTAAAGCGGCTCCCTTTTATCGCTTTTATCTGGCAAGGAAGCACGCCAAAGGTTTATTTATTGATGCGAAAATACCATTTGGCTATTTTAGTTTTAAAAATCTGGAATACAGGTATAGTTACTATCATGATTCACATCGGTATAAGAATATCCATCATTCTTTCTGGACCTGGGGCGGGGGAATATCATTTGGTTTCATGTCCCGCCTGGGAAAAAGGAAACATGGGTTTATTAATATATCAGTTGGGTATCAGTATTTCCCAATGGCAAAACCCCCGGAAGCCCTGTATGAGGAAACAAGCAGCGGGCACGTTATTAAGTATGAAACCGATGTCGAATGGTGGTCTGTGACTGGGCCCGGAGCAAAGTTTGAATGTAAATTTACCATTGGGGGGGTGTTTTAACAATCTGTCTGTATCAACTTTTGCCTTCCCCGATTGATTACAGATGGAAAATAATGGTTGAATGAAGAAACAATATACCCTGCTTTTCTTTCTGTTGTTGCAAATAGGTTTATTTGCCCAGGATCGTGTCGCAAATGGATATATCTATGATAAGGACAGCCTGCAGGCATTGAAAGGAGCAGAGGTCATTGTGTCCGGGACACCAATCAGGGCTACTAGCAATGAGTCAGGGAAATTCTCCCTGCAAATACCGGATGGTGCCTATCACCTTATCATTTCCATGGAAGGATACTTTACGCTCAACTATATCCTGGATAATGATTTTCATAATAAGTTGAATGTTATATATCTTGAGTCTGTAAAAACGATAAGCCCGGCTACCGAAACCATCCTCCCCTTGAAAGATACAAGACTTCGTGACTCCATCTTCCTGACTCATAAAAACACCATTTCATTGTCACTGCTCGAATTATTCTCAACCGCTATTGCCATGCGATATGAGCGCTTCCTGCATCCCAGGCATGCCCTTGGCCTGCATGCATCCTGGTATTTTGCGGGACGAAGCGTCCTGGAACCACATGTTATTTACTCTGACTATGTGAATGGTGCGACTTATACCGGTTTCAAGGCAACTCCTTTCTATCGGTACTATTTTTTGAGAAAGGGAACCATGGGGCTTTATGCAGATGCAAAGGTTCAGTTTGGCTACTTCAGTTTCGATAATATCTGGTATATGTATTCCCATCGTACGGGCTTTGCCGAATCATCTGACTTTAATTTCCGGACATGGGGGGGAGGCATCTCCCTGGGCATAATGACCCGTATGCCAAAAACGAAAAATGCAATACTGAACTTTTCTGCTGGTTACCAGTATTTCCCGACACCAATACCCGAAAACTATATTCGTCAAAATGGAGATGGAACGACAAGCATTTTAAAACCTGATACGGATTGGTGGTATAAGAATGGTCCCGGAGGGAGGTTTGAAGTTAAGTTTACGTTGGGAGGGATCTTCTAAATTGCAATTTTGTAATCATACTGTCCGGGATAATACTTAAAGTTCTCTTGTCTCCTTGTTATACGGTAGTTCATTCCACCCCTGCGGGGCGGGAGACGTTTTGTTTGCGACTGATATGTGACGGATATTTTCTCCCTGCGGGGAAAAACATGGGACATGAAACCCTTGGAATGCTCCCTGTCCCACCTCCCGCATCTGTTGGATTGGGCGATAGCAGATTGGGTGATTGGATGATATCTGATCGGATAAGGGATATGGTGATAGCAGGATTTTGGGATTTTTTACAAAATTGCCATTTAGCCCCCGATTCTCGGGGCAGGCACTGAAACACTGAAACACTGAAACCATGAAACACTGAAACCCCGAGTTCTCGGGGCAGGCACTGAAACACTGAAACACTGAAACACTGAAACACTGAAACACTGAAACACTGAAACACTGAAACACTGAAACACTGAAACACTGAAACACTGAAACCATCTCATTTCCCACCGGGGACATACTCGTACGCCCCGAGGTCGGGGGTGGCGGTGCGGCTCACGCCAAGGATGTCCTTATCGATGACCGACGGAAAGGGGGAGGAGGTGATCACCTCCGTGCTGCCCTGGTCAATGCCCGGTGAGAGCGTGTCCAGCGCCAGGTCGTTCAGGCCGGCATCCACAAAAACGGGGTCCTGGTTTTTGATGCTTCCCGGGAATAGCGACTGGTCGCCGATATTCATCTGGGTTTTGAGCAGGCAGTGGTCGAAGGAATAGTCGAAACTGCCCTCATCTTCCGAGCCGAGAAAGACCTCTTCCGTCAGGTTCCCGTAAATGATGCAGTTCCCGAAGTAGCTGTCGAGGTTATACACATAAAGTGTTTGCATGGGATCCAGGTAATAATTGGTGATGGCGAGGTTGGGTTCCTGCCTGATGCCTTTTTTGAAGTAATTGGCAAAGGTGCAGTGCCGGAAGTCGTAGGCGCCGCCCTGCAGCAGCAGGCCAAGCTGCCCGCAGTTGGCCACCACGTTGTTGATGCCCGTAATGGCATAATACCTGCCCAGGATACCGATGCCGCTCATATTCTCGATGATGGTGTTGGTCAGGATCAATTGGTTTCCCATGGGTTCCTGCAAGGTTTCGGCCTGCAGCCCGATAAAGCCGTTCCTGATCACGGCATAATGGATCTCGTTGTTCACGCTGCCCTCGTTGAGCCATATCCTGTCCCATTGTCCCGGCAGGTCGCGGAAGTAGGCCTCCAGCCTGTCCTGCTGGAAGACCACGGGCTCGTCCTGCGTTCCCAGCACCTTCAGGCTGCCGCCTTTGTATACCCAGAGCCCCGACTGGTTATGGAAATGCACCTTCGCACCGGCCTCGATGGTGAGGCTGCCGGTTGAGTCGACCACGGCATAGCCGTAAACGAGGTAGGGCTTGTCGGCCGGCCAGGTAATGGCGCTGTCTTCGGCAGCCACGATGCGGTACTTCAGGTTCCCCAGCGTCTTGTCGGCTATGATGTAGTGGGCGTCCTGCCCCCAGGCGGCCAGCACCACCTTTTGCTCATTGCCGTTGGTAAGGAAGGATATCCTGTCGGAAACCACAAAAGGGCTTGTGCCCGATGTGGGGTCAACGGTCACCCTGATGAAGATGAAAAGGCTGTCGTTGCCCGCAATTTCTACATCATTCTCCTGGATGCCCGGCGTGCCGTCGATATTGATGCGGTAATCCGAGGATTCGCCTCCCTCCAGCCGGATGCTTGATATGTTCAGGGCGCTGTTGTGGGGGTTGTATACTTTCAGGTAACGGGTGATGGACCCCACGGTGGTGAATACGGTATCGAAGATGATCGAGTCGGCCGAAAACCCGAGCTTTAAAGAAGGATCGCCGTCCACCCGCCCTTCTTTGCGGCATGAAGAAAATGCCAGCAGAGCCAGAAGTGGCAGGATGATCAGATAGTGCCGGTGATGGGTCAGCCTTGTCATTCGGTTAATTCATGGCAAAGTTACTAAAAATGAAAGACCGGCGGCCATGATTTCCGGTGTCGTATGATGCGGCTTGCAGGCATGCTGCAGGCGGTTTTTGGGCCGGAAATACGCCGGACAGGCATAAATACGTTCCTTTTTTATGAAATATTGTTTGAAATGACTGTTTTTATTCGTCATGATAATATATTTTTGTTGAGGATACAAAAACGGATATTTATGGCTTTGGATAAAAAGATTTTTTGCCTGCTCACATTCCTGCTGCTCCAGGCGGTTCATATTCCCGCCCTTGCACAGTTCGGACAGCCCCGCTCGAAAGGCGAGATGGAAGCCGTTATGGAAAAGCGTTTCTATATCGGCGGTGGGCTTGGGTTTGGCATGTCGTCGTACTCAACCCTGCTGATGGTGGCACCGGTGGTGGGATACCGTGTGAGCCCCAGTTTTGACGTGGGCACCAGGCTCAATTATACCTATTATTACTTCAACGATTCACCCCTTAAATATTCGACCAATAATTTTGGCGCCGGTCTGTTTGCACGCTATTACCTCTTCTTTTTCAGTGATCTATTCGCCCATGCCGAATATGAGGTTCTGAACTATGAGCAGGTTTACGTTAACTCAAACTGGGAGGTCGATCATAAGGAGCGCATCTGGGTGTCGAGCATGTTCCTTGGCGGGGGCTACCGGCAGTGGTTCGGGCAGCATGCCTTTGTTGAGCTTGTGGTACTTTTCAATCTGCTCGATTCCATCGATTCCCCATACAGCAATCCCATTTTCAGGATCGGTGTGGGGGTGGGCCTGTAAGAATGCTGCCTGCCGGGTGTTGCGTGATGAGTGATGCCCTCCTGGTCATTTTCCTTCGGGGATCCTTTTGAGGATCTCCAGTGTCATCTTCCAGAATTTTTCCACCGTTTCAATATTGATCCGCTCATCGGGCGAATGCGCGCCCTTGATGGTGGGGCCGTACGAGACCATATCCATGCCGGGGTATTTGTCGCCGATCAGCCCGCATTCGAGGCCGGCGTGAATGGCCAGCACTTCCGGTTTGGTACTGAACAGGTCTTCATACACTTGTGCGGTGATGTCGACGATCTCCGATTCCGGGTTGGGTGTCCAGCCGGGATAGCCGTCGCTGTGGCGCACTTCGGCGCCTGCCAGCATGAATGTGGCGGCCACCATGGAAGCAACATCATGTTTGGCCGATTCAACCGACGAACGCTGGCTGGTGGTGATCTCAAAGAAGCCATCCCTGGTTTTTACCGAAGCCAGGTTCGTGGAGGTCTCTACGAAGTCGGGGATCTCCCGCGACCAGGCAATGACTCCGTGCGGACAGGCATAGAGGGCGTTCAGGAGTTTGTCCTGCGCTTCCCTGCCGATGACGGATCCGGGGCTGCCGGTTTCCTGAACCGATATGTTCAGTCCCGGCTCGGTGATCTTGTATTCCTTTCTGAGGGTGTTGTTGAATTCCCCCACAAATGCCGTGAAGGCGGCGGTTTCCTTTTCCGGCACCATCACGATGGCAAAGCCTTCGCGGGCAATGGCATTGCGAAGGTTGCCGGCATCAATTTCCGAGAGGCGAAGCCCGTGCGTGCGGCCGGCATTCCAGAGCAACCTGTTGAGGATCTTGTTGGCATTGCCGTATCCTTTTTGAATATCGTCGCCGCTGTGTCCGCCGCGGAGCCCCGTTACCGAAACTTTCCAGGCGGCATGGGCGGCCGGAGCCTTTTCCCGGGCGTATTTGAGCGTGGCTGTCGTGTCTTTCCCGCCGGCGCAGCCGATAAAGATCTGGCCGTCGTCTTCCGAATCGAGGTTGAGCAGGATGCGACCCTGCAACAGCTTGGGGTCGAGCCCGAAGGCGCCGGTCAGCCCGGTCTCCTCATCCACGGTGAACAGGCATTCCACGGGGCCGTGTTCAATACTGTCCGATTCGAGGATGGCAAGCTGCGCGGCAATGCCAATGCCGTCGTCGGCGCCCAGGGTGGTGCCACGGGCGCTTACCCAGCCGTCTTCAATATAGGCATCGATGGGATCTTTGTCGAAATCGTGCTCCGTACCGGCATTCTTTTCACAAACCATGTCGATGTGGCTTTGCAGCACCACCGGGCTGATATTTTCCCTGCCCGGGCTTGCCGGCTTCCGTATCAGCACATTGCCCACGGCATCGCGCAGGGTTTCAAGCTGGTGCTTCCTGCCGAAATCGAGCAGGTATGCGGCTATTTTTTCTTCTTTCTTGCTTGGCCTCGGGATTTTCAGTATCTCACCGAAATAATGCCACAGCCTCTCCGGCCTGAGTGTATAGATCTCTTCGTTCATGATGTTATAAGGTTTTTGCAAATATAACATTACTGGGCGAGATGGGCAAGGGTGGGCGTTAGGCGATGGGCGATGGGCACCTCACCCCCTTTACCCCCTGCCCCCTATTCCCCCTCTCCTGGAGAGCCTGTCCCGAGCGAAGTCGAGGGAAGAGGGGGGCAGGGGGTGAGGTGTTGTACCCCCCCATCTGCCGCCTACTACCCATAGCCCATCGCCCATCGCCTAACGCCCGTCATCCCCACCAGCTTTTCTTACTGAGTTCCTCCTTCAGCACCTTTTTTGCTTCCTCATAACCCTTTTCGATCAGCCCGGGGGTTTGGTGGGTGTCTATGCGGTTAAAACCCGACAGATCGGGCTGGATAAGGATGTCAGCGTCGCCCGACTGGGCTTTGGCGGCATGCATCAGGGTATAGTGAAAGCTGTTTGCCAGCACTTGCAGGATGTTTTCCGGTTTTTTGTAAGTGTATCTGGCATTCAGGTCGACTGCGATGATGCGGCCGGCACCCATGTCGCGCAGGGTGGGGACGGGCACATTCTCTACAATGCCGCCGTCGACCAGCAGCATGCCGTTGTGCTTCACAGGCTTGAAAATGCCCGGTATGCAGGTGCTGGCCATCACGGCTTCTGCGATATCTCCCTTGTTCAGCACCACTTTTTCGCTATTCAGGATGTTGGTGGCCACGAAGGCAAGCGGAATGCCTGCCTGTTCAAAAGTTACCTCGCCGATGGCTTCGTCCAGGAAGCGCTTGATCTTTTTGTTTGAGAAGAGTCCGTATCTCGAGAGGGAGATCTTGCCGATCTTTTTCCAGTTCAGGTCGATGGCAATTTCGCTGACCTTGTCGAAATCCTTATCAAAAACATACAGGCTGGCCACCAGGGCCCCGATGCTGGTGCCCGTGATCCACCCGATCTCAATGTCATGCTCTTTCAGTGCGCGCAGCACACCGATATGCGCAGCGCCAAGCACGGCACCCCCGCCGAGCGCCAGGCCCACTTTTTTGCCTTTCCTGAGTTTTACCATATGCTTTATCGTGAATGCTGATTGTTGATTGGAGGATAAAGATAAGGAAAATTGAGTGATGAACTAAACCACCTCACCCCCTGGCCCCCTCTCCTGGAGAGCCTGTCCCGAGCGAAGTCGAGGGGCCCAACGCCCAACCTATACCTTTATATTCTTCAGCTTGCCGATGGTGTCAGTGGGGTTGCCGGAGCCGAAGACGGTATTTCCGGCTACCAGGATATCGGCACCGCTGCGGAGCAGGTCGGGGGCGTTGCTGAGGGTTACGCCGCCGTCGACCTCGATCAGGGCCTGTGAGTTGGACTTTTCGATGAGTTCCTTCAGTTTCTGAATTTTGATGAGGGATTGCTCAATGAACTGTTGTCCGCCGAAACCAGGGTTCACGGCCATGATCATCACCAGGTCGATCCCGGCAATGATATCTTCCAGCACATGGACCGGCGTATGGGGGTTCAGCACCACCCCGGCTTTCAGTCCGAGTGAATGGATGGCCTGCACGGAACGGTGCAGGTGCCGGCAGGCTTCGTAATGCACACTGATGATGTCGGCGCCCACATCCCTGAAGCGCTCAAGATAGCGGTCGGGATCGACGATCATCAGGTGTACGTCGAGCGGCTTGGCGGCATGCTCCCTGATCTTGCTGATCACCGGGAAACCAAAGGAAATGTTCGGCACGAAAACGCCGTCCATCACATCAATATGAAACCAGTCGGCTTCGCTGTTGTTGACCATCTCAATATCGGTTTTGAGACAGGAAAAATCGGCCGATAACAAGGAGGGGGCGATCAGGTGTGGCATCTTGTGTGTTTTTTTTGTAAAAGTATAAATTTCCGGACTTTCTTTGTCTTTGAGCCGGGCGTAAATAAAAAAAAGCGGGATAAACCCGCTTTTTAGCCCAGATAGGTTTTGAGTATTTTGCTTCTTGAGGTATGCTTGAGCCGTCTGATGGCCTTTTCCTTGATCTGCCTGACGCGTTCGCGGGTAAGGTCGAACTTTTCGCCGATCTCTTCGAGGGTCATGGGGTGTTTGCTGTTGAGGCCGAAATAAAGCCTGATCACGTCGGCTTCCCTTGGCGTAAGGGTGGAGATGGCGCGGTCGATCTCTTTTTTCAGCGATTCGTAGAGCAGTTGCGATTCGGGGGTGGTCGACTCCTCGCTGCGCAGCACATCGTAAAGGTTGTTGTCTTCGTCCTGTATCAGCGGTGCATCCATGGATACATGGCGTCCCGAGTTCCGCATCGACTCCTTCACCTCCGTTTCGGTGATCTCGAGCAGGTTGGCGATCTCGCTGGAATTGGGTTCCCGCTCATGCTCCTGTTCCAGTTTGGCGTAAGCCTTGTTGATCTTGTTAATGGAGCCGATCTTGTTCAGGGGCAGCCTGACGATCCGCGACTGCTCGGCGAGGGCCTGCAGTATCGACTGGCGGATCCACCAAACGGCATAGGAGATGAATTTGAATCCCCTGGTTTCGTCGAAGCGCTGTGCGGCCTTGATCAGGCCGAGGTTGCCCTCGTTGATCAGGTCGGGGAGGCTTAATCCCTGGTTTTGGTATTGTTTGGAAACCGAGACGACAAAGCGCAGGTTAGCCTTGGTGAGCTTCTCGAGCGCCACCCGGTCGCCCTGCCTGATGCGCTGGGCCAGGGCCACCTCTTCTTCGGCGGTGATAAGATCCACCTTGCCGATCTCCTGAAGGTATTTGTCGAGCGAAGCAGTTTCCCTGTTGGTAACCTGTTTGGTAATTTTGAGTTGCCTCATACACCAGTGTTTGTTAATATTATGTTCATCAACGCACTGATCCTGTTATTGCTGTGTTGCGCAGGAAGAAATCGCGCGGGCAGCAAATGTGTAAAACCAGCAGTTTTTATACGTAAAGCCGCCGGCCGGGTTACACTCCTATTCCTGTTTGTTTTCAGGTTTGGGTAACAGCACTTTCCTTGATAGTTTCAGTTTCCCTGTTTTGGGATCCAGTCCGATGAGCTTCACCTTCACTTCCTGTCCTACCTTCAGGACTTTTTCCACGTCGTCGGTCCTCTTCCAGTCAATCTCGGAAATGTGCAGCAGCCCGTCCTTGCCCGGGATGATCTCGATAAAGGCGCCAAAGCTGGTAATGGTTTTTACCTTTCCTTCGTATACTTCACCGACCTCGGGCACGGCCGTGATCAGCCTGATCTTGGTTTTGGCGGCTTCGATGGATTCTTTATCGGGTGAGAAGATCTGCACGATGCCGAAGTCACCTTCTTCTTCGATGGTGATGGTGGTGTTGGTGGTGTTCTGGATCTCCTGTATGATCTTGCCGCCGGGTCCGATGATGGCGCCGATAAATTCCTTGTTTACGATCATGGTTTCTATCCTCGGTACGTGCGGTTTGTAATCTTCGCGCGGTTTATCGATGGTTTTGGCCATTTCGTCGAGGATGTGGAGGCGGCCTGCACGGGCCTGCTCCAGGGCTTCCGCCATGATGTCGTACGACAGCCCTTCCACCTTGATATCCATCTGGCAGGCGGTAATGCCCTTGCGTGTGCCGGCCACCTTGAAGTCCATGTCGCCCAGGTGGTCTTCATCGCCCAGGATATCGGACAATACGGCGTATTTTCCGCTTTCGGGGTCGGAGATCAGCCCCATGGCAATGCCCGATACGGGCCTGGTGATCTTCACGGCTGCATCCATGAGCGAGAGTGTGCCGCCGCAGACCGTGGCCATGGATGATGAGCCGTTTGATTCCAGCACATCCGATACGATCCGGATGGTGTAGGGGTTGTCTTCATTAACGGGGACCATCCCTTTTATGGCGCGCATGGCGAGGTTGCCGTGGCCGATCTCGCGCCTGCTGGTGCCCCTGATGGGTTTGGCTTCGCCGGTTGAGAAGCCGGGGAAGTTATAGTGCAGGATGAATTTCGATTTTCCTTCGATCACGGCGCCGTCGATCACCTGTTCGTCGAGCTTGGTGCCGAGGGTGGTGGTGACCAGCGCCTGCGTTTCGCCGCGCGTGAACAATGCCGAGCCGTGGGCGGACGGGAGGTAGTCGACTTCGCACCAGATGGGCCTGATCTCGTCAAGCTTGCGGCCGTCGAGCCGGATGCGGTCGCTCAGCACCATCTCCCGTACGATATCCTTATGCATATCGTGGAAGTATGTTTTTACCAGGGCTGTTTTCTCTTCCTGTTCCTCTTCGCTCATCTGTTCGATGAAGGCGTCGCGGATGGCCTTGAGCATTTCGCTGCGCTCATGTTTGTTATTGTTACGGGTTTTCACCAGTTCCACAACCTGCTTGTAGGTGGCCTCGTGCAATGCCTTTGCCAGTTCCTCGTCTTCGGCAATGGCTTCGGCTTCCCGCTTGTTGCGTGCTTTTTCTACCATCAGGCCGAGTTCGAGCTGTGCGCGGCACTGGTCCTTGATGGCGGTATGGGCGTATTTGATGGCTTCGATCATTTCCGCTTCCGAAACCTCTTTCATCTCGCCTTCCACCATATTGATATTGTCGAGGGTTCCGGCCACGATGAGGTCGAGGTCGGCTTCTTCCATTTCGCTGAAGGTGGGGTTGATCACAAATTCGTTTTTGATCCTGGCCACCCTTACCTCCGAGATGGGCCCGTTGAAGGGGATGTCGGAAACCGTCAGCGCCGCTGAAGCGGCCAGGGCCGCCAGGGCGTCGGGGGCGATGTTCTTTTCGCCTGAGATGAGGCTGAGCAACACCTGGGTTTCAAAGCGCCAGTTGTCGGGGAAAAGGGGGCGCAGTGCGCGGTCGATCAGGCGGGAGATGAGGATCTCCTGCTCGGAAGGGCGCGCCTCGCGCTTGAAGAAACCGCCCGGGAACTTGCCCGTGGCAGCATATTTTTCCTTGTATTCAACGGTGAGGGGAAGGAAATCGAGCCCTTCCTTTGCCTCTTTGCTGGCAACCACCGTGGCCAGTATCATGGTGTTGCCCATGCGTACCACAACAGCGCCGTCGGCCTGCTTCGCGAGCCTGCCGGTTTCAAGTGAAATCGTACGCCCGTCTCCCAGGTCGAACGATTTCAAAATACCTTTCTGTGTCATATAATTGAATCGTTTAAAGTCGTAAAAGGATCATAAAAGGCAAGCGGTTTGAATGCCTTCAAGGGGTATTTCATAACGGTAGGAACACTATTTTCTGATCCCGAGTTTTTTGATGATCGCACGGTACCGTTCAATGTCTTTTTTCTTCAGGTAATCGAGCAAGCGCCTTCTTTTTCCAACGAGAAGGACCAGTGACCGCCTGGTGGCGATGTCTTTTTTGCTGACCTTCAGATGATCAGTGAGATGTTTGATGCGGAAAGTGAACAGCGCGATCTGGCCTTCGGCCGAACCGGTGTCGTATTCCGACTTGCCGTACTCCTTAAAAATAGCTTTCTTATTTTCTGACGTTAAGTACATACTTCTTATTATTTCCTTACAATTTTCGGGCTGCAAAAATAAAGCATTTTGTTGAAATAGCAAAGAAATAATAATTTTTATTTTGATTCCGGCGTCAGCATCAGGCAATGGGAAATCTGAAATCTGAGATCTGAAGGCTGAAATCTGAAGTAACCGGCAGCCAGATGTTCCTGTCCCGATACCGTTTTACGGGACACCTGGCACCCATTTTTCTGTCGTCAGTCGTCAGGCAATGGGAAATCTGAAATCTGAGATCTGAAGGTTGAAATCTGAAGTAACCGGCAGCCAGATGTTCCGGTCCCGATACCGTTTTACGGGATCGTGGATCCACGAAAAACTATGAAATCAAAGATTTCTGGTTTTTCGGGATACCTGATACCCATTTTTCTGTCGTCAGCATCAGGCAATGGGAAATCTGAAATCTGAGATCTGAAGGCTGAAATCTGAAGTAACCGGCAGCCAGATGTTCCTGTCCCGATACCGTTTTACGGGATCGTGGATCCACGAAAAACTATGAAATCAAAGATTTCTGGGTTTTCGGGATACCTGATACCCATTTTTCCGTCGTCAGCACCAGGCAATGGGAAATCTGAAATCTGAGATCTGAAGGTTGAAATCTGAAGTAACCTCCGGATGTTTTAGTCCAGGTACCTGGTCGCGATACCGTTTAACGGGATACCTGGCACCCATTTTCCCGGCGTCAGTCGTCAGGCATTGGGAAATCTGAAATCTGAAATCTGAAGGTTGAAATCTGAAGTAACCTCCGGATGTTTTAGTCCAGGTACCTGGTCGCGATACCGTTTAACGGGATACCTGGCACCCATTTTCCCGGCGTCAGTCGTCAGGCAATGGGAAATCTGAAATCTGAGATCTGAAGGTTGAAATCTGAAGTAACCGGCAGCCAGATGTTCCGTTCCCGATACCGTTATACGGGATCGTGGATCCACGAAAAACTATGAAATCAAAGATTTCTGGGTTTTCGGGATACCTGATACCCATTTTTCCGTCGTCAGTCGTCAGGCAATGGGAAATCTGAAATCTGAGATCTGAAGGTTGAAATCTGAAGTAACCTCCGGATGTTTTAGTCCCGGTCCCGATACCGTTTTACGGAATCGTGGATCCACGAAAAACTATGAAATCAAAGATTTCTGGTTTTTCGGGATACCTGGCACCCATTTTTCTGTCGTCAGTCGTCAGGCAATGGGAAATCTGAAATCTGAAATCTGAAATCTGAAGGTTGAAATCTGAAGTAACCTCCGGATGTTTTAGTCCCGGTACCTGGTACCGATACCGTTTAACGGGACACCTGGCACCCATTTTTCCGCCTTCCCATTATCGTATTCCTTATCTGTATTTTTCGTATGTTTACCATCGGCTAATAAGAACACGTATAGGGATAAAAGCAAAATGGCCTATTTTAATCATGATGAAGCGA
>Ga0334893_1000307_pt1 | contig 73952 bp, 59 predicted proteins | sample GraSluR3_MG_5_FD_207218 | JGI IMG/M metagenome (GOLD analysis project Ga0334893, IMG submission 207218) | Sludge microbial communities from methane-producing bioreactor in Wageningen University, Netherlands - Granular Sludge_09_05-R3 | ecosystem: Engineered > Bioreactor > Anaerobic >...
GAAAAAACGGATGGAACTTCAGGCTGTGATCCTTTAGTATTGGCACGTCTTGAGCAACTGACAGTAACAGAAGAAACCGATCCCAGGTGGGAAGCACTTGAAAAACTCAGAAACAAATTGGACTAGTATTGATGTAAAAAGTTTAATATTTAATAATTTTTTAAAATGGCACATCCAAAACGTAAAACGTCGAAAACCAGAAGAGATAAAAGAAGAACCCACTACAAGGCAGAACTTCCAAACTTGGCTAAATGTCCTGTAACGGGTGCAATTCATGTGTATCATCGGGCTTATTATGTTGATGGCGACTTGTATTACAAGGGTCAGTTGGTGATGGAAGGAGCAAAAGCCTGATCGAAGGTTTTTGACCGAAGCTGAACCAAAATGCGAATTGGGCTCGACGTTTCCGGCGGCGATTTTGCACCTCAATCTACACTTGAGAGTATTCCTTTGTTGTTAACTGAGTTAGCAGCCGAGGATATGCTTTTTTTGTTTGGGGAAGGACAACAAATTGATGCCTACCTTAAATCTGCTGAAATTTCGGACCACAGGATACAACCAGTTCATGCGCCGGCTGTGATTGAAATGGGCGATTCTCCACTCAAAGCGTTCCAGCAGAAGAAAGATTCTTCAATTGTAATTGGATTCGAATGGCTGCGTAAGGGAAAGATCGATGGTTTCGCCAGTGCCGGCAATAGCGGTGCCATGATGGTGGGATCGGTTTATACAATTAACACAATTCCTGGTGTTATTAGGCCTTCGAGTGCTGTGATGGTGCCAAAACTCGATGGAGGAAATAATGTGATAATGGACGTCGGAACTAATCCCGACTCCAGACCTGATGTGCTGTATCAATATGGCTTGCTGGGATCCTTCTACGCACAGTACGTGCTGGGTATCAAAGATCCAAAAGTGGGCCTGCTGAATATTGGATCGGAGGAAAAAAAAGGCAACCTGCTGGTTCAATCAGCCTATTTGTTGATGAAAGAAGCCTCTGATTATAATTTTATTGGTAATGTTGAAAGCCGCGATCTGTTTAATAATCGTGCCGATGTTGTAATTACTGATGGTTTTACCGGAAATGTTGTAATCAAACAGATTCAGGCAATGTATCGCTTAATGGAAAAGCGCGGACTGCTTGATGATTATTTCAGCAGGTTTAATTACGAAATTCATGGCGGGAGTCCGATTATTGGAGTGAATGGGGCTGTAGTTATCGGACATGGTATCAGCAGCCCGCTCGCAATAAAAAATATGATGTTGTTGCTGCGTGATGTGGCTCAATCGGGGCTGCACCAACAAATTAAACAAGCAATGGCAAATTACGGACAATAAATAAACTGGCAGTTTTGCCGTAATAAAAAAAGAATGACCAAAATACATGCTTCAATTACCGGGATTCATGCTTGGGTTCCGAAGTATATCCTGACAAATCAGGAGTTGGAAAAGATGGTTGATACTACTGATGACTGGATTATTTCCCGCACTGGTATTAAAGAACGTCATATTCTTAAAGGAAAAGGACAAGGCACTTCAGTTATTGGTACTGAAGCAGTAAAAGGATTACTCGAAAAAACCGGAACCAAACCCGAAGAGGTTGATATGCTGATTTGTGCTACGGTAACGCCTGATATGCAGTTTCCGGCCACGGCTAATATTATCAGTCACAACTGCGGAATAAAGAATGCCTTCAGTTTCGATATGAATGCAGCCTGCTCCGGGCTTTTATATGCAATTGTTACTGCCTCGAAATTTGTTGAGAGTGGTACACACAGAAAAGTAATTGTGGTTGGTGCTGATAAAATGTCATCGATTGTTGACTATACTGATCGTGCCACTTGTGTTATTTTTGGTGATGGTGGTGGTGCTTTGTTGCTTGAGCCAACTACTGAGGATGTTGGCGTAATGGATGCCCTGATGCATACCGATGGATCCGGAATGATTCACCTACACCAAAAAGCAGGTGGCTCCGTTAAACCGGCTTCTCACCAAACTGTTGATGCAAAAGAGCACTTTATTTATCAGGAAGGTCAGGCAGTATTTAAATTCGCTGTCACCAATATGGCAGATGTTGCTGGGGCTATTATGGATAAGAATGGTTTAAAATCGGATGATATTGCCTGGCTGGTGCCGCATCAGGCCAATATGCGCATTATTGAAGCTACTGCCAGGAGGATGGGTATCAGGAAAGAGCAGGTGATGATAAATATCGAACGCTATGGCAATACAACAAGTGGCACCCTGCCTCTTTGCCTCTGGGAATGGGAAAACCAATTGAAGAAAGGCGATAATATTGTTTTGGCTGCGTTTGGTGGTGGTTTCACCTGGGGTTCGATTTGGCTGAAATGGGCTTATGATCCTAAATAGAAAATCTGTTCACAAAAGATATTAAGAACCCGCTTCGGCGGGTTTTTTTGTTCATTTTCGTGCAGGATGTTTCTAGCTTAGAAGCTTTCTAAATTGATGTTTTTGAGGATGAAAACCAAAAAAAGTATAAGGTTCCTTCGTTCGGGCACTGAAATAATTTATACTTTTGTGAATTATTTAACAAAATATCAAAACAAATGAAACCATCTCATATAGAGCATATTGGAATTGCAGTTAAAACCCTTGATGATGCAATTCCCTACTACGAAAAATTATTAGGGACCTCCTGCTATGCCATCGAAGATGTGAAAGATCAAAAGGTGCGAACAGCCTTCTTCAAAATCGGGCAAACCAAGATCGAATTGTTGGAAAGTACAGACCTGGAAGGCCCTGTCGGAAAGTTCATCGAAAAGAAAGGAGAAGGCATCCATCACATCGCATTTGCTGTTGATGGTTTGGAAGAAGCACTCGAAGAAGCCAAAGACAATGGCATCGGACTGATTGACGAGAAACCCCGTAAGGGAGCTGAGGGTTTGCATATAGCCTTTTTGCATCCAAAATCTACTTTTGGGGTATTGACAGAATTATGTGAAGACAAAAACAAATAGCAGAAGTTAATATGGCAATAGAACAAAAGATTCAGGAATTACTTGACAAACGTATTGAGGCCAAGAAAGGCGGCGGTGAAAAACGTATTGAAGCGCAACACGCCAAAGGAAAATTGACTGCACGCGAACGCATCGAGCTATTGCTTGATGAAGGCAGTTTCGAGGAATTTGATATGTTCGTGAAGCATCGGTCAACAGATTTTGGGCTCGAGAAGCAACAATATCTGGGCGATGGTGTCGTAACAGGACATGGTACTATTGATGGTCGGGTGGTATATGTTTTTTCACAGGATTTTACTGTTTTTGGAGGCTCACTTTCCGAGACTTTTGCAGCCAAAATCTGTAAGGTTATGGATCAGGCTATGAAAGTTGGTGCCCCGGTTATCGGTATAAACGACAGCGGTGGTGCCCGTATTCAGGAAGGGGTGAAAAGTTTGGCTGGTTATGCCGAAATATTTCAACGCAACATCATGGCATCAGGCGTTATACCGCAGATTTCAGCTATTTTTGGACCCTGTGCTGGCGGAGCAGTTTATTCACCGGCACTTACTGATTTCGTGTTGATGAGCGAGCAATCCAGTTATATGTTTGTAACAGGCCCAAAAGTTACCAAAACTGTTACTGGTGAGGACATCACAACCGAAGATCTTGGAGGTGCCTGGGTGCACGGGACTAAGTCTGGCGTGAGCCATTTTGTGGTAACCAATGAAGAAGAAGGAATCTTGCTGATCAGAAAACTTTTAAGCTATCTGCCACAAAATAATCTGGAAGATCCGCCGCTGGCTGAATGCAACGACCCAATCAACCGGCTCGAGGATGGTTTAAATCAGATTATTCCGGATAACCCTAACAAACCTTATGATGTTACGGATATTATCCATGCCATTGTGGATGATGGAGAGTTTTTGGAGATTCATCGAAACTATGCTAAGAATATCGTTATCGGATTTGCCAAATTTAATGGTATGCCCGTTGGTATCGTTGCTAATCAGCCAAACTTTCTGGCTGGTGTGCTGGATATTAATGCCAGTCGCAAAGCGGCTCGTTTTGTGCGTTTTTGCGATGCCTTCAATATTCCTATCGTAACCCTTGTTGATGTTCCCGGGTTTTTGCCGGGCAGCGGACAAGAGTATGGTGGTATCATTATTCATGGTGCAAAACTGTTATTTGCCTATGGCGAAGCAACTGTACCGAAAGTTACCATTACTTTACGTAAATCCTATGGCGGCGCACATGATGTGATGGGTTCAAAGCAATTGCGTGGCGATATCAACTATGCCTGGCCATCAGCCGAGATTGCTGTGATGGGACCTGCCGGAGCCATTGAAGTGCTCGAAGGCAGGAAGATTCTCGAGATCAAGGATCCGGAAGAACGCCAAAAGTTCATTGCAGAAAAAGAAGCCGAATATCGCGATATGTTTGCAAATCCTTACGAGGCAGCACGCTTTGGTTATATTGATGATGTGATTGAGCCGCGCAATACACGTTTCAGGGTGATCAGGGCTTTGCAGGCATTGGCTACTAAAAAGGATGTAAATCCACCTAAAAAACATTCCAATATTCCATTATAATTACGAACTATGTTTTTGTTAGCAGAAATTGTTGATGTACCAGAAACCACCCTTATCGAAGGGATTGTGATTTCTATCGTTGGTTATCTGATTGTTTTTATAGCCCTGGTAATTCTGTATTTTGTTTTTTTTGAGATAAGTAAAGTGCTGAATATGCAGCTCAAATCGAAATTGCGTCGCCAGGGAAAGCTTGACGAAGCAGCGGATGAGAAGGATTTGAACATTCCGGGCGAAGTGGCAGCAGCAATCAGTATGGCCTTGTATTTTTCATGTCAGTTGCATGATGATGAAAGTAATGTGTTAACGATCAAGAAAGTCTCCAGAACCTATTCGCCCTGGAGTTCGAAAATTTACGGATTGAGAAACCTGAATCGCTAAAAGCTTAATCATGAGAAGTTTTAAATTTACAATAAGTGGAAATAATTATGAGGTGGACGTGCTGAAACTTGAAGGTTCATTTGCCGAAGTGGAAGTGAATGGTACACCTTATCAGATTGAAATACAAAGGCAGAAAGTGGAATCAAAAACTCCTATTCTCGTCAGGCCTTCACGTCCGAATCCTTCCGGATCGCATGAAATCAAACGTGAAGAAAAAGACACAAAAACTGTGCTTTCTAAAGTGTTGGCTCCGCTGCCCGGAAACATCCTGCAAGTTTTTGTAAAACAGGGAGATCACGTAAAGAGAGGTGATAAAATCCTGATTTATGAAGCCATGAAGATGGAGAACAACCTCCTGGCCGAAAAAGACGGTATCATCAAGAACCTGAAAGTACATCCGGGCGACAGTGTGTTGCAGGGTGATGTTTTACTCGAAATGGAATAGTGATATGGAGCTAAAGAAAGCCTTAACTGTTTTTGCGATTTTAGGATTGTTGGTGCTGCTCAATATGCTGGTGGTTACCAATCCCGGAATGGCAAATCGTGTGTTGCCCGAAACAGAAACATCAGCTGTAAACAATGAGGCAGTTGACGAAGAAGTGCCTTTGACCCGGTATGCTATTGACAAAACGCTCGAAGGAATCAATAAGTTCATAAGTTTCACAGGTTTCAGAAATGCAACGCGTGGAAATCTTATTATGATTTTGGTTGGATTGTTTTTTATCTATCTCGCCATTCGCTACAACTACGAACCCTTGCTTTTGGTTCCAATTGGTTCGGGAATTATCATCGGTAATATTCCATTCTTTCAGGATGGAGGAATCAACCTACAACTTGGTATCTATCAGGAAGGTAGTGTGCTTAACTATTTGTATTACGGTGTTTTAAAAGGCATCTATCCGCCACTGATTTTCCTTGGTATAGGTGCCATGACAGATTTTTCTTCTTTGATTTCGAATCCCCGGCTGATGTTGCTTGGAGCAGCTGCACAAATAGGTATTTTTCTAACATTTTTGGGTGCTTTGTATCTTGGGTTTAACATGCCCGAAGCGGGTTCAATAGGCATTATTGGAGGAGCCGACGGCCCAACGGCAATCTTTTTGTCTTCGAAACTGGCAAATGGTACAATCGTTCATGGTTATGAAACCAAAAACCTGATCGGTCCTATTGCTATCGCAGCTTATTCCTATATGGCACTTGTTCCGGTGATTCAGCCTCCAATTATGCGCTTACTTACTTCCAAAAAGGAAAGGCTTATCCGCATGAAACCCCCGCGCTCGGTAAGTAAGTTCGAGAAAATCATGTTCCCAATTGTGGCCTTGATCCTGACGACTTTTATTTCGCCCGGAGCACTGCCTTTGCTGGGTATGTTGTTCTTTGGTAATATCTTAAAGGAAAGTGGTGTTACCAAGCGCCTGGCTGATACAGCGCGCAACAGTTTGATTGATATAGTAACGATTTTGTTAGGGCTCACAGTTGGTGCTTCCACACAGGCTGATGTTTTCCTTACCGGTGAATCCATGATGATTTTTATCCTGGGAGCTGCATCCTTTATGGTGGCTACAGCGGGAGGTGTTTTGTTTGCCAAGGTGATGAATATCTTCCTGAAAGGAAATAACAGGATTAACCCGCTGGTTGGTGCTGCTGGTGTTTCGGCCGTGCCAGATAGCGCGCGTGTTGTACAACATGAGGGATTGAAGTACGACCCATCAAATCACCTGCTGATGCATGCCATGGCACCCAATGTTTCTGGGGTAATAGGTTCTGCAGTAGCAGCCGGGATTATGATGAGCTTTCTATTATAATAGATTGAATATAAGGCGGTTTGTCTTATTCAATGAAAATATTTATTGGGATATTTTGGGATTTATAAAATCAGCCAGTCAATAATATGCTGGCTGATTTTTATAGGAACCCTTGAATAGCTTTATTCCTGATAAAAATCCACATATTGTATTAAAAAACCTTTAAATTTGGCAGTTCAAACCACGGAAAAAAGCCGCAAATGTTAATACTTGGGATTGCCGGAGGTTCCGGCTCAGGAAAAACTACGGTTGTAAAAAAGATCATTCGGGCACTCCCTAATAGTTCTGTTTCAGTTATTTCGCAGGATGCCTATTATCGCGACAACGGCCATTTGTCTCCTGACGAAAGAAAAAAAATCAATTTTGATCATCCCTCTTCCATCGAATTTGACCTTTTGATAGATCATATCGATCGTTTGCGCCGGGGCGAAACAATTCCTATGCCAATCTACTCATATGTAAGCTGTGCCAGATCAAATGAAACCATTCCTGTGAAGCCAACCAAAGTGGTGATTGTTGAAGGAATTTTGGTGCTCACCAATGCCGAACTACGCCGCAGGATGGATATAAAAATTTATGTGGATACAGATGGCGACGACCGGCTGATGCGGATTATACAGCGTGATATTGAAGAACGTGGCAGATCGTTTCTGGATGTGCTTAAACATTACGAACATTTTGTAAAACCCATGCACCTGCAGTTTATTGATCCGACCAAACGCTTTGCTGATATTATCATTCCCCAGGGGGGTGCCAATCAGGTAGCTATCGATATTGTTGCCTCACGTATCAGGATGAATTTGAACGAGGAAAAGCCAATTGTATGAAAACATTTCTTAAGTTTTGTCTGGTTTTTGTGCTGGGGACATTTGCTGGCTGTGAAAAGGATTCAGGAACAAAACCCGTATCTGATAGCTGGAGCTATCTTGCCTCAAAAGATGGTTTGGTGAATAACAATATTCGCTGCATACGGCACAGCGGTTCACATACCTGGATTGGCACCGAATTTGGTTTTTCTTCCTACAATGGTAGCACATTCAAAAATTATAACACACCACAAGGGCTTATCCATCACCAGATAAATGGCCTGACAGTTTCGGAGGATGGAATTGTTTGGCTGGCTACTCCCTATGGCTTGTCAGTTTTTTCCGGAAATCAGTTTGTGAATTATGATGCCCAGAGCGGTTTAAGCTATGATTATTTGTACAGTATTGCACTGGACGAAAATCAAAATCCCTGGATAGCCACAGGAAAAGGGGTGAGTTATTTTGACGGCTCATCCTGGCAAATTTATCAGAAAGACCAGGGTAATAGTTTGGTTTATAATATCGTACGGGATGTTGAAATTGACCGGCAAGGAAATAAATGGTTTGGAACAGAGTATGGGATTTCTCGTTTTGATGGCACCAATTGGCATACCTATTTAGCTGACTTGCCTTTGGCAGATTTTGTTTTGGATTTGTATGTGGATAGCAAACAGCGTATTTGGGTGGGTTCACTGGCTGGGGTAAGCATGATAGTAAATGGTGCATTTACAGATTATAACACATCGGATGGTCTGGTTTATAATCGGGTGGATGCCATAACAGAGGATTTGGATGGAAATATGTGGTTTGCTACGCAATATGGTGCTTCACGATACGATGGAACTGCCTGGAAAACCTATAATACAGCTAATGGTCTGCCCGAAGATTGGATCACTTCAATAGAAGTGGATCAGGACGGAAATATTTGGTTTGGAACAAAAACAAAGGGCCTGGCAATTTTAAAACGACCTTGATTTATTGATGAACAAAACCTTGTTTCAGGCTGTTCTATGCCTAAACTTTTGATTTAGTAGTATGTTTAAAAAGAAAATTAAGTCGCCCTGCCAGTTGATATGCACTTATGACGAGGATCATGTTTGTATTGGCTGTTATCGTTCGGCCGAGGAAGTAGCGAATTGGGACAGTTATACAGAGGATCAAAAACGCGAAGTGCTGGATAATACCATGAAACGAAGGCAGGAAAAAGGTGGGGGATATTATGGATTTGGCGGCTGAAGTCTGAAAAACCGACAAAAAAAAAGCCGCAATAGTAATGCGGCTCAATTAGCTTAATCTTCTTTCAGAATTTTGTGTTCTTTTTTCAGACGATTACGATCGTCGTACCAATCGGGCAGGGCATAAGCGAAGCCTCTTCCTTTGTATTTTACTTTACGCAGGTCGTTGCGGCGATTGGTAAGTTTAACCAGACATTGGTTTATCTTGGCTTTTGATTTGTCGTCGGTTGTAAAAACTCCGGCGTTTACAGCTTTTTCTTTAACCGAAGCATAGATTTCGCGACTTAGCGTTGCATGCCCATTTTCCTGAATGGTCTGGAGGATGAATTTATCCCAGTCAGAAAGTGGATAGGGCTTCCGCTCTCTTTTTTTACTTTGAACTTCGGCTTCTGATGTAGTATTGTCAACTTGTACTGTTTCAGATTCTTCCTGAGCTTTATGGCTTGCCTTGATTTTTTTTATCGTGCTGTATTGTGCTTCAAGGTCAGCAATTTTGCTTTTTACAAAATCCATTTTATGCTTCAGTTTGCGAAGCTCTGAATGGTATTCATTCAATAGATCCAGAATGTCGAATTCGTTTAATTTACTTGAGTATTTCATAAGTGTTTTGTTTATTTGGAAAAAAATCAATTCATAATCATCTGCAAATTTAGCGTTCTAAATTACTGAATTATAAACAAGATGTCAATATCCAGCTAATAGAATTGTTTGTTATCATTGAGTCCCTAATATTGGGAATATTATTTTTATGATACAAAAATATAAATATTAATTTAATTGCAAAGCATTAATTAACTATTTTTCAATAAACAAAGTGTTTTTTAGTTTGGATAGTTATAGCTAAAGCTTCAAGCATAAAAATTCAATACTTAAAATTGTAATGAAAAGACAAAAATCATTTACTTAGAGCCTGTCTATAAAGTCCGGTGGCTGATTCGTAGTGGTCGGGATTTAGCCTGCCTAGCCGTCAGACAGGGCACATAAAAAAAACCCGCAGGACACTAAAGTATTCGAGGATTTATAATTTTTTTAGCAACACAGATACCGGACATTATGGACAGACACTACTTTATTTAGTAATGGATATCAGCTTTAGATTCGAGAATTAGAAAACCCTGATCCTTTCCATTCATATTCTAAAAAAATACTCTTGATTGCTGTTTCATAGGATTCAATAGAATTAGTTTTTTTAATCAGTCGCCAGATATTAACCGGATCATCGAACGACCATCTAAGATAACTCCAGAGCTCTTTCATCCGGCCAAGCGTTGCCAGCGAGTAATTTGTTTCGCGCAACCTATCATTGAAAACAGCAGTTAGAAAGTGCTCTAAGTGGAACTTTTTATCCATAAACTGTGTTCCCTTTGTTTCGGCAGCCAGAAAAGGATCGGCAAGTAAGCCCCTTCCCAGCATAAAATGGTCAACATCTGGCATATGCAACCTAAGGTTATCAAACTCACTTACCCTAAAAATGTCGCCATTATAGGCCGGAACCTCCCTGAATTGGTTTTTTATTTGAATAAACGCAGCTTGGTCGGCAGTGCCTTTATAAAGTTGTTTTCCGGTGCGGGCGTGTATGATTATTTCGGCCAATGGAAATTTATTGAAAACAGGAATCAAATTTTCAATTTCGTATGATTCCAGGTAGCCCAGGCGGCATTTGAGGCTCAACTTCAAAGGAGGATTTTCGAAGTAAAAGGCTAAGATCTGATCAATAAGTTCAGGATAGGGGAGTATGCCGCTTCCTCTTTTTTTGCGGGCAACTCGCTGAAAAGGACAACCCATATTCAGGTTGATTTCTTCGTAGCCAAGTTTTGCACAAAAATCAGCAAACCGCATGATCTCTGCTGCATCATTGCTCAAAATTTGCGGAATCAGCCTGGAGGTGTCATTAATCTTTGGATCCAGTTCGGCACCATGTAGATTTTTTGAATCGGCTTTGTGAATAGCCGTGAAAAAGGGCGTATAGCATTTGTCAATACCTCCAAAGAACTCTTCAAAACGATTTCTGAAAATGTGATCGGTTATTCCCTGAAAAGGTCCCAAACTAAGTGTTGGCTGCATCTTTAAATAACTTTTTATGTCGCTGTTCAATACAGTTTTCCTTTGTTTAACCTGTTTTTGGCAACGGCAGTAAGCAGAAAAATAGCCATAATAAAAACTGAAATTCGCGACAGATAGTCTCCGTATTTTACATAAAATGTCAATTTTTCGTTGGTGTTTAGTTTTTGCCGAATGGCTGTTGGTTCCCAGTAGGGAGTAGCCTGATAAACGTCACCTCGCTGATCGATAAAGGCAGAGATGCCTGTGTTGGCCGAACGGGCAATGCTTCGTCTGGTTTCTATTGCCCGGATGATTGAAAAGTCCATGTGCTGACGATGTCCCGGGGTGTTTCCCCACCAGCCGTCGTTGGTGATGATAAACAAAAGATTGGCACCATTGCGCACAAAACCTGCAACAAATTCACCAAAAACCGATTCGTAGCAAATCATCGTACCAACTTTGAAATTTTCATTTTTTCCGGCAAAAACAGTTCGCTGATCTGATGTTTTCAAGGTGCCAATTGTACCGCCCAGGTCAATGGCCAGCGAACGTAAAGGACGAAGAAAAAACCAGCTTGGCATCATCTCAACGCCAGGCGTTAAGCGGCTTTTGTGGTAATATTGTGGGGTATTTCCATCTTCCAGGAAAAAGGCAGTATTGTGAGCGAAATAATACCCTTCCTCATTACGGAATTTTCGCGCGGCAAAGTCCTTTTCTTGATCTTTGGCCACCGGGCTAAAAGTACTTGCCCCGATTATCATGGCTGTTGTGGGATGTTGTCCTACGAATTGTTGTAAAGTTTTTAAACTTGGTGATTGCTGCAGATCAGGCAGCCAGATGTCTTCCTGAATTGCTGATTCGGGGCCAAGGATGAAATCTACAGGTCTGTTCATCAAACTGCTGGCCAGCTGTAAATTGCGGTCAATTATTTCTGAGGCAGGCAGATCGTATTGTTCGGTATAAGGGTCAAAGTTGGGTTGTAAAACAATGATTTCAGCCTGATGTCCGTTTTCTTCATAATTTCGGTAGAGATGTTCGCCAAACATTACAGGTGCCATCCACACTATCACAAGCAGGATGAAATTTACGGCAAACGAACGGGCTTTGGTCTTCCATTGAAAAGCTTGTTGTATGCTTTTAAAAGCCAGCATATTAAGTATTAAAACCCAGGCTGTGCCTCCCGGTACACCGGTAAACTCATACCATTGTATCCAATGAGGCATAGGCGAAAAAACATGTCCCAGATGCAACCAGGGCCAGTTAAGGTCCCAATGCATGTGCAGGTATTCAAAACTCAGCCAGTAGAAAAGCAGGATGGCCAGGCCTTTTTTGTTTTGATAGAGCTGTGTTTTAGTGAAATGAAACAACCAGAAAACACTAGCCATAAAAATACTGTTCAACACCAGTGCTGCAATACCGCCAATTGCCGTTGAGTTCCATATCCACCAGGTAGTAAGGCTGTTCCAGATGAAGAAACTGCTAAGAGCCAGCAAAAATAACTGACCGCCTTTGCCTTTATTTTCTGGTTTGCCCAAATCGTGCTGAATGAAAAATAAAGGCACGAATGCGAAAAATATCAGTGGAGTCACGCCTTTCACAGGCCAGGCTGCACTTAATAGTAAACCGCTTAAAACTGCTAAAGCATATCGTTGAAGGGTGTTCATAATTAAGCCGATGAGTTATCTTCTAAAGTATTGTGTTGCAAAAATAGCCAAGTTTCATTGGTATTTTTTTTGATTACTCAAATTGATCTTGAATTAATGCTGTTTTAATGCCATATAATAGGTTTTAGTTCAAAGGATATTTATGTGAAAACTATTGCAAATGAATCAATTAGCCCGGCAGAAACATTTAAACTTGTTGGGTAGTAGTAATCCAAGTATTTTTGTTGCTTGTAAGCTCAGGTAAAAAAAAAATGAAAATACTGCTTATCAGGCTTAGCTCTATTGGCGATATCGTATTGACGAGTCCGGTTGTTCGTGCTGTTAAAACACAACTAAAGTCTGTTGAGTTACACGCTATTACACGAAAATCGTATCAATCAATCTACGAGCTCAACCCACATATCGACAAGGTTTTTGGTGTTGAAAAGTCGCCGCATGAAATCCTTGAGTTGCTTAAAGCAGAAAAATATGATCTGATTCTGGACTTACACAAAAACTTTCGATCCTACAAATTGCGTCTGGCACTGGGAGTGAAATCCTATTCTTTCCCTAAGCTCAACCAGAAAAAATACCTGCTTGTCCGTTTCAAGATTGATCACATGCCCAGGCTGCATATTGTGGATCGTTATTTTGAAGCTGTGAAGCCTTTGGGTGTTGTAAATGATAATTTGGGGCTCGACTTTTTTGTGTCGCCTCATGAGATTGAGCAAATGCCTGAGCTGCCTGATTTTTGTTCGCAGGGATACTTTGGGGTTGTCATTGGTGGCAATCACAACACAAAGATTTTACCTGTTACCAAGCTTATTGAGGTGATTAAGCAATTACCAAAACCAGCAGTTTTATTGGGCGGAAAGGAAGATCAGTTGCGCGGCAATGAAGTTGTTTCTGTTTTGGGATCCAAGGTTTGGAATGCCTGTGGTAAGCTTAGTCTGAGTCAGTCGGCTCAGATAATCAAAGATTCCGTTGCTGTGCTAACCAACGACACCGGACTGATGCATATTGCCGCTGCTTATAACAAACCGGTTGTTTCGGTGTGGGGTAATACGGTTCCACAATTTGGGATGTATCCTTATATTCCTCAGTTTCCGGAACGTGTGAGCATAATCGAAAATAAAGATTTATCGTGTCGGCCTTGCAGCAAAATTGGATTTGATCGTTGCCCCAAAAAGCATTTCAAATGTATGCTCGATCTGGACGAGAAAAAAATTGCTGAAAGCCTTATGTCACTTAGCCAATTGCCACAAAAGGGTTGTTAACTTTTTCGCTTCCGATGCTGGTTTCCGGCCCGTGTCCGGGATACACGATTGTATCGTCGGGCAGCACAAAAAGCTTTCCCCAGATACTTTCTTTCAGTAAGTCATAATCGCCACCAGGCAAATCGGTGCGGCCAATACTTTGATTGAACAATACATCACCCGCAATTACCATCGGTGTTTGGTCATCATAAAAGCAAACACTTCCATCGGCATGGCCGGGCGCAAACAGAACTTTCAAGCGACTGTTGCCGAACGAAATCCAATCGCCGTCTTCAATTTTAATAGTGGGTACGACGAGTTTTTTCAGCATCATGCCAAACGATTCTGCATGAGCATAAGCATTGCTCAGATAGCGTTCGCCCTCGGCATGTGCAGTGACCGGCAGTTGATATTTTTCTGAAACAAAACCGTTGCCCAGGATGTGATCAATATGATTGTGTGTATTCAAAATATGAACCGGCCGAAGCTGATTTTCGGCTATAAAATTACTGAGTATTGCTTCTTCAGCAGCTTCAGCGCAGGCAGCATCAATTATCACACAGTTTTTTGTGTCATCATAAACCACATAGGTATTCACCTGAAAAGGATTGAAAACAAATCTTTTAATTTGAAGCATAAAAATGTCTTTGAATTAATCTTCCAAACGTGAACAAATATAGACTTTACACCTTTAATGAAGACTTTTGTTCAGTTAAAAAAATAGTACTTTAGCACCACAGAAGCTGAATCATGGTTTATGTTGATTAACAATTCAATAGCTGTTTTCGTTCAAAGCAGGCAAATCTTTTTCAAGGTTTTGTTTGTGCTGCTGATGTTGTTTTTGGCTGGTAATGAAGTGCATGGACAATTTTACAATGGCTCAAATATGACCTTTGGAAAAAATCGTGTGCAATGGAACAACACCATCTGGACTTATTACCGATACGATGATTTTGATACTTATTTTTATCTGAATGGCAACGAACTGGCACTTTATACTGCTGAATATGCCCGGCAACAAATCCCTTTGCTCGAACGAAAACTTCAGAGCAATCTGACGGAAAAAATTCAATTTCTTGTTTTTAACAGCTTAAGCGACCTCAAGCAAAGTAATATTGGCCTGGCATCTGAGCAAGTGTACAATACAGGCGGGATTACACGTATTTTAGGCACAAAAGTTATTCTTTATTTTGATGGGAATTACCAAAATTTTGAGCAGCAAATCAGGAAAGGAATTGCAGAAATGCTGCTAAATCAGCTGATGTATGGAGGGAGTATTGGAGCACAAATACGTAATACGGCCATTTTTAATTTACCCGACTGGTATAAGGAAGGCATTTTGTCCTATGTGTCGGAGGATTGGAACAGTTTGATGGACGACAGATTGCGCGAAGGAATTGTTTCGGGGCGATTCAAGAAGCTGAACCGCCTGAGCGGTGAAGATGCCCGTGTGGCCGGAAATTCGCTTTGGCGTTATATTACAGAGACATACGGTTCGGCAGCTCTGTCCGACATAGCACATATGACGCAAATGAGCCGAAATGTGCAACAGGGATTTTTGTATGTGACCGGCCTGAAGTTTAAACAACTTGTCAGGAATTGGTATGCCCATTATGAAGCATTTTATGGTGAGCGGCCTCAAAATTTACCTTCAACGGAGATACCGTTGAAATACCGCACTTACCGCAGTTTTGAGAAACCTTCTTTAAGTCCGGATGGCAGATATTTGAGTTATATCACACGCGATGAAGGAAAAATCAGGTTTTGGTTATTGGATCAGCAAACTGGCAAAAAACGCAAACTTTTTCAAACCGGATATCGCTCGGATGAAATGCCTGACGACAGTTATCCGGTGATGAGCTGGCATCCGCTGGGGACTTTGCTGGCATTTGTTACCGAATCCAAGGGGAAGATCTTGCTGCATTTTTACAACCTGGATGACCATACGGTGGACTCACGAAACATGATAACGGTTCAGAAGATTACTGCTATTGATTATGCACAAAATGGATCTAAAATAGCCATGTCGGCCGTACGACAGGGCAAACCCGATATTTATGTTTACGATATCCCTTCCAACACCTTTGATCAGCTCACTTTTGATTATTTTACTGATTTGAACCCGGTTTTTGTCGATGGCGACCGAAGGATTATTTTCAGTTCCAACCGCAACTCAGATACCCTTAAGCTTCAGGAAAAACCTGAACCTGTCGAAGGTAGTCAGCTCAGGCTTTTTGCCTATGATTACAGTCAGCGAAAACAGGTATTGCTTCCGGTAAGCGGACAACAACTTGCCCATGAAGTTTTGCCACAAAATGCCGGTAATGGTCGATTTCGTTTTCTGAGCGATCGCAATGGAGTGTACAATCTTTTTGAAGCACACTTCGACAGTGCGATCAATTTTGTAGATACAACCATACACTACCGGTATTTTACACATCAGAAGCAGCTAACAAATTATACCAGAAGCATTTACGATTACAGCTATAATCCAATTACTGGCAAAACGATCATTCAGCTTCCCGACGAACAGACAAGTAAATTTTTTAGTGTGCAGGATCATGAACTCAAGACCGAAACTGAGCCTGAATTTACAACAGGATTTGCTCGACAACGGGAACAAAAGCTACAACAGGAGGAAGTCGCAAAAAGCGATTCCAGTCAGGTCAGCACAAAACGTTTCAGAATGTTGTACAGACAGTTATTACCATCTGACACCCTTAAGCAGCAGGCATTACCAGCACGCCAGGGAGCATTTGGAATAGCAGGAAACAGACGAACAGATTTGCGTGATGTAAGTTTGATGACGCGCTCTGAAGCGGCAGATGAACCTCCCACACCAAAAAGACGAAATTATTATGTAGAATATTATTATGACGAACTCGTTACCCAGGTTGATTTCACCTATATCAACTACAGCTATCAGCCTTTTTCGGGTGGCGGCTCCCCCATCTACCTCAATCCTGGCTTTAATGTTTTTCTTGGTGTAAATCTCACCGATTTGCTTGAGGATTATCGTTTGAGCGGAGGTGTGAGACTCAACACCAGCCTGGTGAATAACGAATATGCTGCCAGTTTTAGTAATTTAAAAAAACGACTTGATAAGCACATCATCCTGCATCGACAGGGGATAGAAGATTTTCAATCCAGATTTATCAGCCGTACTTTTACGCACGAAGCTTTTTATATGCTTAGCTGGCCATTTAGTGAAGTGCTAAGTGTAAGAGGTACTGCGATATACAGAAATGACCAAAAGGTATATTTAGCTACTGATCAGGCAAATTTGACCAGGGCCACTGAATATCAAAACTGGGGCGGTTTGCGCACCGAACTTGTGTATGACAACAGCAAGCAGATAGGAGTGAATTTGCATACCGGAATGCGTGGAAAGCTTTTTGCAGAATACCTTCAACTGATTGATGGCAATGCAAGTAATTTTGTTGTGATGGGATTTGACTGGCGGCACTATCTGCGACTGCATCGTAATTTTATCTGGGCCAATCGCATGGCAGGAAGTACCTCTTTCGGCACCGACAAACTCATTTATTATATGGGTGGAGTTGATAACTGGCTGATCCCCAGCTTTAACAGAGAAACGCCAATTGACTATGATCAAAACTATGTATATCAAACCCTGGCTACTAATATGCGTGGCTTCAATCAGAACATCAGAAACGGTAACAGCTTTGTAGTGATCAATTCAGAATTCCGTTTTCCTGTCTTTAGCTACCTCTTTCAAAACCCGATCAGCTCTGATTTTGTGCGGAATTTCCAACTGATTGCCTTTGGTGATATCGGAACAGCATGGACAGGCCTTGATCCTTATAACCCTTCCAATTCACTTTATACCTCTTATATCGAAAATTATCCTTTTAATATTTCGGTCGAAATTCAAAAAGACCCTATCGTGGGTGGGATGGGTTTTGGTGCGCGAACCTCTTTGTTGGGTTATTTTCTCAGGGCAGATGTTGCCTGGGGCGTGGAAGATCTGGTAATCAACAAACCGGTATTTTATCTTTCTTTAAGTCTGGACTTTTAAACTTATGCAAATGACAGCTTCAACAGTTATTATTCTCATTCTGATAGGTTTGGTGGCCGGTGTTTTTAGCGGGCTTATCGGCATTGGCGGTGCACTGATCATAATTCCGGCCTTAATCTTCATCCTGCATATGGATCAATATGCTGCCCAGGGTACGAGTTTGGCCATTATGTTGCCTCCCATCGGCCTGCTGGCTGCATACAATTACTATAAGGCAGGTGCACTCAATTTGCAGTATGCCTTAATCATTGCAGGAGCATTTTTTATTGGTGGATATTTGGGATCGAAGTTTGCACTAGCAATCCCACTCGATACCCTTCGAAAGATATTTGCAATCGTGCTACTTGCCATAGCAGTGAAGATGTTATGGGGCAAATAGCTTTTTTGAAGGATGCCATGCCAAACTTTTCATTTTTCAAAAGAAAATAATTAACAATCCGTGAATAATTTGTAAAATGGCTTGCTGTTGTTAGGGTAGCTGACTTATCAACAACCAACCGTTGAAAAAATGCCAGTCCAATCATCGAATTTTGATTGTATATTGCAAACCCTTTTCAAGTAGATGAAAACAAACAAAGCTGCTTGTTTTATAGGGATTTAACTAATAAGATCGCACAACTCAAAGGATTTTAAGAAATGGAAAACAACCTGTTTGCTAGTGTGGAAATTACTGATAAACAAGTACAAAAAAGTGATTTCTATGAGAAAGTATTGGAGAAAAGAACACGACCGGAAATGCAGGCGACCGAACAAGAAATAAATGTGAACGAGCATAAATCTGAAACACCAAAACATTTGCAAAAACCCACCACCAAGTATGCTCATGAGGACGTGCTCAAATGGGCAACAGAGTATTTTAAAGGGGATGTGTTGGCAGCAAATGTCTGGATGAATAAGTATGCCCTCAAAGACAGCGATGGCAATATTTATGAACGCACTCCGGATGATATGCACAGGCGGCTTGCATCAGAGATAGCACGAATTGAGCAGAAGTATCCCAATCCGGTGAGTGAAGAAGAAATTTATGCGGTTTTAAAAGACTTTAAATATATCGTTCCGCAGGGAAGTCCGATGGCCGGAATAGGAAATAATTTTCAGGTTTCATCCCTTTCCAATTGCTTTGTGATTGGCAATGAAGGTAACTCAGATTCCTATGGCGGCATAATGAAGATTGATCAGGAGCAGGTGCAGCTGATGAAGCGCAGGGGAGGAGTAGGTCACGACTTGTCGCACATCAGGCCAACCGGAAGCCCTGTTAAAAACAGTGCTCTCACCTCAACAGGTGTGGTGCCTTTTATGGAACGCTACTCCAACTCAACCCGCGAAGTAGCACAGGATGGTCGCCGTGGCGCGCTGATGCTTAGCATTAGCGTGAAACATCCCGATGCCGAAAAGTTTATTGATGCTAAACTGGAGCTTGGAAAAGTGACCGGAGCCAATGTTTCTGTTCGCATCACCGACGAATTTATGAAGGCAGTAATTGAGGACAAACCCTTTGTTCAGCAGTACCCAATCGATGATCCAAATCCTTGGGTTAAGCGCGAAGTGAATGCCAAAAGACTTTGGGATAAGATCATTCATAACGCCTGGGCAGCAGCCGAACCCGGAGTGCTTTTCTGGGATACCATCATAAAAGAGTCAGTGCCAGATTCGTATGCTGACGTGGGATTTAAAACCCTTTCGACCAATCCTTGTGGCGAAATCCCTCTCTGTGCCTACGACAGCTGCCGCTTGCTTGCTATCAATCTCTATAGCTATGTAAAAAACCCATTCACAACAAACTCCAGCTTTGATGCGGAGCTTTTTACAAAACATGCCCGCATGGCGCAGCGAATCATGGATGATATTGTTGACCTAGAAATTGAGAAAGTTGATGCTATCCTGGCCAAGATTGAAGCAGATCCTGAAGCCGATGAAATAAAGCTTGTTGAGTTAAACCTCTGGAAAAACATCCGTAAAAAAGCACTTCAGGGTCGAAGAACTGGAATTGGCATAACGGCCGAAGGTGATATGTTGGCAGCATTAGGTGAGATTTATGGCTCCTCTGATGCAATCGATTTCTCAACAGAAGTGCATAAAATGCTCGCACTTGAGGTGTATCGTGCATCCGTTGACCTGGCTGCCGATAGGGGTGCCTTTGAGGTTTATGATACCGAAAAGGAAGCCAATAATCCTTTTATCGCCCGCATCCGTGAGAATGATCCTCAGTTGTATGAAAAAATGAAGCGCGTTGGCCGACGTAATATCGCCATGCTCACCATTGCCCCAACCGGGAGCGTAAGTATTTGTACGCAAACAACTTCCGGCATCGAACCTGTGTTTATGGTTTCATACAAACGACGCCGAAAAGTGAATCCAAACGATAGAAATGCTACGGTTAATTTCGTTGACGAGGTGGGCGATTCATGGGAAGAATATAATGTGTTTCATCCAAAATTTGAAACCTGGCTTCAGGTCAACGGTTTCGATGTGGATGAGGTGAAAAACTATCCCGATACCCAGCTTAAAGAAGTGATAAAAATGTCGCCCTATTACAAAGCTACTTCTAATGATATCAACTGGGTGAGCAAGGTGAAAATGCAGGGCGATATTCAAAAATGGGTTGATCATTCTATCAGCGTTACAGTAAATGTGCCTCAGGATGTTGATGAATCTAAGGTAAGCGAAATATATAAAACAGCCTGGGAAAGTGGTTGCAAGGGAATGACAATTTATCGCGATGGCTCACGTTCAGGTGTGCTCATTAGTGCTGACGAGAAAAAATCGAAGGATGCAGATAATGAAGAGTTTAAGGAAACTACTGCCCCGCCCCGCCCAAAACGACTTGAGGCTGACGTAATCCGATTCCAGAATAATTACGAAAAATGGATTGCTGTTGTGGGCAAGCTGAACGGAAAACCTTATGAGATTTTTACCGGAAAAGCCGACGACTTTTTCCTTCCGCCCTGGGTTGAAGAAGGAGCAGTGATTCGCGAGAAAATTAAAAATGAAAAGGCTCGTTATGATTTTCAATTCACTGATAAACAAGGCTATAAAATTACTGTTGAAGGTCTTTCAAGATCGTTTGACAAAGAATACTGGAATTATGCAAAACTGATCTCCGGCATCTTGCGTCATGGGATGCCCTTGCCTTATGTGATTGAGCTGATTCAAAATCTCACCCTGGATGACGACAGCATTAATACCTGGAAAAACGGTGTGGTAAGAGGTATTAAAAGGTATATTCCTGACGGCACAAAAGCAGATGGCAGCACTTGTCCCGAATGTGGATCAAACGAAAGTCTGGTGTATCAGGATGGTTGCCTCACCTGCAATTCGTGTGGATATTCGAAATGTAGTTAAGAGGATAGTAATTGGCTTTGAAGACAAAACAGGAGTTCATTATTTGGACTCCTGTTTTATTTTAAAACCGTTTTTTATGGTAGTCGAAGGTTTGCCTGTTTCGGAAATCACGAATTCGTTGGGCAATGACCAGAAAAATCTGTAGATCATTTTCCTGAAAATATTCAATAGCTGGCTGATGCTCATTTACGGCATCAGCCAGCATAACCAAATGCGAAAATTTGTAGTTGACCAGCCAGTTTCGTGCTTTGGCTTGTTTATCGATGGCTCCATCCAGGGCAGCCAGGTGATAAAATTTATGCTGCATCAGCCAGTTTAAAGCTTCTTCACTTCCCCGCACCGCACTACTCAGAGCAGCCAGTTCGGGGTAGCCGTTAGTGAGTAGCCAATTGAAATATTGTTCTTTTTCCTCGTTAAAAGTTTCCGAGAAAGCCAACAGTATTTTTGGAGGATAATGAATCATTTAAATCAAACTAAAACTAGAGTTTTTAAATCAAATCAGTAATCTCTCCGTTACATTCGTTAATCGATCATCAAAACCAGAAATTTGGATGAGCTCCAAAAATCATCAGGATGAATAATCTTAAGGCTATCGATTTGTTTTTCGCTGCCTTGCGAAAACTCATAACTTTCTGTTGGATGAATGGTGATTAATTGAGCTTTTTTGCTAAAAACCGGTAAAGCAGATATCTTGCGCAGGTCAGCCTTGGTGAATAAACTCAAATCCGGATTATGGGCTACTTTTTGCGTTTTACCAATACCGAGTAAACCTCCTTCGCTGGTAATAATCCCTTGCTCTTCCAGCTTTTTTTTCGTTCCGGTGATGTAATAAACTGTATTTAACTCAGTAATTTTGTCTTCAATTTCGGCAGCCCTTTGTCTGCTCAATTCTTCCATAGCTTCCAAATTTGCTTCCAGGTCCTGGATTTGCAGGTTTTTGCGCGAGAGGTCAGCCTTAAGCTCCATCAGTTCAAGGTCCTTTACCCTGATTTGTTCGCTCAGGTTTGTGATCATCTGCTCCAATTCAGAGTTTTTATGTCCGCTGGAGTTAAGCTGATTTCTCAGCCGATCAACGATTTGCTTGTTTTTGAGCAAGAGCTGGTAAATGGCATCAATATCTCTGTTGATATTATCCTCATTGGCTTTTCTGGCTTCCGGATTGTCGGTTTGATCCGAGATGATTTTTTCCATCTGCTTGATCGAGTCCAGGTTGGCTTGTATAGCATTGAAACTCCTTACATACTCCATTGCAAAGGCATCCTTGGATTCGCCAACAGCTTTCAAACTGTCGGCAGTATAGTTTAGCTGTTCGATTTCTTTTTTGTACTTTTCTGTGCAACTGCTGAAATATGTCAGTCCGGCCAGAATCATCAGAAAAAACATTAAGCGGTTCATAATGGTCTCCTTTTTAAAGTTTAAGACTACAAAATTAAGTCGAAGACTAAGCTGATTATCCTTTTTTTTGAAAAGATTTTTTTTTGTTAGTCGTTCCTCAAGTTACATTATAACGTAAAAAACTGAGACAGATTGTGTTTGCTTTTTTTAGAGCTTATAATAACGGCTGTAAATGAGCAAGTTATAATGAAATAGAGAAATTGAAAAGCATCAGAGAAACAGGTAATCAAGATTATTTCTGTCTAAAAAGCTTTTTGTTTCTTCCGGAAACTGCGTAAAACCCAGCAAATATCCTCCGCCACCTGATCCACAGATTTTTGTCTGAAAGGCTTTGTTGTTATCTTGTTGAAAAAGAAATTTGTACGATTCCGGAATCATTTTCGGGAAGAGCTCGGTCTGTAAGGTTGAGAGTTCAGCGAGCTGATGCATCAACTGGTCATAACGCTGATTCAGAAAATCAGCTATCGCCAGATGTAAGGTTGGAATATAGGCTTGCGAAAGTTTCTTGTAAAATGAATATTGATGCAACATTGCTCTGAAATGCGAAACCAGATTTCCTGTTGATGAACTGATATGTGTATCAATCAGAAAAACACCTAATTTGGAACCGGAGGATGTTTCAACTGATAGATTGATTGGTGCAGGAATTCCATTTTGATCCATATAAATCGCTTCGTTCAGATAACAACACAAGGGATCAATTCCGGAGCTGTTTCCATGAAAAGCCGATTCCATGAGAGCCAACTTTTGCTTGAGTTTGAAAATGTCCGTTTCATCATCGGTTTTGTATCGATCGTATGTTGCAGCAACCAGTGCTCCAGAACTGCCAACCCCATATTGTTGTGGAATGGAGGATTGAAAGTACAAACCATGCTGTAGGTCTTTTTCGAAGGATTGCAGATCTAAAATTGTTAACAGCTCTGCTTTGGATTTTAAGTAATCTAAAAAATCTAAAAGTTGCGTAATGGATTTTTGGTTTCGATCTGATTGAATATTTCCCTCGGGAGAAAAAATCCAGCTTCCGCTTAGCTTTTTAAATGGTATTACCAAAGCCTCTGAACCACAGATGATACTGTATTCACCGAATAACATTATTTTCCCGTGAAATGATTTGCCCTGGCTTTTCATACTTGTAATGGTGAAGGGCCAAACCCTACTTTATCGTCAATCCATTTTCCGTCTTGACACCAGTTGATCAATTCATTTTGAATAAAATCCAGAACATTTTCCCTGTCATTTTCAGGATAAAGCAGATGTATGTTTGGTCCGGCGTCCAGGGTAAAGCAAACTGGGATTTTGGTGTCCTGCCTAAAGTTCCAAATTCCATTAATGAGTTTGAGGCTGTTGGGTTTCATAAGTAAATAGGGTGGGTGCGAACTCATCATCAAGGCATGTAGTTGCAGTGCTTCTGATTCGGTGATTTGAATAAAATGTTCTAAATCCCCTTTTTGAAGGGCATTGAGAAGTGCGATGGTATTGTTGTTTGCTGTTTGGTATCTGGCGTTGGCATAGGGATTTTTTTCCATCAATGCATGACCAGCCCTGCTTGACACTGTTTTTTCTGCGGCGTCAGTAATCAGAATGCTGTCGTAATAATTTGTAAAAACAGGATGTAAATGCGACTGCAAGGGTATGGCAAAATGATCAGAGCTTTCTTTCAAGGCAGCTGTTTTACCCCATAAAGCCGCCTGTGGAAATACCGATCGGGCGGCACTTCCCGAGGCAAGTCGCGAAAACCAAGAGGCTTTTTTTAGGTCGATGGGTTGATGGCTGAATTTTTGTTCCAGCTCCAAAATTCCCATAATAAGTGCGCTCATGGCCGATGCACTTGAGGCAATGCCGGAAGAATGTGGAAAGGTGTTTCGGCTATCAATTTTAAGCTGAATCTGATCGAGGAATGGGAAAAATGACTTTATCCCGAAAAGAAACTTTTCTATTTTGCTGCCAAAAGCTTCGTTAGCCTTACCCTCAAAAAAGAAACTGAACAATCGACCTCTGCTTTCAGGCATTGAATAGTGCAGGCACGTTTCAGTACGCGATTCATTTAAGGTGAAAGAGACAGACGGATTATTGGGTAATTGATTGCCGTGTTTGCCCCAATATTTTACGAGTGCAATATTGGAAGGGCTTTGCCATGATAGGCTCCCGTTGATTTTGGTTGTAGCCTGAACTGCTTCTTTAAGCCATTTTTTTTCTAATTCATGCATCACTTTTGGGCTTACAAGGTTAATTCATCAAATCGAAATAGTGGTAGCAGACCTTTGCCCTCAAAATATTTTTTTATATCCTGTTCATTGGCTTGTGAAGCAGCCAGCAAAAAATCGCCACCCCATGCGCCCAGAGATTTTAAGGCACCCTTAAAATCCGGAAATTGCTTTTGAATAGGTTGTAAATCAACGAGTTTAGAGATCAGCTTTTCGTGTTGAAAGATCAGTTCACAAAAATCATCATAGCTTTTGGATTGAATGATTTTATCAGTTAGTTGATTCATTTGTTCAACAGCTACTTGAATCTCGTCATCAGCGGTTTCTTCCCGAAACCGATGAATTGCCCTGGCACTGTCCTGTTTGGTGCCCTGATAAACAAAATACAGATTCGATTTAAACGGCGGATCGAAAGATGCCGGTTGAATAATGGGTTGAAGGCCTTTTAATTTGTAAATAATTGGATGAGAAACCTGCGCACAGGCGATATCATAACCAGAACCGCCAATGGAGAAATTGAGTAAGGTATAGGGATTTACTTTGGCCCAGCGTGCCAGCATGACAATTAAAGTTGAGCTGCTACCTAAACCCCATTCCGGGTCAAAATTCATTTCGGTGGTGAAATGATAGGACAGCTTGCCTGAAAAAATTTTAGGATTGAGCTGGCTTAAAGTAATTAAAATCAATTGTAACTTATTGGTTACTATTGAATTACTTGTTTCAATAATTGATAAATCCGCCAGGTTAAAACGAGCTTTAAACCACAATCCATCTGTTTTGAAGGCTTCCCAGATTATTTCGGCCTGATTGACTGCTTCATGATATTGAACCCTCAATTGCTGCCCTTTGTTTACAGGCATAGCCAATGCTTTAGCACCATAAAGCACAAGATACTCTCCGCTTATCAGGAGTTTTCCGTTTGCTTTGAATGTTTGAATGTTATCCACTTATTAACTGCGAAGTGTGGCGATGTATTTACTCACGCTCGAGAATGAAACTTTTTGATCTTTGAAATGATCCACGGCAGCCGATTTTTCTTCTTCGCTGGCCTTGAAATGATTGAGGATATTGAAAAGATGCATCTTCATATGTCCGGCCTGAATGCCAATGGTAGTGAGTGATTTAACGGCAGAAAAATTATTGGCAAGACCCATCACAGCAGCAATCATCATCAACTCGTTGGCTGTTGGATTTCCGAGTAGCTCAAGTGATCGTTTGGCAAGCGGATGCAGGCTTGTCAATCCGCCAACAGTACCCAATGCCAGTGGCACTTCCAGGATAAACCTGAAGGTATTATTTTCAATTTCTACCCTTGAAAGACTTTCATAATGCCCATTTCGTGAAGCATAGGTATGTCCGGCTGCTTCGATGGCTCTGAAATCGTTGCCGGTTGCTATGGCCACTGCATCAATGCCATTGTAAATGCCTTTGTTATGGGTTGTTGCCCGGTAGGTATCAATCTGAGCAATTTTTACTGCTTTCTCAAATTTATGGGCAAAAGCAAGGCCGGAGAGTTTTTCATCAACATTTTCCAGTTTGTCAATGGAACATTCAACCCAGGTTTTCACAACACATTCAGGGGTGTAGTTCGAAAGAATTGCCATAATGATTTCAACCTGACGTTCTTCGGTGCTTAACTGAATCTGTTCAGAAAGAAATTGCCTCAGGCTTTGGCCAAATTCTTCCAACACAGAATTGATGAAATTGGCTCCCATCGAGTCGCGTGTATCAAAAGTGACAAGCAATTGGTAATAGTTGGCAAGTTTATCAGTCATGTCAACCAGCTGGATATCCAGTACCCCGCCACCTCTTTTTTCCATGTTGGCGGTGATTGGTTTGGCTGATTGCAAGAGGAAAGCCTTTATTTGCGGCATTAATTGCCTTAAAGTGTCAGAATTTCCACTCCAGTTGAAGTGCACTTGCCCTATTTTTTTTACATCCAGAATTTGGGCATGAAATCCACCTCTTTCGCTCCAGAATTTGGCTGCTGCAGAAGCTGCTGCTACCACTGAGCTTTCTTCTATTACCATTGGAACCAGATAGTTGCGTCCATTGATAATCACATTGGGAGAAATACCATAGGGGATGTAAAAATTTGTAATGGTATTCTCGCTGAATTCATCAAAAAGCTTTTGCTGATTTTCGTCTGTATGCCAGAAACTTTTAAGCAGACTGACTACTTCACCGGGATTTTCGAAGTATTCTGCAACCAGTTTTAGCTTTTCTTCTTTCAAAAGCTTCGAAAAGCCTTTAATAATAATATCGCGTTTTCTTATCATGGATGCCTTTTGTTTGTTCTGCATCAAAAGTGGCCATCAAAATCTGAAACAAAATAACGGAATAAAAGTTTCATAATCAAAGAAATCGATAAATTCTTTTTACCATTCATCTTCAACCGGAACGGGTTCGGGTTTCATTTTCTCGATCAGGAAAGCACTCCATTGATCAACGTATTCGGCAATTTGATCCAGATAGTTTTCCCATCGGGGATCGTAGGCCGGATCTTCTTTATCGAGCCAACGCTCAATTTCGAATCGTGAGGCTGTTTTCAAAAGCAACTCAGTAATTGTGTAGCGGTACCGATTATCTTTCACTTCTACCGTAAACTCATAAATCACAGTCGGGCCGGTTTGTTCCACCCCTTTCTCGTCGGTATATTTGAGCCGGATTGTATGTTTGCCCATTATTTTTCCCGAGGGTGCATCACGAACCGTAGTAACCCTGACGGGATCTTTATAATAATCGTTGAGCCAAAAAATGCAACGATTGAAAAGTTCCATCTGTTCGCCCTCTTCTTCAATTACCTGCTGAAACTTAATCTTTTTGGCTTCAGCATCAAAAGGGATGGTTTTTATTTGCGCCCATGTAACGATTGGGAGCAAAAGAAACAAGAAAAAATGGCCTTTAATGAGTCTTTTCTTCATGGCAAACTGATTGATTTATAGCATGCCTGACAAAAGTAGTAAAAATGTAGCTTAGGTAAGGCCAAATTTTGAATAAAAGAAAACCGGCCCTGATCACAGAGCCGGTTTTAAAAATTCAATGAGATGATTCAGCTTACATCATTCCGGGCATTCCACCTCCACCCATCGGTGGCATTTGAGGTTGCGCGTTTTCATCTTTATGTTCAACAAGAACGCATTCTGTGGTGAGAAGCATACCGGCTATAGAAGCTGCGTTTTCGAGTGCGATACGAGTAACTTTTGTAGGATCGATTACACCAGCTTCGTACAAGTTTTCATATTGTTCGGTGCGGGCATTAAATCCAAAGTCGTCTTTGCCTTCTTTTACGCGATTAACTACTACAGAACCTTCCATTCCGGCATTTTCAACGATCTGACGCAGCGGTTCTTCCAGCGCGCGACGGATGATCGCAACACCAGTTGTTTCGTCTTCATTTTCGCCTTTTAGATTGGCGAGGGCTTCGATAGCGCGGATAAAGGCAACGCCACCACCAGGAATGATACCTTCTTCGATGGCAGCACGTGTGGCAGCCAAAGCATCTTCAAAGCGGTCTTTCTTTTCCTTCATCTCTACCTCACTGGCTGCACCAACGTAGATCACTGCAACACCCCCGGCAAGTTTAGCCAAACGCTCCTGCAGCTTTTCCTTGTCGTAATCTGAAGTAGTAGTTTCGATGTGGGTTTTGATTTGTGCAACACGGGCATCGATGTTTTCTTTGGCACCTTGTCCGCTCACTATAGTAGTGTTTTCCTTGTCAATGGTCACTTTTTCTGCTTCACCCAGCATATCCAGGGTGGCATCTTCCAGACGATAACCTTTTTCCTCGCTGATTACAGTGCCACCAGTGAGGACAGCGATATCTTCGAGTATTTCTTTTCTGCGGTCGCCAAAGCCCGGAGCCTTAACGGCAGCCACTTTTAATGAACCACGCAAACGGTTTACAACTAATGTAGCCAATGCTTCGCCTTCAACATCTTCTGCAATGATAATAAGTGGTTTGCCAGCTTGCATCGATTTTTCGAGCACAGGAAGCAGGTCTTTCATCGCTGAAATCTTTTTGTCGTAAATCAGTATGAAAGGATTTTCGTAAACGGCTTCCATTTTTTCGCCATTGGTAACGAAATAAGGCGAAATGTAGCCGCGATCGAACTGCATACCTTCTACAACATCCACATAGGTTTCGATTCCTTTGGCTTCTTCAACAGTGATAACACCCTCCTGTTTTACTTTGGTCATCGCTTCAGCAATCAAACTTCCGATTGTCATATCGTTGTTGGCAGAGATAGCAGCCACCTGTTTGATTTTATCATTGCTGTCGCCAACTTTTTGAGTTTGGCTTTTGAGGGCTTTAATTACCTCAGCAACGGCTTTGTCGATACCTCTTTTCAAGTCCATTGGGTTGGCACCGGCGGTTACGTTTTTCAGGCCGGTAGTGATGATTGACTGCGCCAAAACGGTAGCTGTTGTTGTGCCATCACCAGCCAGATCGTTGGTTTTGGAGGCAACTTCTTTTACCATTTGGGCTCCCATATTTTCAACAGGGTCGGTTAGTTCAATTTCTTTTGCAACCGTAACGCCATCTTTAGTGATTTGGGGAGCACCATACGATTTTTCGATGATCACATTGCGGCCTTTGGGTCCGAGTGTAACTTTTACTGCATTTGAAAGTGCATCAACGCCTTTTTTGAGGCTGTCGCGGGCTTCGAGATTAAAAAGGATGTCTTTTGCCATATGTTTAAAATTTTAAAGTTAATTGCTGATGGATAGTTTAAATAATTGCTATGATGTCAGATTCGCGCATGATCAGATAATCTTTTCCTTCGATGGTGAATTCGGTTCCGGCGTATTTTCCGTAAAGTACCTGATCATTTTCTTTCACTGTTAATGGTGCCTCGGCAGTGCCAGGGCCAACAGCGATAACGGTTCCTTTTTGTGGTTTTTCTTTGGCTGTGTCTGGAATAATAATTCCGCTGGCTGTTTTTTGTTCAGCAGTGGCGGGTTCAATAACCACGCGATCGGCTAAAGGTTTTAAAGTCAGTTTTCCCATAATTTTATTTATTAAGTTATTAATCATCTTTGATTCCGTGAGCGGAACGTTAAGCTGTTGTCATATTTTGTGCCAAAGCCGAAACACAAAAAAAATGTCAGAATGTAGTGACATTCTGACATTTTTTAAATTTCTTGTGAGTTATTTTACTCTTCGAAATCCTGAGCAGGGGGTGCCTGGAAATCAACAGGAGCGGTTTGCTCTATTTGGTCGAGCAATTCGGTATCAAACTGGCCATCTGTGGCATTATATTTTGGAATAGCCAAAGTAGCTACCAGGCTTAATACCAACAGTGCTACTGCCATCGACCAGGTGGCTTTTTCTAAAAAGTCAGCGGTTTGTCTAACACCCATAAATTGATTTGACGATGAAAAGTTAGAGGCTAATCCACCACCTTTTGAATTTTGAACTAATACAATTAAACCCAATAAAACACTGATAATCAGGATTAAAATTGAAATAAATACGTACATTTTCTTTTATTTAACGTTTATTGCTTTTTGGCTTCTTCGATAAGGGCTGCAAAATAACTACTTTTTTCCGGATATTTCAAACTTAATTTTTCAAAGATTGAAATGGCTTTATCGCGATGTCCCTGATTGAGGTATATTTTGCCCAGGGTTTCGCTAACAATATTTTCCTGGTCAACCACGCTGTTTTGTGCGAAAGTAAGTGGATTATAAAACTCGGGTTTTGGCCTTGAAATGGATGGATTCTCACTGATAAATTTATCTATCAATGCTTTTTTTGTTGGTGGAATGCCTTGTTTTTGTGCCTTTTGTTCGGCTTTTTTTTCCTGTTCGATGGCTCTTATTCGTTCAGCCAGAATTCTTTTTAGTTCTTCGAGAGATTGTTTTTTGTGGGATTGGTCTGATTTATTCGCGGATGTTTCTTCGTTTTCGACTATAGATTTTGCGGGATCTTTTTCTTCTTGCTCCTTGCCAAGTTCTTCAGTGGAATTGTTTGAACTTATTTCAGATTTGTCAGCTAAATCATTTTGAGCCTTGTTTTTATCAGCTTGTTTATTTGTTTTTTCCTGACTTTTTTTTGTGTGGCTGTATTCATCCGGAAGATCTGGCAATTCTCTTAATTGTGCAATTTTACTGATGTGAAGCCTGAGTATATTTCTGTCAGGAACAAGACTTGCTGCCAATTTGAGCTGACTGTCGTAAACAATATGATTGATCAAATGCATATTAATGGCAAGCATACTTTGAACAATACCACTGTAAGGAAACTGCATAGCCAAATCCATCAGGTCGGTGATGGATTCCTTACTGAGCTTTTCAGGTTCTTTAAGGTATGTTATAAAACTTGCTTTATCCATAAAGTGCTGTTTACCAGTTTACAACAGATTTGTTGAAAATATCATCCACAAGCATTTCAACGATTTCGGTAATCAGTCCTTGTTTCACTGCGTTTAAATCCTGTTCGCTGGGATAATCTTTGTGTTGCGTAAACTTGGTTTCAAAGTTACTACTTTCTTCATATTTATTGGTAAAACGCACATTAACAGTTATTGTAAGCCGGTTGAGGGCAGCTGTTTGATCACTTTGAATGGCCACCGGAGTAGTGCGGTAATCTGTAATTTCACCTTCGAAAGCCAGATCGCCATTCTGATTAACCATATTTAGTGTGGTTTGATTCATGAATCTGTCGCGCAGGCCATTTGTGAATTCATCACTCAACAGTGGCTCCACCAGCATGGCAGTATTCTGAAAATACTGCACCGATATCGTTTTGGCTTCCGGTGGAATGGAGGCTCCCGTAAAAGAATACACCCCGCATCCGTTCAGCATTGGGAGGCCGGCAAAAAGCAACACCATGAGCAGCAGTTTGATTGTGAGGCAAGTTTTTTGCATGTTCAAAGGTTAATATTGTATTCTTTTATCTTTCTGTATAGCGTGCGTTCACTAATGCCCAGTTCTTGTGCAGCACTTTTACGTTTGCCTTTATGTTTTTCCAGGGCGCGTTTAATCATGTCAATCTCTATTTTTTCGAGTGAGAGGTCTTCGTCAACAACTTCGGAAGGCTGAAAGCTTGATCTGTCTGTATCCAGCTGTTGGATCTGAATTTCAGGTAAATGTTCATTTTCAAATTCGTCCAGATCATCCGTATATTGCCTGATTAATTGATTGTTGCTGTGTTCAAAATCATCTTTTACGCCTTTGGCTGCAATAATTTCGGCCATAGTCTTGCGCAGATCAAGAATGTCTTTTTTCATATCGAAAAGCACCTTGTACAAGATGTCTCTTTCCGAGAGTTTTTCTTTTTCTTCCTGACCTTTGTAGAGCACGGGTAAGGCATTGCTGTTATCAGCCGGAAGATACATTTTTAGTATTTGAGCATTAATATTTTTTTCTTTTTCGATGATTGAAATTTGCTCTGTCACATTTTTTAGTTGTCGGATGTTTCCCGGCCAGCGGTAGGCTTCGAGTAATTGCACTGCTTCATCAGTAAGTTGAAGCGGTGGCATGCGATATTTTTCTGCAAAATCGTTGGCAAATTTTTTAAACAGCATCAGGATGTCTTCTTTCCTTTCCCGCAGGGGAGGAATCATGATGGGAACTGTATTGAGTCGGTAAAACAAATCCTGTCGAAACTCACCTTTAGCAATGGCTTCGGGAATGTTAACGTTTGTGGCAGCAACCACACGCACATCGGTTTTGATCACCTTGGAAGAACCTACCTTAAGGAATTCGCCTGTTTCGAGCACACGCAGCAGGCGCACCTGCGTTGAGAGTGGAAGCTCGGCTACCTCGTCCAGAAAAATTGTGCCGCCATCTACCACTTCAAAATAGCCTTTGCGGGCTTCGTGTGCACCTGTAAAGGATCCTTTTTCGTGACCAAAAAGCTCCGAATCTATTGTCCCTTCGGGAATGGCACCGCAGTTAACGGCAATATATGAGCCATGTTTACGGGCACTTGCCTGATGAATGATTTTAGGGAATACTTCTTTTCCGGTTCCACTTTCGCCGGTAATCAAAACCGTGAGGTCGGTGGGTGCCACCTGCACAGCCACATGTATGGCACGTTCCAAAAAAGGATCGTGTCCGATAATTCCAAACCGTTGTTTGATCGACTGTAGTTCCATAGTAGTTTATCGTTTGCTAAAGATAATCAAAACTTTTACTCCCGTAAAGTGGCATCAAAGCTTTGTTCTAATGCCTGCCTGATGCGGCTCATGCTTTTTTCGATGAGTTTATCGGTGAGCGTTTTCTCATTATCCTGCAAAACAAAGCTTAGTGCATAGGATTTTTTCCCTTTCGGGATTTTATCACCTTCGTAAACATCAAAAATGCCAACGGATTTTAACAGTTTCTTCTCTGCTTCAAAAGCAATAGCCCGAAGATCCTGGAAGTTTACCTTCTGATCAAAAACCATGGCCAGGTCACGGCGCACGGCCGGAAATTTTGGAACGGCCTTAAAAAGTTTGGTCTGCTTTTTTTGATTGATTTTCATCAGTGCAGTCCAGTGGATGCTGGCATGAAATACGGCTTTTTCGATGTCGGCCAGTTTAAGGGTTTTAGTGCTTAGTTGTCCGATCTGCATCAGGCTTTTTCCGTTCAATTCGTAGCTCAAAGCAAAATCGTACAGCTCGTTTGATATGGTTTGAATCTTGAATTGCTTCAGATCAAAACCCAATTTAGTAAAAACACCTTCAGCATAATATTTCAGGTCGTAAAAATCTGTCGGCTGATCTGCATGATTCCAGTTTTCATCTTCACGAAGTCCGGTGATTGCCAGGTCAAGCTGTGTAAATTCCTGATAGGGAGCCAAAGCTTTTTCGGTTGTGCTCTTTTTATCATTATCATATTGATAAACATTGCCAAACTCAAAACATTTCAGATTTGGGTTTTTGCGGTTTGTATTGTAGGCAATGGTTTCGAGCAGGCCAAAAACCAGTGTTTGCCGCATCACATCCAGCTCGTTGCTCAACGGATTCAGTATTTTAACATTTTTGTTTTGGTCAAAATCCGGATGCTTAATTGTGTAGGCAGATTTGGTAAGTGAGTTGTTCATCACTTCGTAAAAGCCATTAAAAGCCAGCATATCAGCAATTTGTTGCTGAATCTGATCGGCTTTGTTTTTCTCACCAGCGTGAACAGCGGCATTTACTTTTTCAGGAATGCGGATATTGTTGTAACCATAAATGCGTAAGATTTCTTCTACCACATCGGCCGGACGATACACATCAACTTTAAAACCTGGAATCTCCATCTCAATAAAATCAGGAGATTGACTGAGAATTTTCATGCCGAGATCCTCCAAAATCGGACGTACAATATCAGGCTCAATTGTTTGACCAGCCACTTTGTTCAGGTAGTCAAAAGTGAGCTTTACTTTGGCTGGTTCAATATTTTTGGCCAGCACATCCTTTATTTCGGAACTGATTTTTCCGTTGGCTATTTCCTGCATTAGCAGCAGGGCTCTTTTCAATGCATAGGCTGTGATATTGATATCGGTTCCACGCTCAAAGCGAAAAGAAGCATCGGTTTGCAGTCCGTGATATCGTGCAGTTTTGCGAATATAACGGGAATCGAAACAGGCACTTTCCAGAAAAATAGCTTTTGTGTCAGCTGTTACGCCTGAATCCAAGCCACCAAAAACACCACCGATACACATCGGAGCTTCGGCATTGCATATCATCAGGTCGTTGGCCGTTAATTTTCGTTCCTGCTCGTCAAGGGTAACAAAAGCTGTGTCAGCAGCCAGCGTTTTTACTATGATTTTATTTCCCGTAATGGCTTTGGCATCAAAAGCATGAAGCGGCTGACCAGTTTCAAACAACACATAATTGGTGATGTCAACGATATTGTTAATTGGTCTCACACCGATTGCTTTCAATCTGTTTTGCATCCATTCGGGCGAAGGGCCAACCTTTAATTCGCTGATTGTACTTCCGGTATAGCGTGGACAGGCAGGTGTATTTTCAACCTCAATTTTGATGTCAAGGTTTTGATTGTCAACTGAAAACTCATCTACAGCGGGCATTTGCAATTTGTATTTCTGACTGCGATTGCGATGATTTAAGGCAGCGGCCAGGTCTCTTGCCACGCCAAGATGCGACATGGCGTCGGAGCGGTTTGGTGTTAATCCAATTTCAAAAACAACATCCTCTTCAATATTAAAAAGACTGGCAGCCGGGAGGCCAATTTTGGTTTCATCGGGCAGCACCATTATGCCATCATGCGAATTGCCAAGCCCCAGCTCATCTTCGGCACAGATCATACCTTCGGACACTTCGCCTCTGATCTTGCTTTTTTTGATTTCAAAAGCGGCATCACCGCTATAAAGCGTGGTGCCAACTGTGGCTACCAGCACTTTTTGACCAGCTGCTACATTAGGAGCACCGCAAACAATAGCAAGGGGTTCTCCTCCACCCACATCCACTGTTGTAAGGCTCAACCTGTCAGCATTTGGATGCTGCACACAGCTTAAAACTTTCCCCGTAACTATGCCTTTCAGGCTTCCTTTTACTGATTCGAAAGGGATAATGTCTTCTACTTCAAGGCCGGTAGCCGTTAATACCTCTGCCACTTCTTCTGCAGGTAAGTTGCAATTGATATACTGTTTCAGCCAGTTATAAGATATCTTCATGGATCTTAGCTAATTTTAATGTGGACAAATTCTCTGTCCGATGCAATTCGGTTTGTCAGATTTTTCCTGGATGCAAAAGTACAAATTAATGTCAATCTGTCATGTTTATTAAGTATGCAACAGCATGCATTCTTTGAGTTCACTCCGAAAAGTCAATTTGCCCCTAAATCTCCCAAGGGGGACTTTCTAAAACTGCTGATTTTTAGCTTTTCGGAGTCGACTCATTCTTTGCAATTTTTAACCTATCTGACCCCAGTCGAATGATTGACGAAAATGAGCAAGGAAATAGTTCCTTGTGATTTGATTTTCTTCTTTCAGCAGTTTTGGATCATCATCAAGCAATTGATTCACAATAGCTCTAACGTGTTTTATCAGTTTTTCGTCTTTTACAAGATCACCAATTTTTAGTCCCACAGGGCCTGATTGTCTTGTCCCTTGTGTTTCGCCAGGTCCTCTGAGGTCCAGGTCAACTGCAGCAATCTCGAAACCATCGGTGGTGCGAACCATGGTAGCCATGCGTTTTTTGCCATCGGCAGAGAGTTTGAAATCGGTCATTAAAATGCAATACGATTGATCAGCACCTCGCCCTACCCTTCCTCTTAACTGATGCAGCTGCGACAAGCCAAAACGATCGGCATGCTCGATGATCATCACACTGGCATTGGGAATATTAACACCTACTTCGATCACTGTGGTGGCGACCATAATATGTGCCTGCTTTTTGATGAAACGCTGCATTTCAAAGTCTTTGTCTTCGGCTTTCATTTGTCCGTGAACCACGCAAATGCGGTATTCTGGCTCAGGGAAATCGCGCAGCAGACTTTCATAGCCTTCCTGCAAATGGATCAGATCCAGCTTTTCGGATTCTTTAATCAGAGGGTAAACGATGTAGATTTGCCTGCCTTCGGCAATTTGTTTTTTCATGAAGCTGAGCAAACGCAAGCGTTGACTTTGATAGAGATGAATTGTTTTGACAGGTTTGCGTCCCGGAGGCAGTTCATCGATGATTGAAATATCCAGATCGCCGTATTGCGTCATGGCAAGGGTTCGTGGTATGGGGGTAGCCGTCATAACCAACATATGTGGAGGAAGATCGGTTTTTTCCCAGAATCGTGCGCGTTGGGCTACACCAAAACGGTGTTGCTCGTCTATTATGGTGAGTGCCAGCTTGTTGAACTTTACTTTTTCTTCGATCAAAGCATGTGTGCCGATAATGATTTGCAGGCTTCCATCTTCAAGTCCTTCGTGGATTGGTTTTCGGTCGCGGGCTTTGGTAGAACCAGTTAGGAGGGCAATTTTTACCGGCATATCAGCCAATAGTTCTTTGAGAGACTGAAAGTGTTGTGTGGCCAGAATTTCGGTGGGAGCCATTAAGGCAGCCTGATAGCCATTGTCCAGGGCAATAAGCATGACCATCAGTGCCACAATGGTTTTCCCGCTTCCAACATCACCTTGCAATAGTCGATTCATTTGGAATCCAGAGCCCAGATCGTGTCTTATTTCACGGATTACTTTTTTCTGTGCTTTGGTAAGCGAAAATGGCAAATAATTCTCGTAGAATAGGTTGAAGAGTTCGCCAACTGTGCTGAAAATAAGTCCTTTCATCTGCGCTTCACGCTGGCGTTTACGGAGTAGCATATTCAGCTGCAAGAAGAAGTATTCTTCAAATTTCAGGCGTCTGGTGGCAGCCTGAAGATTTTGAAGATGGGAAGGCAGATGGATTTGGGTAAAGGCCATATTCCTGTCCATCAGTTTATAGGTTAAAAGAAGGTTTTGAGGAAGATTCTCCGGAATGGCCTGATTTATTTGTCCGAGAAGATTTTTAACAAGTTTTGCAAGTTGTTTGCTGCCCAGCCCTATATTTTTGAGCTTTTCGGTAGTGCTGTAAACGCCTTCCAGACTTTCGCCTATGGGTATGATATCGGGCAGGTAATCTTCAACATCCGGATGAACAATATTGAAACGATTATTAAAAACTGATGCTTTTCCAAAGATGACATATTGTTTTCCGGGTTCGAAACGGCTTTTGATCCATTTTAAACCTTTGAACCAAACCAGCTCGATGCTTCCACTTTCATCGTGAAATTGGGCAGTAATTCTGGTGACTCTTTGTTTGCCATGCAACTGCATTTGAGAAACCTGTCCGACAAGTTGGTAATATATCTGATCGTTATTGATGTCGGCTACTTTGTGAACCTTGCTTTTATCAATATAGCGAAAAGGGAAATGAAAAAGCAGATCGCCGAAAGTAAAGATTTTAAGCTCTTTATTCAGCATTTCAGCGCGTTTTGGACCAACGCCTTTTAAAAATTCAATTTTATTATCGAGCAGATTGCGCTCCATCCAAACTGGTTTTGGTGGCTAAAATACGAAGGATATTTTTTTGAAACAGCCTGTTTAGTGTATGGATTAATCTGGTTGAAGAAAAATCCTAAGCAATTCCACCAGCTTATCAATGCTTAAAGGCTTGCTTAGATAGGCATCAAAACCTAATTCGAGGTATTGTTTTTCTTCGCCCATCATGGCATAAGCGGTTATGGCGATAACGGGCATCGCAAGGTTTTGGTGCCTGATTTGTTTGAATGCTTCTATTCCATCCATTTCGGGCATTTGAATGTCCATGATTACTAAATCGGGCTGATGCTCAACCGCCAGATCAAGGGCTATTAATCCGTTTGATGCATGTAAAACATTTAAATTGAGTTTTTTAAGCATCGTTTTGATCAGAAAGAAATTGGTGTCAACATCCTCTGCAACGAGTATTGTTTTCCCTTTAAAACTAGGTAAATTAGGATAGTGGGGTGCCTGGTCCTCTAATAAAAATGTTTGATTTTCGGAACCGGCAGGCAGTGTAAAATAAAATGCTGTTCCTTTACCCTGTTGTGATTCTACCCAAATCTTGCCGTTTAATAATTCAACTAGATGCTTGGTGATGGCAAGTCCTAATCCAGTGCCGCCAAACATGCGCGTATGCGAATCGTCTGCTTGCCTGAAGCGTTCAAAAACTACATCCAGCTTTTGTTCGGGGATGCCAATGCCGGTATCTCTGACAAAAAACTCATAAGAACCATTGATACACAAGGCTCCGAATTCGATTTCGCCAACCTGTGTAAATTTCATGGCATTACTCAAAAGATTAGTCAGGATTTGTTGCAAACGTAATCTGTCGGTTGTGATTAATGCCGAATTAAGTTCTTCTTGGTGCGTGAGCAAAAGCTTTACATGTGATTTTCCGGTTCTGTCCATTTGTTGGCGGAATCCTTGCAGCATTTCATCCATCAGATCGAGCAGCCTGAATTCGGAGGGTTGGATTTTTAATTCACCAGCTTCAATTTTCGAAATATCGATGATGTCGTTGATCAGATTTAGGAGCAGCCTGCCGCTCGACTTGATCATTTCGATGAACTCCATTTTTTCTTCAGGGCTGTATTCATCCGTCGAAAGCAGATCAGAAAACCCAAGTATGGCATTCATCGGCGTTCTGATTTCGTGACTCATATTGGCCAGAAAAGCAGATTTTAGACGGTCAGAATCTTCGGCTTTATTTTTTGCCTCCACAAGTTCGTTTTCAAAGTTTTTACGCTGGGTCACATCTTCAAAAACGCTTACGATGCCTGCAAATTCTTCTGTATTAAACATGGTTGCGGCCTTATAGTGGATGTGTCGGATTTGCTGGTCGAGACGAATTCTGAATTCGGCTTCAAATACCCCTTCTTTGTCTTTATGCGCATTTTGCCAGATGATATCCATTTTATTGCGGTCTTCAAGCAAAATATTTCTGAACCACATCCCATCAATGAATGATTGCTTGGGAAGGCCAAGAATCCCGGTAAGGTTTTGATTTACAAAAATTATTTTTCCCTGTGTATCGGTAACAGCTATGCCGAGGGGAGAGGTTTCGCTTATTTTTCTGAACTTTTCTTCGCTTTGTTTTAAGGATTGAAAGGTCTGATCCAGGGTGGCCATTTGTTTTTTTAGTTCCTGAGTTCGCTCCTCCACGCGTTCTTCCAGTTGGAGATTAGTGATTTCGAGCAACCGACTTTTGCGTCTGTTTCGCCTGACAATAGAGATTAGCAGAAAAACGATCAATACTAATATGGTGGCAAGTAAAGCAAAAACGATATAACGTATTCTGAGTGATTGCTGGGATAGTTGCAAACGCAAGATCTCATTTTCATCATCAAGCTGTTTGGTTTGATACCGAACTCTTATTTCAGTCATCTCGTGGTGACGGCGTTCGTTAACCAGAGTATCTTTTAATTTATTGGCTAATAGTAAGTTATCATAGGCTGTTTTAAAGTCTTGTTGAGCACTTGCGATTTTCTGTCGTAAGATATAATTGTATAACAATATATTTTTTTCGTTTGTTTTTTCGGCCAACTCTTTGGCTTTCCCGAGGTAATTTAATGCTTCTTCATATTTACCCTGTTCATAAAGATATTCTGCCATCTGGTTATATACCTGACTGAGCCCAAAATCAGCTTTAGCTTGCAAATACACAGCCTCCACTTCTTTTAGGTATCTCATAGCATCTTCATGCCTGTCTAATTTAAACATTACTTTGGCCAGATTAGCTTTGGTATTAGCCGTTTGGGCGGGCATGTAATATTTGTCGTAGATATTGAGTGCGGCAATAAAATAATCCAGGGCACGAGCCAGATTACCCATTTCTAAAAATACGGTTCCCAATGCGTTTTGCGAATAGGCTATTTGTGGCTCATCGTTTAAAAATTCTTTGATTACCAGGGCATCAGTATGGTATTTAATGGCCTGCTCGTAATCTTTATAAAAGAAATGAACCTGGCCGATATTTGCCAGTGTAAAAGCTGTTCCAGTGCTATCGTTCATTTCCTTGAAATCACGCAACGATTCCAGGTGCAAAGCAAATGCTTTTTCGTAGATGTGCAATTTACGATAGCAAACGGCTTCTTCGTTTCGTATTTCGGCTTTAAGTTTTTTAGTGCCCAGAGAATCAGCAAGTGGCATGGCTGCCCGTGCATATTCAATGCCGGAAGCAGGATCAATATTGCGAAGGCTTTTGATGAGTGATTTGTAAGTTTCGAGTTTGGCTATTCCGGCTGTTAATTCAAGCTGATTGCGGAGGCTGTCTGCAATTTTATGACTGTCGGTTTGTGCCTGAAGGCTGGCCTGAAGGCAGGCCTGAACCGAAAACAGCACAAAAAAAAGAATTACGCGGGTAAAAGATATTTTCATGCCGAATTAGTTTATCCAGACCTGGCTAATGATTGAGCACCACAAAAATAACAAAGCTTTTCGACAATTGAAAATTGCCCTGCGTGATTTTATTGTTTCAGATGTTTTTGCAGCAGCGAAATGAGTTGATTACAGTCAATAGGTTTTGAAAGGTAATCGTCGAAAGGGGCGTTGCTTCTGTCAAAAGATGAGGTGTCTGTAAAGGTTGAATGAGATATTACTTTTAAATCGGGCCTTAGTTTTTTGATAATGAGGGTGGTTTCCAGGCCATCGATTCCAGGCATGTTATAATCCATTAAAATTGCACTGAGATTGGTTTCTTTTTTTACTATTTCAATAGCTTCATAGCCATTTTCGGCCCAGCTCACCAACATCCCGTTTCTCAAAAGCATGGCTTTGATCAGTAGAAAATTTACTTTCAAATCATCCACTACAAGTATATGTTTGTTAGCTGTCATTCGCACCTCCATTTCAGGAATTATCTTATCGATTCATTAGCATTTAATATGCCAAATACATAAATGACTTATTGTCAATTATATAAAGCTTTAGTCCAAATGGATAAAAGTTCTAGATATGGATTAAATTCCTGAAAGTGGAATAAATCTAAAAATAAAACTATAAATTTTCGTTAAAATAATTGGTTATCATTTTAATCAGGTGAGCGCGGTCTTTTCCTCTAACATTGTGTTCGTGGCCTGGATAAACAAAATAATCTACCAGCCTGCCTTCATTTACAGCTGCTTTGAGGAACGCCAGGCTATGTTGCCAAACCACCACCGGATCGTTTGTTCCGTGAATGATCAACAGTTTTCCTTCCAGCTCTTTTACTTTGTTAATCAAACTGGCTGATTCGTAACCTTCCGGATTTTCATCGGGTGTGTCCATATAGCGTTCGCCATACATGATTTCGTAATATTTCCAATCGATAACCGGACCACCGGCTACTGCCACCTTAAATATCTCGGGATGGTGTAGTTTCAGGCTGATCGACATAAAACCACCGTAGCTCCAGCCGTCAACACCAATCCGGTTTTGATCTACAAAAGGCAGTGTTTTTAAATAGTTTATACCAGTAAGCTGGTCTTTGATTTCTGTTTTGCCAAGCTGCCTGTGAATGATTTGTTCAAATTCGGCACCCCGATTGGCAGAGCCACGATTGTCGAGCGTGAAAACGATATAACCCTGTTGGGCAAGATAATTCAGATAAAAATTAGCTCCACCCAGCCAACTGTTGGTAATTAATTGAGCATGAGGACCTCCGTAAACATATACAATCACCGGATATTTTTTTGTGCTATCCAGATTGGGTGGCGTTATCATACGGGCATAAAGTGTTGTTCCATCCTCAGCTTCCAGTTCCATTATTTGTGTTTTCCCTAAGACATAGTCTTTAAGCGGATCTTTTGATTGCAATAAGGTTTTGATCACCTTGCCTTTTCCATCAGTCAATTGAATTGTGTTGGCAGTTTCCAGGTTGCTGTATGAATCCAGGATGTATTTCCCGTTTTTGGACACAGAAACATGATGAGTGCCGGCTGTTTCCGTTAATCGAATCATTTTGCCTTTTTGATGGTCAAGTTTATAAAGATGTCTTTCCAGCGGACTTTCGGCTGTGGAATAGAAATAAACAAATTTCCCGGAAGCATCGAAGAATGGCTCGGCAGTGATCATCCAATTTCCTGAAGTTAGTTGCCTGAGCAACTCTCCTTTGGTGGAATAAAGGTACATATGTCGGAACCCGTCTCTTTCGCTTAACCAAATGAATTGATCTGGTTGATTTGGCAGAAAGTAAGCCGGAAACTGTGGTTCAACATATTGGGGGTCTTTTTCTTCGAAAAGGGTTTTCTCAAAACTGCCATCCGCTGAGTTGTAGGCATTAAATTTGAAATGATTTTGCTCCCGATTCAGGATTCCGATGTAAATTCTTTCGCCTGAAGGATCCCAGCTGACGGCTGTAAGGTACTGTTCTGCAGGTTCTCCGGTTTCAATTGTAACTGTGTTTTCGCTTGTCAGATTATAAACCTTTAATTTTACTTCATGGCTTTTCATGCCGGCCATGGGATAAGGTTCATTTTTGAGTGTGGCTATACGCTCATCGGTATTGACAAGCGGATAATTGGTCACCATGCGCTCGTCCATCTGATAAAAAGCCAGTTTGAGGCCATCTTTCGACCAGAAAATGCCACCGCTGATTCCAAATTCGTTTCGGTGAACCGATTGCCCGCTCACAACGCCTTTTGGTTCGTCAGTAATTTGAATATGATTGTCGCCCTTAGCAATAAAAAGATTGTTATCTATGGTGTAGGCAGTTTGCAAATTCTGTTCGAAAACGATTTTATTTGCTGCGTTTTCCGGAAAACTTGTGATCTGTTTGATCGTCCCGAAATCGGCAGAAAGTTGTAAGAGTTTATCCTGATAAAAAAACCAGCCGCTGCCATCTTCCAGCCAATTGATAGCAGGAAACCGCTTCAGACTGTCAAGTTGCTGTTTCGAGTTGAGCGCATTGAGATTATTAAGTGTGAGGAGTACCTTGGTTTTGCCTGATTTTGAATCGGTTAGCCACAAGGTATCTTTTTCGAAATGCTGGTAACTATCGGTGTGGCTAAACCATTTTAACTGTTGCATCCGTTCCGGAAACAAAGCCGGATTCATCCAGGCGGCATCTGTTTCAGTTAGTTGTTTGTTCTGAGCAAAAAGGCCTTGACTGGTAAAAGCCAGCAACATCAATACTAAAAGCTGTAATTTTTTCATCATATGAAGCTGAAATAGGAATTAGCCCGCAAATTAAAGAAAATCTGCAATTGAGCCTGAAAAGAAAAAGTATGAGGTGTGGTTCACTATACTTAGTGGATCATATGAACAGCATCGGCAAACGATTTCAGCAGTTCAGGATTGTTTTCTAAAGCATTGCCAACCACTACGATATCAGCTCCTGCATTCACGGCATTGGCTGCCATCTCGGGTGTTTTTAGCCCGCCGCCAATAATCAATGGCACATCGATGCTGCCTTTTACTGCTTTGATCATGGATTCGGGTACTGGATTATACGCACCTGAACCGGCGTCCATAAAAATCAATTTCATGCCCAACATTTCGCCTGCCATAGCCGTGCACAGGGCAATCTCATTTTTGTCGGATGGAATCGGAACGCTGTTGCTCATATAACTTACTGTGGTTGGTTTTCCGCTGTCGATAAGCATATAACCCGTCGAAATTACTTCAAGGCCTGCAAGTTTTAGGTAAGGAGCCGAGATAACATGCCGGCCAATCAGCATTTCCGGATTACGACTGGAGATCAGGCTTAAAAACAGAAATGCATCTGCTTTTTTGCTGAGTTGTAGCGAATTGCCAGGGAAAATAACAACAGGAATATCAGTTAGTGTTTTAAGTATTTTGATACAACTATCCATATTATCATTAGTGAGCAGGCTGCCACCAACAAAAAAGAAATCAACTGCGGCCTCTTTGGCATTTAGGGCCAGTGCAGTAATAGTTTTGTCAGTGGGCTTATCCGGATCTACCAGCACAGCGATTTTTTTTCCCGGAGAATTGAGTTGGTTGTAAACATTCATAATTTGGTGCTTATTGTTTGGAAAATCAGCAACTATACGCGTCACGAAATTAATAATTCCACTTAACCAATCGGCTTATCCGGAAGGTAAATTTTTGTCAACCGCATTGATCAGGATAGTAGTGGATTTTTTAAGCTATTTAAGAACAGGAAGATAGAAGATTTCTGGTTTAAAAAACGGCTTCAGCAATTTTCCTTATATTATCAGATTTCCCCATGGTATAAAAATGCAAAACGGGAGTGTTTTTAGCGATGAGTTCTTTGGCTTGCGCGATAGTCCATTCAACACCCAATTGCCTTACAGCTTTGTTGTCTTTGCATTTTTTGATTTCTTTAACGAGGGTTTCCGGCAGATCGATGTGAAATGTTTGTGGTAGTTTTTGCAAATGAGAAAGCACCGAAACAGGCTTTAAACCAGCTATCACAGGCACATTGATTCCGGCAGCACGACAGCTGTCAACAAAATTGAAATACTTCTGGTTATCAAAAAACATCTGGGTTACAATATAAGAAGCACCAGCATCAATTTTGGCTTTTAAATGTTGCAGATCGCTTTCCAGGTTGGGCGATTCGATGTGTTTTTCGGGGTAGCCTGCTACACCCATGCAAAAATTAGTTGGCGTTGAATTCTGCAGATCATCTTCCAGGTATTTCCCCTGATTAAGGTTTTGAACCTGTTTCACCAGATCAATGGCATGGGCATGGCCGCCAGGTTCTGCCTGAAAATATTTTACCGAAGGCTGTGGATCGCCCCGCACGATCAGCAGGTTTTTCACACCAAGAAAATGAAGGTCAATCAAAGCGTTCTCTGTTTCCTCACGGGTGAAGCCTCCGCAGATGATATGGGGCACCACATTGGCATGATAACGATACATCAAGGCAGCTGCAATGCCAACAGTTCCTGGACGTTTGCGAACAGTTTTCTTTTCGAGCAGGCCGTTTTGAAGCTGTTTGTATTCAAATTCTTCCTGATGGTAGGTTACATTTACAAAAGCGGGTTCAAAATCCATCAGCGGCTCAACAGCCTGCTGGATATGCTCGAAATGCTGGCCTTTAAGGGGTGGCAAAATTTCGAAGGAAAACAAAGTTTTATCAGATTTTGCAATTTGTGAGGTAAGGCCGGGTAGTTCGAGCATGGCTTAGTAGTTGAGGTTTGCGTTTAAAAGTCTTTCCGTTTCAGTTATCGACCTATCGATGCGTTTGCTGTAATCTTCTATCTGATCCTTGCTGATTTTTCCCACATTAAAATACTGCGCATAAGGATGTGCAAAATAAAAACCGCTTACTGATGCTGCCGGATACATGGCATAATTTTCGGTAAGTTGCACACCAGTATGTTTTTCGGCTTCAAGCAGGTCGAACAGCTTGCGTTTTTCGGAATGTTCCGGACAGGCCGGATAGCCCGGTGCAGGCCTGATGCCCTGGTAGCTTTCTTTCAATAAGTCGTTGATGTCCATGTTTTCGTCAGGAGCATAGGCCCATATTTCTTTTCGTACTACAACATGCAGGTATTCGGCAAAGGCTTCGGCCAGACGATCGGCAAGTATTTTGGACATGATCGCATTGTAATCATCATTTTGTGATTCAAAGTGATCCACTAACTCTCTTGTTCCGTGGCCGGCTGATACTACAAAACCGCCAAGATAATCCATTATTCCTGCCTCTTTTTGCGCAATAAAATCGGCTAGACAAAGATTGGGATAGCCTTGATTTTTTTGCTGTTGGTTGCGTAGAAACTCAAAACGAGTAAGCTGCAAATCATGGTTTTCGGGCTTGAAAACCTGCACGCTGTCCTCAACTGCCAGTGCCGGAAATATGCCGGCTACACCTTTGGCCGTAAGAAGTTTGTTCTGAATGATATGATCCAGTAACTTTTGGGCATCATCAAAAAGTTTACGGGCTTCATCGCCTTTGACCGGATCGTCAAAAATTTGTGGATACTTGCCATTTATCCGCCAGGAATGGAAAAAGAAAGTCCAGTCGATATAGGGTTTTAAGAGATTCAAATCCAAATCATTGATAACCGTTATCCCGGGTTTTAGAGGTTTTTTGATTGTATGTGTTGAAAATTCACCTTTGAAGCGATTAGCCCGGGCAGTTTCGAGGCTTACATAGCTATCTCCGATTTTCGATTGTTGATATTTTTGACGTAAATGCTCATATCTCGTACTGATTTCCAACTGAAAAGCCTGCTTTTTTGTTTCATTTCCAAGTAACTGACTTATTACCTGAGTAACCTTGGAAGCATCTCTCACATGAATTACAGGAGCCTCATACGCAGGCGAGATTTTTACAGCGGTATGCACTTCAGAAGTTGTGGCACCACCGATCAGTAAAGGGATTTTCATTTTTCTGTCGTGCATTTCAGTGGCCACATGGGTCATTTCTTCCAGCGAAGGTGTAATCAAGCCGCTGAGACCGATAATATCGACATTTTCTCTGACAGCAGTTTCCAGGATTTTTTCGGCAGGAACCATCACGCCGAGGTCGATCACTTCGTAATTATTGCAGCCCAGCACTACACCTACGATGTTTTTGCCAATGTCATGAACATCACCTTTCACAGTGGCCAGCAGCACTTTACCGGCCGAGCTGCTGATGCTGGTTTTTTCTGCTTCAATATACGGGAGCAATACCGCCACCGCTTTTTTCATTACACGGGCACTTTTAACCACCTGCGGTAAAAACATCCGGCCGTCGCCAAAAAGTTCACCCACCACATTCATTCCATCCATCAAAGGTCCTTCAATCACATCCAATGCCCGCGGAAAGTCAGTTCTCACATTTAGCACGTCTTCTTCGATATGTTCAGCATTTCCTTTGACCAGTGCATGTTTGATGCGTTCGGGGAGCGGAAGTTCCCTCCAGGCGTCTGCTTTTTCGCTTTTTACAGTTGATTTTTGAGTCTGTGCTGCAAAGGCTAAAAGTTTTTCAGTGGCATCCGGTTTGCGGTTGAGTACCAGGTCTTTGGAAAGCTTAAGCAAAGCGGGCTCAATTTCATCATAAATCTGTATCATTCCCGGGTTTACAATGCCCATATCCATCCCGGCTTTGATGGCGTGATACAGAAAAACAGTATGAATGGCTTCGCGCACAATGTCGTTTCCGCGAAAGGCAAAGGACAGATTACTCACACCACCGCTTACCTTGGCAAAAGGCAGATTTTCCTTTATCCAGCGGGTAGCATTGATGTAATCAACGGCATAATTATTATGTTCTGAGATGCCGGTTCCGATAGCCAGAATATTGGGATCGAAGATGATATCCTCGGGAGGGAAATCAATTTTTATGGTAAGCAAATCGTACGCTCGTTGGCAGATCTCGATTTTGCGGGCATAATCTGCTGCTTGTCCGCTTTCATCAAAGGCCATAACCACAGCAGCAGCACCATATTTTTTAATCTTGTTGGCTTGATCCAAAAAGACTTTTTCTCCTTCTTTCAGGCTGATGGAGTTGACGATAGCTTTGCCCTGCACACATTTCAGGCCGGCTTCGAGCACTTCCCAGCGCGAGGAGTCGATCATCACCGGAAGTTTTGCGATGTCAGGATCGGCCATCAGTAGGTTTAGAAAAGTTACCATTTCGTGTTTGGCATCCAGCAAACCATCGTCCATATTGATGTCCAAAACCTGTGCGCCGCCTTCAACCTGATGACGGGCTATGCTAAGGGCTTCTTCATATTTCTTTTCGCGGATGAGGCGGGCAAATTTTCGGGAACCGCTTACATTGGTTCGTTCGCCAATATTGACAAAATTTTGCTGCCTGTTGACTTTTACTGGTTCAAGACCCGAAAAAATTGTTTCGTGATTATTTTCCGGAATTTTTCGTGCTTTGGCTTTAAATGTCAGATTAGCAAAGGATTGGATGTGTTTTGGTGTGGTGCCACAGCAACCACCTATTATATTAACAAAACCATGCTCAACGAAATCGTGAAGATGACCTGCCATGATTTCGGGGCTTTCGTCGTATTCACCAAATTGATTGGGAAGACCGGCATTGGGATAAGCACTAACCGGCAAACTGGCTTTTTTGCTTAGTTCTTCAATATAGGGGCGCATTTGAGCCGCTCCCAGGGCACAATTTAGCCCGATGCTAATCAAATCGACATGTTTTACGGAGGTTAGGAACGCTTCAACTGTTTGCCCGGAGAGGGTTCGTCCGCTGGCATCAGTAATCGTTCCGGAAAGCATTACACCTAATTTGCGGCCAAGCTTTTCCTGTAGGTTTTGAACGGCAAAAAGTGCTGCTTTGGCATTTAGGGTGTCGAAAACTGTTTCAATCAATAACACATCCGCTCCGCCATCTATAAGTGCTTCGGCTTGTTCAAAATAGGTTTCGACAAGCTGATCGAAGCTGACTGCACGAAAGCCGGGATCATTCACATCGGGCGACATGGATGCGGTTTTGTTGGTGGGGCCTAATGCTCCGGCAACAAAGCGTGGTTTATCAGGCTGTTTTGTTGTGTATTCATCAGCAGCTTTCCGGGCCAGTTGAGCTGAAGCAAAATTCAATGCTTTCACTTGGCGTTCCAGACCAAAATCGGCCTGCGAAATGCGGTTGGCATTAAAAGTATTGGTTTCGATGATATCGGCTCCGGCATCCAGATAGGCACAATGGATTTTATAGATGAGTTCAGGCTGCGTAAGCGAAAGCAAATCGTTATTGCCTTGCTGCGGGAAAGGATGATTGGCAAAAAGCGCACCGGCATAATCCTTGGCCTTGAGTTTTTCCTGCTGAATCATTGTTCCCATTGCCCCATCAAGCACAAGTATTTTAGTTTTGAGGAGTTCTTTAAGTTGTTCGAGGCGGTTAATCATGGCAAAATAGTTTGTGCAACAAAGAATGCATCACAAAAGTAGTGAGTGACGGGAAGGTACAAAATGGCAATTAATTGCTGCATGGGTTTTTACTTATTTAATTTATCATCACCTGACCAAAGGCCGGTTTAGGTTTTAGCACCACTCCTTACAGGGAAGGTTGCTAGAGCTTCGTTGAGCCTAATCTCTCCACTCTTCTTTATAAATCAAACAGACCCTTACAATGGATTGAGGAGGTCAATTTGAAATACGATGGTGCAAAATAACAACAAATCTTGTGTTTTTGCAATTATTTGTATTTAATCTAAATTGCAACAATATCTTTGATTTCATAAACAACACACTCACAGATAATTAAATCAAGTCACCCGAGTTATATGAGTGATACAACACAACAATTACCTGCTGTTTTTTGTTACAATCTGATAAAAACTGCTAATTTTGCAGCCCTTTTTAATGATCTAAAAAACTATTTAGCAAAAAGTTATGAATAATACCATGACAGCAAATGAAGTCCGATACAAGATTGCCGACATCAAATTGGCATCCTGGGGACAGAAAGAAATTGAAATAGCCGAGAAAGAAATGCCCGGCCTGATGTCGCTGCGCGAGAAATATGGCAAGGAGCAGCCTTTGAAAGGTGCCCGGATTTCAGGATCCTTGCATATGACCATTCAAACAGCCGTTTTAATTGAAACTTTACAGGCCCTGGGTGCTGAAGTACGCTGGGCAAGTTGTAATATTTTCTCAACACAGGATCATGCGGCAGCGGCTATTGCTGCCAAAGGAGTTCCTGTGTTTGCCTGGAAGGGCGAAACTTTGGAAGAATATTGGTGGAGTACCAAGCAAGCCCTGACTTTTGATGATGGCCTCGGTCCTGACCTTATCGTTGATGATGGTGGCGATGCCACTCTGATGATTCACAAAGGTTATGAGATTGAGCAAAATCCGGAATTACTCAAGAAGACCCCCGGCAGCAATGAGGAAAAAGCATTGTTGAAAATACTTCAGGAGACTTATTTAGAAAACCCAAAACACTGGCACGAAACCGTGAAAAGGTGGAAGGGTGTTTCGGAAGAAACCACAACCGGCGTTCACAGGCTTTATCAGATGAAAGAAGCAGGGAAATTGCTTGTTCCTGCCATCAATGTGAATGATTCTGTTACCAAGTCGAAATTTGATAATCTTTATGGTTGCCGCGAATCGCTGGCTGATGGTATCAAACGTGCCACGGATGTGATGCTGGCCGGAAAAGTGTGTGTGGTTTTGGGTTATGGCGATGTGGGCAAAGGTTCTGCAAAATCGCTCAAAGCTTATGGTGCACGCGTTTTGGTTACCGAGATCGACCCCATCTGCGCACTTCAGGCTGCCATGGAAGGTTACGAGGTTACCACTATCGATGAAGCATTGAAGATTGGAAATATTTTTGTTACCACTACTGGTAACAAAGATGTTATCACACTCGAACATATGCGTCGGATGAAAGACCAGAGCATCGTGTGTAATATTGGACATTTCGATAATGAAATTCAGGTTGACGCCTTGAACACTGCTGATGATATAGAAAGGATTAATATCAAACCTCAGGTTGATAAATATGTAATGCCTCAGGGCAATGCAATTTATTTGCTAGCTGAAGGCCGCCTGGTAAATTTGGGCTGTGCTACTGGCCATCCCAGCTTTGTAATGAGCAATTCCTTTACCAATCAAACGCTTGCACAGATTGACCTCTGGAAAAATCGCGACAATTACGAAATTGATGTTTACCGTTTGCCCAAACACCTGGATGAAGAAGTTGCCCGCTTGCATCTGGAACAAATTGGTGTAAAACTGACAAAACTTACCAAAGAGCAGGCTGATTATCTTGGTGTTCCTGTTGAAGGACCTTATAAACCAGATCATTACAGATATTAATGTCTTTTGGTTTAATAAAAAAAACACCTTTCGTAATGTTCGGAAGGTGTTTTTTTTGTGAAAGAATCTGCTTTAGCAAAACATCAGTTGTAAATCCGTAAAAGTTGTCCGTTGTAAGTTGTGTGGTATTGAATCAAAGGCCATTTTCCATCACCTTCAACAATGCTTCCGTTGAGTAAGAGATACGAAATGTCGTTGCATTCATCGTAGGCCATTGGATAATAATCACCTACAACAAGTCGTGTACATTCATTTCCTTCGCAGCAGCGGTTTGGCTCGTTTGGTGGCATACGATCGTAGGCCAAAAACTCATTTTGGGTCATACGATATACAATAATTCCACGGCTTGGCGGATCGGCAGTCAAATACATCCAGCCGCCAACAGTGTTTAATTCCTGATAAAAGGTCCCGTTAGGGTCAATGGTAAAATTGATATAAACCTTGGGATCATTAGGGTTAATCTCTTCTTTACGACAAGCCGAAAGAATAAAGATCAACACCAGGATTGTGGTAATGAATCCTGAATTATAGGGTCTAATTTTTGGCATGATAGCAAGATAACGCACAACGAAAGTCATTATTACGCATATAAAGAAAGAATATTTTTTGGCAAAGATAGTTTGCTTGAGGATGTAGTAGGAGAATTGCTGCTGTGTGATTTAAATTTTTGTAGGTTTGTTAACTGAATTTTAAGATGAAGGCTAATTTCATAATAAGATTTTTGGGTTTGTTTGGTTTTATGGTGCTGGTAATGACTATGCAGTCATGTAGCTTATTAGAGCGACCAGGCGCAGTAAAGAAAAACCAGAAAATTGAACGTGAGCTACAACGTCAGGCTGATAAGGAATATGAACAGGCGCAGAAACAGCATCTCGAAATGCAGTCGGACGCTACCCGGAAAATGATGAAAAAGATGGAACGAAAGAACAAAAAATGGCTGAGATCCAAAAAGCGCTAAACAAGCCGGTTTTATTAAGTTTAATTTCCGGATTGGCTGAGATAAAACGTTTCGGTCTTATTTTGATTTTGTTTTTTGGTTCGATTTTCAATCCGTTTGCCCTGGCCCAGCAAATTCCTGACAGGCTTGTCTTTGAGCGTATTTTGTCAGAAAATGTGCGTATCGAAAAAGGACTGAGCCAGAATACCGTAAATACTATGATTCAGGACTCCGAAGGTTTTATGTGGTTTGGCACCTGGGATGGATTGAATCGTTATGACGGATATAATTTTTTGATTTACAACAAAAGTAATGGCTTAAGCAATGAAACCATCAGGGCCTTGTTTCAGCGTAATGATACACTTTGGGTTGGAACAGAATACGGCCTCAATATTTTGCAAATGTCCACTGGTGAAATCTATAGTTTTTACCATGATGAACAGGATTCGACGAGCTTGAGCAGCAATATGATCAACCATATTTTTGAAGATCACCTTGGTGTGATCTGGATAAGTACGGATGCCGGCTTATCGGCTTTCAGGCCGGATGTTGGGGGTTTTTCGCGTGTGATTAGCAGAGACTATGGTAATCCGCTGAGAAGCAACAATATGAATATGGCCACACAAGATTCGCTGGATAATTATTGGATTGCCACAAGTTATGGATTGGTGTTGTATGAGATCGAAAATCAGAGTTTGACAAGGTTTTTTCACATTTCTGGAGATTCCAGTAGTTTGCCGGATAACCATGTAAATGCACTGGCATTTGATCAATCTGGAAGGTTATGGGTTGGTACAAGAGCTGGCTTATGCCAGTATATACCGGAAAGCCGTAACTTTAAAACCATAGATTATTATGGACAATTAAAACCTGAAATTACAACAATTCATGTTGATGGCAATCGTGGTTTGTGGCTGGGTACGAATGGTGATGGGCTAATTTATTATTGTTTTAGCGATAATACGTTCAAACAGTTTGAGCATCTTGCCAACAGACCCTATTCAATTTCTGACAACAGAATATATTCATTGTATAGCGATCATTATAATAACTTGTGGGTTGGTACATTTAATGGTTTGAATAAACTCGACAGCAGATCGCCAAAGTTTCGGCTATACAGATCGCAGCCATCACTGGAATATGGTTTTGTGAATAATTCGGTATGGACTTTTTTGGAGGCTGAGAACGGGAAAATCTGGATTGGAACGGATCATGGCATAACCATTGCTGACAGGAAACAAAACACTTTTGAATTATTGATACCCAGGCAGGAAGCAAAGTTTGGTATTTCGCAAAACCTTGTCAGAAGCTTGTTTCGCGACAGTAAAGGGTTTTACTGGATTGGTTTTAGAAACAGTGGTTTAAGCCGGTATGATCCTACAACTAAAACGTTCAGGCATTTTGTATCAGATCCTAAGGATTCCAATTCGCTGCCTAATAATTATGTTACAGATATTCAAGAGGATAGTCTTGGTCGCATTTGGGTTGCCACCGATGATGGCCTGGCGCGTCTGAATGAAACATCAGATGGGTTTATAGTGTACAGAAATCAGAATAACAAAACTGGTAGTTTCTCCCTGAACAGGGTTTATGACTTATTTATTGATCGTTCAGGTAGATATTGGCTGGCCACACTTACCGGATTAGCCTTATACAATTATCAGGATGATACGTTTATGCTTTTTCAAAGTAACGATCCCGACAGAGAGATCTTTACAACAGGTAGAGATAAGCTTTTTTCGATTACTGAACATAGTGATGGAAGCCTGTGGATGGGAACACGAGGAGAGGGCTTGCTGGTTTTTAATCCTGAAACCGGGCAATTTAAACGATTCACCGAAAAGAACGGATTGTCGAATAACGTAACCTATAAAGCACTGGAAGATTCAAATGGAATTATATGGATAACAACAAATTGGGGACTTTCGCGCTATAACCCGACAGATTCAAGTTTTAGTAAATATGATGTAACGGATGGATTACAAAGCAACGAGTTTAATCTGAATGCAGCCATGTTAGCCGCCGATGGTGAAATTTATATTGGTGGCATGAATGGATACAATGTGTTTTATCCGGATGAGATACTGGTGAATACTAATCCGCCTCCCATTCGAATTACGGCTTTTAAGAAGTTTAACCTGCTTCAGCAAAAGAACTTTAAGGATGTTGATACGATTATTCTGAACTATGATGATAATTATTTCGCTTTCGAATTTACAGCCCTGGATTTTACAAACCCTTACAAAAATAAATATCGATTTATACTCGAAAACTATAACAGAAACTGGATTGAGCGCGATGCCAATCAGCGATATGCTGAGTTTGCCCGGGTAAGTGCCGGCACCTACACTTTCAGGGTAATGGCCTCGAATAGTGACGGATATTGGAATACTAAGGGCATTAAACTCACCATTATCATATTACCAGCATGGTACGATACCTGGTGGTTTAGAGGGATTGTAGTTATATTGCTTTTTTTGGCAGTGTACGGGCTTATTGTCCTTAGGTTGAATGTGTTGCGCCGCAAACACGAAGTCGAAAAAAATTACCTGGCATTCGAAAAACAAATGTATCAGCTGGAACAAAAAGCACTTCAGCTTCAGATGAATCCACATTTTTTGTTTAATTCTCTAAATAGCATTCAAAGTTTTGTGGTTAACAATGATATTGATAATGCCATTCACTATCTGTCTAAATTTTCGCAGCTGATGCGCCGGATTTTAAGCAATTCAGCCGAGAGCTCTGTTTTGTTGCGGGACGAATTGCAGGCACTTAAACTTTACATCGAAATAGAAAGCCTGCGGTTTCATGAAAAGTTTACATTCCAAATAGAAGTGGATCCTGAGATTGACGACACTTTTATTGAAATACCTCCCATGATTCTTCAGCCTTATGTTGAGAATGCCATTTTACATGGATTGATGCATAGTTCCAAAACGGGTCATTTACAGATTATCATCAAACTGGAAGGAGAAAATATTCTCTGTATCATACAGGACGACGGCATTGGCAGGGAACGGGCAGCACAGATCAGGAAAGAATCGGGCATCGAACGAAAATCGCGCGGAATGCTCATCACCAAGGAACGCCTGGATGTGCTTAATCAATATACCGAGGATGTTTATACTGTTAAGGTGATCGATCTTTTTGATGAGGATAAGCAAGCTTGTGGAACCCGGGTTGAAATCAGAATTCAATATAAAGAGTAATTTTGTTAAAATATTAAAACTATGCTCAGAGCTGTAATCGTTGAAGACGAGCTTAAATCAAGAGAAACGCTGCGCGGTTTGCTCAGTCGTTTTTGTGATGATGTAATGGTTTGCGCCGAAGCAGGCGGAGTTCAGTCGGGTAAGGAAGCAATTCTGGAACATCAGCCCGATTTGGTTTTTCTGGATATTGAAATGCCGGATGGCAGTGGATTTAGATTGCTCGAACGCCTGGATGAAATAAATTTTGAAATTATTTTTACCACAGCCTTTGAACAGTTTGCCATTAAGGCAATCAGATATGCGGCACTTGATTATTTACTGAAACCAATCGTGCCGGACGAGCTTGTTGCTGCTGTTGAAAAAGTTAGGCAACTGAAACAAAGAAGAAGCAATCAAAAACAGATCGAGGTTTTGCTCAACAACATTAATCCGAATCAACTCGAATCAAAAAAAATTGTGCTATCTACATCCGAGAAAATTCATGTTGTTGCAATGAATGATATTATTCGTTGTGAATCAGATAATTATTATACGCACTTTTATTTTACTGATGGCACACATTTATTGATCAGCAAAACACTTAAAGATGTTGAAAGTCTTTTGGAGGAAGGGAATTTTATCCGCCCGCACAAATCACACCTTATTAATACGAAGTATATCCGGAATTTTAATCGGGAACAAGTGGCTATTTTACTTACCGACGGTAGTATGATCCCCGTTTCGAGAAGAAAGAAAGAAAAAATTCTGGAAATTATTAATCAATTGTAATGCCGTGTAACATGCTAAAAAATAAGGAAATAGGCAAAATTGTTTCACCCTTAAACTTGAAAATAAGAGCCGTTTTCTGATTTTTGATAGCAAGAAGTATATTTCTTTTATTACTTTTAGCCTCTTTAACTGGAATATAGATCGACCTATGGAAGATTTTATTTACATCCTGATTGGTGTTATCTGGTTGGTTTTTAGTGTGATCAAGGGAACTCAAAAAAGAAAAACCCGGGATCAGAACCAGCAGGCAGGCAGCCCTCAACAAAAGAAGGAGAGGTCGTTTGACGATATTTTGGCAGAGATATTAGGGGAGGAATCCGAACCTCAAACAGTATTTCAGGAGGTTAGTGAGCAGAAGAGCACGATCGAAATAACTGAAACAGAAGTAGGTGGAGCCTATCAATCACTTGAAGATCTGTACCTGATCGAGCATAAAGAGCAGTTAAAAAAAGAAGGAAATAGTAAAGATAATTCGGTAAAGAGAGCCATAGAACCAGAAACTATTAAGAAAACTAAAGGTCATCAGCCTTTCGATTTACGCAAGGCAATTATCTACCAAGCCATTTTGGAAAGGCCTTATGCTTAAGTATTTGTTAAGCTTTAGGGAACTTTTTTGTTAAGGTATGGTGGTTTTTCTTGGATAGTAAAATGAATTATTTCTATCTTTACCGGCCTTAAACGCACATAAAGAGTAGTATAACATAAAATTACATGGTATGTTGAGAAATTTACTGTTAACTCTGTGTATAGTGTTGATGTCTTGGACGTTAGCACTAGCTCAGCAAGGAAGATTACAAGGTAAAGTTTACGAGAAAGACAGCCGGGAACCCATCCCATTTGCCAATATTGTACTCGAAAATGGCGGAACAGTGGTGGGAGGTGCTACCTCTGATTTTGACGGAAACTACGTTATTAACCCCATTCCTCCCGGAAAATATGACCTGAAGGCTACTTTTGTCGGGTATAATCCGGTTACGGTTACCGGTATCAATATACCCGGTAACAAAATTACCTTTTACGATATCGTGATGACTGGTTCTTCAATCGACCTGGAGACAGTTGAGATTATCGAGTACAAGGTGCCATTGATATCCAAAGACCAGACCACTTCGGGCGCATCAGTAACTTCTGAAGAAATTAAGAAGATGCCAAACCGTTCGGCTGATGCTGTTGCTGCCACTGTTGGGGGTGTGTTCTCACAGGATGGCGAGCGCGGTAATGTGCGTGGAGCACGTTCGGATGCCACAGCAGTCTATATCGACGGTGTACGCGTTATTGGTTCAGGAAGTGTGCCACAGTCTGCTATCGAGCAGGTGGATGTGATCCTGGGTGGTACGCCGGCTCAGTATGGCGATGCCACAGGTGGTATTATTAACGTAACTACGAAAGGACCTTCGCGTACGTTTGGTGCCGGAGTTGAACTCGAAACATCCGAGTTGCTTGATGCTTACGGCCATAACAGGCTTGGTTTTAATATCCAGGGACCATTGCTTAAAGGTAAGAATCAGGAAACAGCTTTGCTCGGCTTCTTTATTGCAGGAGATATCAACTACAACCGTGATGGTAGAATTTCCGGCTTAGGCTATTATAGTGCCAATGATGCTACTTTGGCAAGTATTTCAACAAATCCGCTCAGACCAACAGGTATCGGATCCGGAACCCTTAGAAATGGTGAATTTGTGAGAGCATCAGATTTGAAACACTCAAAAACATCATTGAATACCGATCGTTATGGGATCAATCTCTCAGGTAATATTAACATCAGAACAACAGAAACCATCAACCTCTCTGTTGGTGGTACATTCAACAAATCAGAAGGGAATGATTACAGCTATTCTGGCTCATACTACAACTCTGATAAGAATACCCGTTTTGATGATAACACCTGGCGTGTTTTTGGTCGCTTCACCCAGCGATTCCCAACCGACAACGAAAGCAGTTCGATAGTAAAGAATATTTATTACTCTATTCAGGCTGACTATACGCGTGAGAAGAATTCTTATGGTGATCCGAATCATTGGGACAACTTATTTAAATACGGTTATCTTGGGAAATATCAAATTCACAGAACGCCATCTTTTGAGTTGGCAAGCGATACTGTAAACGGACATTATTATGAAGACGTATGGTTCCTGAGAACCTGGAATTTTGACACGCTTGTTAGCTGGACTCCCGCAGATATCAACCCTTTGGTTGCAAATTATACTACAAGTTATTACGATACTTATGCCGGTCAGCCCGATGGAAATTTTGAAAACTTTACGCAGATGCAGCTGGGTGGTGCTTTGTTGAATGGTGATTCGCCTCAGGCATTTTATGGCCTGTATCAAGCTCCCGGTGCAAATCAGAGCGGATATGGCTTTTCGGATAATGATCAGTTTAGCATAAACGTAGCCGGTTCGATGGATATCGGAAATCATGAAATAAAGCTAGGGTTTCAGTACGAACAAAGAACAAACAGAAATGTGAGTTATGCGCCTACCCGTCTTTGGTCTTTAATGAGAGGTCTCACCAACTTCCATATCATGGAGATTGATACCGATAACCCCTTTCTGATTAGTTATGACGGTATTGTTGATACTGTAATGTATTACAGACGATATGATGAATTGTCGCAACGTACTTTCGATATGAACTTAAGGACTAAGCTTGGTTTGCCTGTAGATGGCGTGGATTATATTAATATCGATTCCTATGATTTTAATAACAATAGCATTGAGTATTTTGATAAAGATGGAAAGGTACATGTAATTAATGTAGATTCTGAATTGTTTGATATCAGCATGTTCAGCCCTGATGAACTATTGAATGATGGTGGTTATTATACCATGTATTCAGGATATGATTATACGGGTAAGAAGTTGACATCACAACCAAGTTTCGACGACTTTTTTAATGCCCGCGATGAGAATGGGATGTACACCAGACCAATCGGAGCATTTCAACCTGTATATCTGGCAGGCTATATTCAGGATAAATTTGCCTTTAGAGACCTTATCTTTAATGTAGGTGTTCGTGTTGACCGCTTTGATGCCAACCAAAAAGTGTTGAATGACCCATTTTTGCTTTTCAATGCTTATACAGCCGGAGAAGTTACAAATATTAAAGGGCAGCCTGTTAGTCATCCTGCAGGTATTGGCAGCGATTATGTGGTTTATGTTAATGATGTAAGAAATCCATCGGAAATTGTTGGATACCGTTCAGAGAATATCTGGTATAATGCCAATGGTGCCGAAATCCAGGATCCCTCTCTATTGGATGTTGGCTCCGGTATTTCACCTTTCCTGATAAATCCGGATCAGCAAAGAGCCGATATCAATTCATTTAAAGATTATGAGCCTCAGTGGAGTGTGATGCCGCGTATTTCATTCTCCTTCCCGATTTCGGATGAAGCACTATTCTTTGCTCATTATGATGTTTTAACTCAACGTCCAACGAGTAATTTGTTCTCAAATCCTGCTACCTACTATTTCTTTGAGAGCATTAACGATGTGATTAATAATCCTGCACTTAAACCATCTCAAACCATTGATTATGAACTTGGTTTTACTCAAAAGTTAACCAATTCCTCTTCTGTCACTTTCACGGCTTTCTATCGCGAGATGCGTGATATGATTCAGATTTATCGCTTCAATGGGGCTTATCCGAAAGATTATACTTCATTTAACAATCTTGACTTTGGTACCGTAAAGGGTTTAACAGTGGAATATGATTTAAGACGTACAGGCAATGCTCGTTTACGTGCAAGCTATACCTTACAGTTTGCCAATGCAACAGGAGCCTCTACTACGACTGCACAATCACTTATTGCAGCCGGTTTGCCAAATTTGCGTTCGACCATTGCCATGCCTTGGGACAGACGCCATCAATTTAATGTTTTACTGGACTATCGTTATGGTAAAGGCAAAGAGTATAATGGTCCGCTGATCCGTCGTGAGAAAAAAGACAAAGCACCGGTTCAATTGTTGAATAATACTGGTTTCACACTCACTGTTTTAGGCGGTTCAGGAACGCCTTATACCGCTTCACGGAATGTGATTTCGCCCATTAGTGGTGGCAACCGTTTGCTTGATGGTTCCTATTTTGGATCAAGGCTTCCCTGGCAGTTCCGCCTGGATTTGAGGATTGATAAAGACATTGATGTGAATTTTAAATCGAAGGATGGAAATCAAAGGCCAGCCTATTTGAATGTGTATCTCCAAGTGCTTAATCTGCTTGATACCAGGAATGTGATTTCAGCTTATTCGGCAACAGGGAATCCTGATGATGATGGATATCTTTCAGCACCTGAATGGCAGCGTCAGATAAATACTCAAATAGATCCAATTGCCTTTAGAGAGTTGTATGGCCTGTTTGTTAATAATCCTGCAAATTATAGTGCGCCCCGACAAATCAGATTAGGAGTAATTTTTAATTTCTAACGATTTGACAGGTGTATTTAAGAATTAATAATTTAAAGCTGTTGTAATAATGAAAAATATTTCCAAATTGGTTTTATCAATGGTATTTATACTTGCGGTAGTTAAATATGATTACGCGCGTGAGTACCAAGGTAAAGATATGAATAATAAATCCAGTGGATTAAAGGAAACATCAGCAGGTTGTTCACCCTCTTCTGCATTTGAATGGCTTGATGTAAATAATGTAAGGGCACGTGTTAATGCCGGAGGTGATATGTGGTGGGATCTGGATGGCATTTCCAGGTATTATGTTCCTAAAAGCGGATCTGCAACTTCTATGTTTAGTGGTGCTTTGTGGATTGGCGGATTGGATATTAATAACCAGCTAAAGTTGGCCGCTCAACGATTTAGACAGGGTCCTGAATTAAATGGTGGTGTGGATTTCTGGACGGGTCCTCTCACTATTGATGGTACTGCTGCAATCGATGAAACAGTTTGTGCGCAATACGACAGATTGTTCAAGATGAACAGAGCCTTGGTTGATGAGTTTTTGTCGCATACCGACCCGAATACCGGAGCTTTTATGCCAAGTGATGATTATACAATCCCGACCGAAATCCTGGAATGGCCGGCACATGCCGATATTTCGAAGAAGCAAAGTTATTACCTGGCCCCATTTTATGATGTTGACGGCGACGGTGAATACAATCCTTTTGCCGGAGATTATCCTTATTACGATATTGACAACAGTCTTTGCCATACCAAGATACCAACCATGGATGAATCAATAGAAGGCTCTATTAAGGGGTCTATATTGGCTGATCAGGTAATCAAAGGGGACCAGACTTTGTGGTGGGTCTTCAATGATAAGGGTAACATACATACCGATTCGGAAGGTGCTGCAATTGGACTCGAGATCAGGGCTCAGGCTTTTGCTTTTGCTACCAACGATGAGGTGAATAATATGACGTTTTATAGCTATGAAATCATTAACCGCTCTACTTTTGAACTGAAAGAGACTTATTTCTCTCCCTGGGTTGACCCGGATTTGGGATATGCGCAGGATGACTACGTAGGTTGTGATGTGGGACGTGGATTAGGATATGCTTACAACGGTTCTGCAGTTGATGGTAGTGGTGAACCAGAAGCATATGGAGAACAGCCTCCCGCAATTGGCGTTGACTTTTTCCAGGGACCGTACCTCGATCCTGATGGCCATGATAATCCTAAATACCGATTTATTACTGATCCGGCTACTGGTGATACTATTGGTAGAGAGCAATTGTGCGATGTGAGTATCAATGGTGTCAATTTTGGAAACGGCATTGAGGATGATGAACGCTATGGTATGCGTCGTTTCGTTTATTATAACAATAATAATGACCCAATCAACGGAGAGCCCAGACAAGCAGGTCATTATTATAATTATCTAAGAGGTATCTGGAAGAATGGCCAGAAGATGAGATATGGTGGTGATGCTGTTAATACAGGAGTACTGGAGGATGTAACGGCTGATTTTATGTTTCCGTTTGATTCCGATCCATGCAATTGGGGAACAAATGGTGTAAATCCGGAAGGCTATAATAATGATGGTAGATATTGGAGTGAGGAAAGCGAAAACAATCCACCTGCTGACCGTCGTTTCATGCAATCTGCAGGTCCCTTTACCCTAAAACCCGGAGCTGTTAACTATATTACTGTGGGTATTCCATGGGCTCGTGCCATATCAGGAGGCCCATTTGCTTCAGTTGAATTATTAAGACGTGTTGATGATAAAGCACAGATGCTATTTGACAACTGTTTCAAGGTTATTGATGGTCCTAACGCACCTGACCTGAGTTTTCAGGAGCTTGACAAGGAGCTGATTGTTTATATTTCGAATTCTCCCTCTTCAAACAATTTTGGTGAGAGCTATCAGGAATTTGACCCCAATATTATACAGCCACGACCGGACGATCCAACGAAAAGAAGTGATTCGCTTTATCGTTTCGAAGGCTATCAGATATTCCAACTCAAAGATCCAACTGTTGGGGTAGAAAGTATTCATGATCCGGGTCAAATGAGGCTTGTAGCCCAGTTTGATAAGAAGAACGGCGTAAGTAAGTTGGTTAATTTTTATTACGATGAATTGATTGAAGCTAATGTTCCTGTAATAGAAGTTAGTGGTGGTGACAATGGAATTCAACACTCTTTCAAACTTTCCCAGGATGCCTTTGCCCAGGGTGATGTGAGTTTGGTGAATCACAAGCAGTACTATTATATGGCAATTGCTTATGCCTATAATGAGTTTATGCCCTATTCGCAGGAACCTGGTGTTTTGCATGGTTTGTTAGGTCAGAAAACACCTTACTTGGCTGGTCGTAAGAATATTAAAACTTATACAGCCATTCCACATAAGAATGTCAATGGTATTGTAGCCAAAGCCGACTATGGTGATGGTCCGGAGATCACACGTTTGGCCGGTCATGGTAATGGTGGTATGGAACTTGAATTGAAACCCGAAGTTATTGATGAAATTTTGAGCAAGGATCCTGCCAGTGAGGATAATATATTTGGAAGTCCCACTTATCCGATCGCCTATAATCCGGTTTACATGGAGGGTTATGGCCCGATTAATGTAAAAGTTATTGATCCGCTCAATGTTGTGAGTGCCGAATATGAACTTGCTTTTGATACCTTGCGCTTTACACGCCTTTATAATGTTACTGGTGATCCGGCTGTGAGAGGAGATACTGCCAGCAAGTATATTTCAAACTGGGTTTTGAGAGATGTTAATACCGGCGAAACCTTTAAATCCGACACTACCACACTCGAAGACTATGAGCAACTGTTTTTGGATCGTGGGATTTCCATTACAATCAAACAGCCTTATAAGCCTGGTGTTTACAAAGTTGGTAATAATACTGACAATCAATTTTATGAGCGTTCTTTGGCTCCAAATAATGGATTCCTTACCGCAAATATAGTTTATAAGGATAGTTCAAGAAGATGGCTTGATGGCATCAGAGATGAAGATATTCCCGGTTCACCCTTGGACTGGATACGTTCAGGAACCTATAAGGATCAGGATAATTCAGCTGCAATGCCTGAGGACTGGAGGATGTCTTATTCGCAAACTGTTCCTGACAGACCCTGGGATGCAAATGAAGATTTTGAGCAAATCTTGTTTGGAACCTGGGCACCTTATGCGCTTACGACTTATGGTAATACCTATGTACCCTCTGAACCATCGCAAAGCAGAATAGGACCTGCATATAGCAGGGACTCTAAGACAAACAACAGCCTTAATAATCTGTTTAGTGTTGATATCGTTTTAACTCCGGATAAATCAAAATGGAGTCGCAGTCCGGTGCTCGAAATGTCGTATGATCAGGTGTTGGCCGAGGGCAATGCTCCCAGGTTTAGCCTGCGTAAAGCTCCTTCGGTTGATAAGGAGGGTAATCCTGCTGCGTCGATGGAGATGGAGGCCAGTGATAATCCTAATGATCCTAACTACATTGGAAGCTATGGAATGAGCTGGTTTCCCGGATACGCCATAAATGTTGAAACAGGTGAACGATTGAATATTATGTTTGGAGAAGATTCCTATCTCGCAGCGCAAAATGGACGTGATATGTTATTTAATCCACCTCCACGTGATATGGATATTAGCCAGACAGGTGATCCCAATATCATCACACAGGTGAGTAGAACTCCGGTAATGGGTGGTAAACACTATGTTTATATTATGGGACACGAGTCTCGTAGTATTAGTGTTGCACAAGTTAATATTAAATTCGAGTCACCGGCTTATGATGCGGGCAGGTATGCTTTTGGTGTGCTTGATACCTTATTTACTGCTGTGTCGCCTGTAATGCCAATGGTTTCATCATACTTCTATTCAGCAATCAAATATGTTGGTATGCCAATGCCTGTTAAAGGTCAGGAATGGTTGAGCAATGAAGCCAGAATACGAATTCGGGTAGCAAAACCTTATGAACGTTATTATTCCAGTTTGCCATTAGATACAGTATATGATGGCATGGACGTAAACCAGTTCTATCCCAAATATGCATTTAACACACAGGGAATAGCAACTGAATACCGCGATCCCGAAAAGTTACAAACTGATCTTGACCTGATTAATGTGGTTCCGAATCCATATTATGCCCTTTCATCCTACGAAAGGAATGCATTGGACAACCGGATTAAGATCACAAATCTTCCGGAACAATGTGTGATTACTATTTATAATATGAGTGGCACAAGAATCAGACAGTTCAAGAAGGATGAGCCTAAGACTTCAATTGACTGGGATTTGAAGAACTTTGCCGGCGTGCCTATCGCCAGTGGTATTTATCTGATCCATGTAAAATCTGAGGATGGTGAACGAGTCATAAAGTGGTTTGGTTCTATGCGTCCGATGGATTTGAACACTTTCTAGTTAATAATTGAAATGCGAACCAGAAATAAAAGATAGATTATGAATACTTTTTATAAAACCATAGCTGCAGCAAGCCTGGCAATTCTTATCGGATTGACTGGTATGGAATCATTCGCAGGTAACAAGGACAGGTCGGGTCAGGCTGGTGCATCAGAGCTTTTAATTAATCCCTGGGCACGTAGTACAGGATGGGGTAATGCCGGAATGGCCAGAATAAAAGGCCTTGAAGGAATTTGGAGTAATGTGGGGGGCACTGCTTTTACAAAGAAGACTGAGTTGAACTTTTCACATACTACCTGGCTTAAAGGATCTGATATTAACATAATTTCTTTCGGGTTGTCTCAAAGAGTTGGTGAAACCGGTGCTTTTGGCCTTGCGGTGATGAGTATGAATTTTGGGGATATTCCCATTACAACTACTGAAAGTCCGGATGGAGGGATTGGTACCTTTTCACCTAATCTGATGAATATTAGTCTGTCGTATGCAAAATCCTTCTCAAACAGTATTCATGCTGGTTTTGTGCTCAAGATAATCTCTGAGAGCATTTCGGATATGAGTGCACAGGGAATTGCAATTGATGCAGGTATTCAATATGTTACCGGTGAGAGGGAGAATATACATTTTGGGATTACCCTGAAGAATATCGGGCCTACCATGAAATTTTCGGGTGATGGATTGTCGATCAAAGCTTTTATCCCGGGTCGTCCCGATCAAACCCAGTTTACGCTTGAACAACGGCAGGAGGCCTTTGAATTGCCTACACAGCTTGCCATAGGAGCAGCCTACGATTTTCTGTTTGAGAATGATTACCGATTTACAATGGCAGGTAACTTTACATCTAATTCATTTACCAAAGACCAGATAACACTCGGAGGAGAGTTTTCGCTTAAAGAATATTTGATGCTTCGTGCTGGCTATACCTACGAAGATGGTATTTGGGATAATATTGAAAGTGTTGAACGGACTAATGTAGCAAAAGGTTTAAGTTTGGGTGTTTCTGTTCAGGTGCCCATGAATAAAGAGAATGGTTCTGTGTTCTCTGTAGATTATTCCTACAGGGATACAGACCATTTTAGTGGAAACCATACCATAGGCGTAAAAATTAGTCTCTAAGTTTTACTTGCTTCATACGAAGATCAGCAGGATTGCGGTTCTGCTGATCTTTTTCAGTATTATTGAGTAGAACGAATAGTGAAAAATTCATAAAAAGTTTAGTATAAAGGGATTAAAAGATTTATCTTTGCAAAAGAAAGGCCCTTATTCTGGTAAGGGTCTTTTCTCTTATTAATTTAGCACAACACAATAGATTTTATTGTTTAGAAAAGATTGAAAACCGGTCTGGTTTTATTCAGGCCGGATTTATTGATTAAAACACATTTTGTTATGTCTGAAACCAAGTATTTTACGCAGGAAGGATTGCAAAAACTCAAGAATGAGTTAGAAGAATTGATGCTGAAAGAGCGTCCAAAAATTTCGCAGATGATTGCTGAAGCCCGTGATAAAGGCGACCTTTCAGAGAACGCAGAATATGATGCCGCTAAAGAGGCTCAGGGACTGCTGGAGCTAAAAATTTCTAAATTACAGCAGCTCATCATGAATGCACGCGTATTAGATGAATCCAAGATGGATAATACCAAAGTGCTCCTGCTTTCAAAAGTTAAAATTAAAAACCTGAAAAATGGTGCCACGATGACCTACACACTAGTTCCTGAAAAGGAGGCAGATTTGAAAAGTGGTAAAATTTCTGTAAATTCGCCCATTGCAAAAGGTTTGCTCGGAAAAACTGTTGGCGATCAGGCTGAGATCAATGTGCCTGCCGGAGTGATGACCTTTGAAATAGTTGATGTTTCACGCTAAAACATGCAATCATGGCTACAATATTCACAAAGATTGTAAATGGTGAGATTCCAGCCTATAAAGTGGCAGAGAATGATCGCTTTTTGGCATTTCTTGATATTAATCCCCTGGCAAAGGGTCACACCCTGGTGATTCCTAAAAGGGAAACTGATTACATCCTGGACATGGAGGATAGTGAATTAGCCGAATTGATGATTTTTGCCAAAAAGGTTGGTAGAGCCATTGAACGGGTTGTGCCATGTGAGCGAATGGGGATTACAGTGATTGGGCTGGAAGTGCCGCATACGCACATCCATCTGATTCCGATCAATAGTATATACGATATGGATTTTAAGCAGCCCAAACTTAAGCTTACTACAACAGAAATGGAACAGATAAGTTTGGCAATAAAAAACGAGCTTAAATTGAATTAACGAAAATCGAGGTTTTAGACAACAGCAAAAGGCCATCGAAATTCGGTGGCCTTTTGCTGTTAATAAGCCCTTTCATCACGGCCTTCGATAAAGTTGATAAAGGATTTGTTAACGACTTTGTTTCCGCCTGGCGTGGGATAATCCCCCGTGAAATACCAGTCGCCTTTATGATTAGGAATGGCCAGATGCAGGTTTTCTATTGACTGATAAACCACACTCACCTTTGCCTTGATTTCTTGCGAGGTGATCAGCTTTGCAATTCTTTCCGAAATTTGTCGGGCAGTAAATGGTTTATAAATATCTTTCACATAGTTTATGATAACCTCTTTTGGAAAATCTTCCTGTGCCTTACATTTTTTGTAAACTTCGTTTATAATGTGTTCCTGATGTGTTTCTTTCAGGAGGTGAATTGTGGCCCTGAAAGCTACAAAATCACTCAGTTTGGCCATATCAATACCGTAGCAATCGGGATAGCGGATCTGCGGTGCAGACGATGCAATAACAATATGTTTTGGGCTAAGCCTGTCTAAAATCCTGATGATACTATTTCTTAAGGTGGTGCCTCTAACGATGGAGTCGTCCAATACCACCAGGGTGTCTTTATCGGGTCGTACAACACCGTAAGTTACATCATAGATGTGAGTTACAAGATCATTGCGTTGGTTATCCTGGGTGATAAAAGTACGCAATTTCATGTCTTTTACGGCGATATCTTCTATCCTGAGCTGAGTTGAAAATATTTCATTCAATTGCTCCTGATTGATCGTTTGACCGGCAGCCAGCACTTTGTCTTTCTTCACCTCAACACAATGCCTGTTAAGCTGCTGCACCATGCCCCTGAAAGCCGCCGAAGCAGTATTGGGGATATATGAAAAAACGGTGTTTTCTATGTCGTGATCAATTTCGTTGAGCACAGCAGGCACCAGCAGTTCACCCAGCTTTTTACGCTCTTTATAAATATCGGCATCGGTTCCTCTTGAAAAATAAATTCTTTCGAAAGAACAGGCTTTTTGGGGTAGTTCATCTTTGCATCTTTCCTCAGTCACACTTCCGTCTTTTTTGATGATCAGCGCATGACCCGGCTTGATTTCCTGAATAGAATCGATAGGCACATTGAAAGCTGTTTGTATGGGTGGCCGCTCTGATGTGGCAACCACAATTTCATCATCAGCAAAATAATAGGCCGGGCGAATGCCTGACGGATCTCTGAACACGAAGGCATCGCCGTGCCCAATCATTCCTGTGATCACATAACCACCATCCCAATACTGTGAGCTCTCGGTTAAAATAGCTTTTACATTTAGCTCTTCGGCAATTTTGTGTGAAATAGCTCTTTTAGAAAGACCTGACTGCTTGTACTTTTTGTAAATACGTTCGTTTTCGGCGTCCAGAAAATGCCCAATTTTCTCCAAAACTGTTACAGTATCAGAGGTTTCAACCGGATATTGTCCCAGATCAATCAATTTCTCGAACAGCTCATCCACATTGGTCATATTGAAATTGCCAGCAATCACCAGGTTGCGTGTCATCCAGTTGTTGGCTCTTACAAAGGGATGGAGATTCATCACTTCATTGCCCCCAAAGGTCCCGTATCGCAAGTGCCCCATAAACAGTTCGCCACTGAAATCTACATTCTTTTTGAGCCAGTTTACATCTTTTAATCGTTCGGGCCTGTCGTTCTCGATCAGCTGCAGATCGTCGTATATTTTATTGAAAATCTCTTTTATAGGTGTGCTGGAATTTGACCGAAGTCTGCTGATGTATTTATTTCCAGGCTCCAGGTCAAGCTTTATTCCGGCTATACCAGCCCCGTCTTGTCCTCTGTTGTGCTGCTTTTGCATTAAGAGATGCAATTTTTGCAGTCCGTAAAGGGCTGTACCGTATTTAGCAAGATAATATTCGAGGGGTTTGCGTAAACGAATGAGTGCAATGCCGCATTCATGTTTTATTTGGTCGCTCATGAAGCTTTAGCTTAAAAATGATAAATTTGCTCATTTAAGTGGCAAATTTACAGGTTTTTTTAAAGGGGATTCGAAAGTGTTTTTTTATTGAAACTGATTTGCTGACAATATGTTGAAAATAAACCAAATGACTTTCAGCTCTTTACAGAGTATAAATGAATAGCAATTTAACTGAATAATATGAAAATTTCTGTACGGGTTGCCACCATAGATGATGCCGGGCAAATTGCAAGTTTTCAGGAGCAAATGGCCTGGGAAACGGAGGAGCTAAAACTTGATCCCGGAATAATAGGCGCTGGCATACAAGCTGTTTTTGAAGATAGTTCCAAAGGACGTTATTTTATTGCCGAAGCAGAGGGTCGTATTGCAGGATCATTGCTGATAACCTACGAATGGAGCGACTGGCGAAATAGTTGGGTGTATTGGATTCAATCGGTGTATGTTGCTCCAGAGTTTCGCCGGAAGGGAATTTATAGAACTTTGTACGCTCATATTCAGGAGATTGTAAATCAGAAAGATGATGTTGCCGGAATACGCTTGTATGTGGAGCAGGAAAATTATACCGCCCAGCAAACGTATGCCTCATTGGGTATGGACGGCCAGCATTATCAATTATTTGAATGGATGAAGATGCACTAAAAACAAAGCTAAGTCAGATATGGCCAAAACGCGCAAAGTACCTCATACCTATGTAATTGTATTTTTTATCATACTGCTGGCAGCAGTGTTGACCTGGATAATCCCGCCCGGGAAATACTTAGAGCAATCGGTCGAAACAGTTCAGGGAACCACCACTAGCCTGAAGTTTTATTATCTGAATCAATTGCCCGACGACTTACAACAGGATTTTAAATCAAGTCCGCAGACCTGGCAGGTATTTTCGGCTTTGTTTAAGGGTTTCGTAAAGCAAAGTAATATCATCATTTTCATTTTGATGATTGGTGGTGCTTTCTGGATCATGAACCAAAGCAAGGCCATTGATGTTGGGATCTACGATTTTTTGAAGTTTACCCGAAGAATAGAACATAACCGGCTTATCAAACGCATTGGCGTTGATAATATCATCATCAGCCTGGTAATGTTGTTGTTTAGTGTTTTTGGTGCTGTTTTCGGGATGAGTGAAGAAACCATTGCTTTTGCCATCATCATCGTGCCATTGGCTATTTCGATGGGTTATGATTCCATTGTGGGGGTGTGTATGGTTTATGTAGGTGCGCATTTGGGTTTTGCGGGTGCAATCCTGAATCCTTTTACGATAGGGATAGCTCAGGGTTTAGCAGATATTCCTTTGTTTTCCGGAATTGAATACCGCATGGTAAGTTGGTTGGCCATCAATGCGGTAGGAATCTTTTTTGTGTTGCGGTATGCAAATAAAATCAAACGGAAACCCTTGCTTTCGGCTGTTTACGAAGAGGATGCTTATTGGCGTGCCAGAGAGCAGGACGAATCGCGAGAGGTGGTTTATTATACCCCGCGAATGGCATGGATAGTTTATGCGCTTATCGTATTGACACTGGGTGTTTTTTCTTTTCATTTTCCTGAGTCCACCCTGCACATTGGCAATAGTAATATAACGTTTTCAGTAATGCCTGTTAGCGCGGTATTATTTGTGATTCTGGGTTTTCTAAGCCTGAAGAAATCTGTCCATTACTTTATTTTGCTCTTGCTTACCTATACTATTTTTTATCTGATTGTTGGTGTGATGGGGTATGGCTGGTATGTGATGGAGATTGCCACCTTGTTTCTGGCACTTGGTATTGCCAGTGGATTAGCAATCAATAAATCGGCTGATGAACTTGCCAGGCTGTTTCTTGAAGGAGTGAATGATATCATGTCGGCAGCTGTAATTGTTGGTTTGGCAGGAGGTATTATAGTCATCTTGGAAGATGGTGGCATCATTGATTCGATCTTGTATGGCTTGTCGCAGGCGATGGTAAATATTGGCAACATTGCTTCAGTAGGAGTGATGTATCTGATTCAAACCATCATCAATATCGTAATCCCGTCCGGATCGGCTAAGGCGGCTATCACCATGCCGATTATGGCTCCTTTCAGCGATTTGATAGGCATTTCGCGCCAGGCAACAGTTATGGCATTTCAGTTTGGGGATGGCTTCACGAATATGATTACCCCCACTTCAGGTATTTTAATCGGTGTGCTGGGTGTGGCACGAATACCTTATCACAAATGGGTGAAATGGGTGTGGCCGATGATCTTAGCCTTAATAGTGCTGGGTTTTTTATTGCTTATCCCAACTGTAACCCTACCATTGAATGGTTTTTAAGGAACTATTCTGACCGGAGTGCATGAACAGGACTTTGGTGCAAAGCCAACAGCGTGCGCCAGCTTATGATAGTGGCTGTGAGGAGAAAACTTACCAATGCTGCCAAAAGAAAATATGATAAGTTGATCGATGTTTGATAGGCAAAGTTGTTGAGCCAATCGTTTAATAATACCCAACTTAGTGGTCTGGCAACAAGGTTTGCTGCTGCAATTATCAAGATATACTCTTTAAAAAACAAAGCCAACATATGGTGATGCCCGGCACTCAGGGTGAGACGAATGCTGATCTCGCGTTGGCGTTGACCGATCATAAAAGAGACCAACCCAAAAAGTCCTAAACCTGCAACCAGGATTATCAGAAGAGTGAGTGCCAGCGAAAATCGGCTGAGGCGTTCTTCTTCTTTGTATTGTTTGTTTAATTCGTCTGACAGAAAGCTAAATTCGAAAGGGCGGCCCGGGGCAAACTGATGAAAAATTTGTTCGATAGTATTTATGGCTTGTTGCGTGGCGCCTTCAGCAATTCGAATGGCGACATACCTCAGAAAAAATCCATTCACCCTTTCTTCTTCTTTGATGTTAAGTACAAAAGGAGTAGCACCCTGATGGAGTGAGGTGGCATTAAAATCTTTAAAAACTCCAACAACACGTTCTTCGCCGGCCAGTGATTTAAACTTTTTGTCCAGTGCGTCTTCATTGGAGTCCCAGCCCAGATGCTTTACCATAGCCTCATTTATCAGGATAGCATCCATAGGATCTGTCTTGTTTTCGCGGCTATAGTCTCTTCCGGCAACTATTGGAATTTCAAAAGTTCTTAAAAAACATGTTGCACTACCAAGGCCGGATAAAATTGTCATTTATCCTCCGGAAAGCCTTCTGGTCTGAATTCGTGAGTGTTATGTGCAATGCCAAATAGGTCATCCAGTGCTGTTACCGACAAGACAAAACTATGTCGCTACAAATCATGCTTAAAAGCCTCGTATCTTGTAACAATAGGCGTTCTGTTAACCGGGACGAAAATAACGGATGATTTATTAAATCCCAGATCAGCATTTCGAAGGAAGTGCAATTGATCAAATGCAATCAATGTGCTTATAATCAACCCTATTGAGATGGGAAACTGTGCTGTGACCAATAGTTTACGTGCTTTTCCTGAACGTGCTCCACCTGAGAATTGCCCTTTCAGTACTTTGAGTGGTTGAAAGGAAGACAGATAAAGTGCCGGATAAAGCCCCGAAAGTTTTCCGGTTATCAACCCAAGTAATACCAGGAATAATGCGAATTCAGGTTCGAGTAATTGCCTTATTGACAGGCTTTTGTCGGCAAGTGAATTAAACCAGTTTAAGCTAAATTCGACTAAAAGCAGCGATAATAAGAGAGCCAGCAGACTTATCAGAATGGCTTCGCCAAAAAACTGTTTGACAAGTTGCAGTTTATCTGCTCCCACCACTTTTTTAATCCCTATTTCGCGTGCACGTCTGGATGAGGTGGCGGTGCTCAGGTTCATAAAATTAATTATTGCGATGAGCAACGGGAAAACAGCAATAGCCGACAGAATTACCACATAGGTCATATTGCCGTTTGGTTCTATCTCGTAGTCGAGGCGCGAGTGCAAATGTATTTTGGTGAGGGGTTACAGATAAAGTGTGATGCTTTCCTTCATCGCATCATAAAAGTATTTTTCAATAAAATTCGGGAAATCGGCTTCCAGGCTTTCCTACCTTACACCTTCATTCAGTTTGATATAAATCCAGCGGGGGTTCCAAACCCAAGTCTGTGGCAGGCGTCCTCCATAAATGGATCTTACAGAAGCCATGGATGCCATCATATCCCATTGAAAATTGCTGTTCGTTGGGACGTCTTCGATCACCCCGCTAACTTTTAGGTCGAAGCGGTTTTCGTAGCGACATAGTTTTGCCCATCGGATTTTCCTGTCCGAAGTATTTGTGGGCTGTGGTCTTGATTATGACAACCGAGTAAGATTCGTTCAAAGCAATTTTTGGGTCGCCATAAATAAATTGATGATTAAAAATCTGAAAATAAGTTGAATCAGCAAAAAACAGTCGTTTTTCATTGAAGGTTTTGTCGTCCAGATGCACCAGACTTCGTGGAGCCTGGAAGTTAAATATTCTGACTGCCTGCTCAATCAGCCCCGGATATTCCATGATAAGTGTTGGAGCTACCGGAAAAGGAGCACTTGCAGATTCCTCACCAACGCCTTCAAAGTCGTGTTTGCAAACAAGTCGGTATATCCGGTCAGCATCCTGATGATAGCGGTCATAGCTTAACTCGTCCTGAACGTACATCAGAATGAGGATAAAACTGGCCAGCCCGATGGATAAGCCAATGATGTTGATAGCTGCAGTTGCTTTATGTTTCAACACATTTCTAAAAGCAATTTTGATGTAATTGAGCTACATAGCTTCAGCTTTTAATGAATGATTTGGTGTGTTGGTAGGCGTGGTATGCTTATTCGTAATTGACAACATTGATGAGAGATATCCGGTTAACTTGCAAGGCTTGCCATAGAATAGTGAGCCAGGCTAACAGGAGACAAAAGATCATAGTAACAGGAAACAGCCAAACGGGTAGCGGAATACGGGTACTGAAATTGGCAAGCCATTCCTCCATAAATAACCATACAGGTATGACGGACAGTATGTTGGCAATAACCACAAGAAGCGAAAAATTACCTCCGGTATAAAAGAGTAGTTGTAAAGAGGATGCGCCTAAAATCTTTCTGATGCCAAGCTGTTTAACCCAACTTGAAAATTTTGGTCTATAAATTGCTGGTATAAAAAATTTTTAATTTTTTATACATTTGAATAACAGATGATTACGAAATCTGGCGTTTTTCATGTAAAACATTATATACCTGATA